>Ga0193752_1000239_pt1 | contig 62017 bp, 60 predicted proteins | sample H1c1metaG_FD_144924 | JGI IMG/M metagenome (GOLD analysis project Ga0193752, IMG submission 144924) | Soil microbial communities from a riparian zone of the East river system, Colorado, United States - H1c1 | ecosystem: Environmental > Terrestrial > Soil > Riparian zone | place: USA: East River...
AGCTTTAAACGCCTCAACAACATTACCGGATGGATCGTTTGCATTATTGCATGCGCCGTATATATTATGACAATGGAAGCCACAGGCAGTCTTTGGGATTGTGGTGAGTTTCTATCCAGTGCCTATAAACTACAGATCCCACATCCGCCCGGAGCCCCTTTATTTGTATTGCTCGGCCGCCTCTTCATGGTACCTTTTGATGCAGATCATGCAGCAACCGGTGGCAACCTGATGAGTGCCCTGGCCAGCGGATTTACCATCCTGTTCTTATTCTGGAGCATTACACATTTTGCCCGTAAACTGGTTACAAAGGACGGATCAGAGTTAAACAATGAAAAGATCTATGGTATAATGGCAGCCGGTATAGTTGGAGCCCTGGCTTATACTTTTTCAGATTCTTTCTGGTACAGCGCCGTTGAAGGTGAGGTATACGCATTGTCATCATTTTTTACTGCCCTGGTTTTCTGGGCCATTTTAAAATGGGAGCAGAATGTAGATGTGGAGCAGAAAGAAGGCATAAAAGGGCATTTTACAAAAGCCGACCGCTGGATAATCCTGATATTTTACCTGATGGGTTTATCTATTGGTGTTCACTTGCTCAATTTATTAACCATCCCGGCCATTGTAATGATCTATTATTACAAGCGCTACGAAAAAATTACAAAATGGGGAACATTCTGGGCTTTCCTGATCGGTTGCGGTATTACCGGCCTTGTACAAAAAGCTGTGGTAGTATGGACCATTAAAGGCGCCGGTAATTTTGATATCTTATTCGTTAATAGTTTTGGCCTGCCTTATTATTCAGGCTTTGTTTTTTATTTTCTCCTGATCGCTTTATTTGTAGCTGTAGGCCTGCGCTTTAGAGAAGAAAACCTTAGCAAGGTTAAATTCGGAATATGGCTTTTCCTTTTTTTAGCAGTACTTATATATCCAACAGGCGTTGAGGGTATTGGGCTCAAGCTTTTGATAAAAATTGGTATTCTTATTGGCGGTATAGCATTAACAAATAAAAATGTTCTCGCCAGGATGAAATTGTTTCTGTGGTGTTTTGTATTTATGTTACTTGGTTATTCAACCTACTTCACCACATTGGTCCGTTCAAGCGCCGATCCTTCAGTGGATATGTTTAATGTAGATAACCCGGTGAGTTTGGTTGGCTATTTAAGCCGTGAGCAATATGGTGACTGGCCAATTTTATATGGCCAGGATTTTACTGCACAGCCAGAGGATACCAAAATAACAGAAACTTTTGTAAAGAGTAATGGCAAATACGAAAAGAACGGGCGGAAAGTAGAGTATGTTTACAACTCTGCCGATATGCATTTGTTTCCCCGCATGTGGGATCAGAGCAACGACCAGGGCCATGCCGATTATTATGCCGGATGGATGGGCATTGGAAAAGACCAGGAAGGTAATTGGGAAAGAGGCCCTACCATGAGCGAAAACATTGCATTTGCGGCTGCATACCAGGTTGGCTGGATGTACCTTCGCTATTTTATGTGGAATTTTGCCGGCAAACAAAACGATTTACAGGGCGTAAATATGAGCAATGTGAGAGACGGAAACTGGAAGACCGGTATCGGCTTTTGGGATAATGCACGCCTGGGTGATCAAAATACCCTGCCCGATAGTTTAAAAAACAATAAGGCAAATAACAAATTATTTGCCCTCCCTTTAATATTAGGCTTGCTGGGCCTGATCTTTCAGATAAAGAAAGACAGAAGAGACGGTTTAGTTGTTGGGCTGCTTTTCTTTTTTACAGGATTGGCCATCGTGTTTTATTTAAACCAGGCTGGTAACCAGCCACGTGAACGGGATTATGCATTTGTAGGGTCCTTTTACGCCTTTGCTATCTGGATAGGTTTGGGTGTACTGTTTGTAAAAGAAATGTTTACATCTTTCATTAAGAACAGGACAACTGCAGGTTTTGCTGCAGGCGCTTTGTGTTTATTAGCGGTACCGGTATTAATGGCCAGCCAGGAATGGGATGACCATGACCGGAGTAATAAAACTTTGGCCCGTGACCTTGCAAAAGATTATTTAGAAAGTTGCGACAAGAACGCCATACTGATCACTTTTGGAGATAATGACACATACCCGCTCTGGTATGCACAGGAAGTGCAGGGCATCCGTCCGGATATCCGTGTTATCAATTCAAGTTTACTGGGTACCGATTGGTATATTAACCAGTTACGCTATAAACTGAACGAGAGTGATCCGATAGATCCCATATGGAGCGCCGCACAAATTGAAGGTGCCAAACGTGATATTCTTTACTCGCCTGAAAGTTTGTACGGCAATAACCCTGCTTTCCTGAATAAATACAGGACAAGAGCGGGTATAACCACCGGCCCTACACAACCCATGGACCTATACACCATGATGAAAGATTTTGCAGGAAGTGACGATCCTACCAAAGTTGAAGAGGGAAGAGATGGAAGTACCATTAATATATTCCCTTCAAAACTGGTTTCTATTCCGGTTGATGTAAATCTTGTTCGCCAGAACGGAACTGTTAATGCAAGCGACAGCGTGGTTTCAGAGGTTGTTTTTGAAATTTCTAAATCTGCTTTATTTAAGAATGATGCAGCCATTTTAAATATGATCGCTGCAAACAAATGGAAACGCCCTATCTACTTTACATCGCAGGATGCCGGGGGGCTGGGTCTTCAAAACTATATACGCCAGGATGGGCTTACTTATCGCCTGGTACCTGTACCAAACAGCCCGGTGAACGATCCCTGGGTTTATAATAAAATGATGACACAGTTTGCTTCAGGAAATGCAGATAAACCCGGTGTTTATTTTGATGAAGAGAACCGCAGGCACTTAAATAGCATCCGCATGGCTTATGCTACTGCTGCTATGAACCTTGCTCAAAATAATCAGAAAGATTCTGCCAGGAAAATGCTGAACAAAGCAGATAAAATGATGCTGGAAGAGAATTTCTCTTATGGTATGGTAAGCCGCAGCCAGCAGCAGAATTATATTTCACTGATAATGTTGCAGGCATCTTATGCTGCAGAAGACACTGTGCTGGCAGCACGTATAGCCAAAAGCCTGAAAAAAGATCTTGAACAGCAGATCGCTTATTATAACGGGCTTGACGAGAACAAAGCCGGTTCATTTGATTTTCCTGCTGACCAGTCAGGCAGAAGAGGAGGCGATAAAAATACGGCCGAACAATTCCTGATGCGTATCATGCAACTGGAACAGCAGTACAAAATGCAATCCGGTGTGCAGGAATTACCAGGGGCAATAAAAACAGATCCCGGTAGGCCAGATAGTCCCCGGAAATAGAAAAGATAAATAATTCAAATTGTAGATCCTCCTGGCCAAAACAGGGGGATCTATTTATTTAACATTCAAACAAAACGATACACTTAATTGTTTTGTAATTTAGTAATTCAAGAAGTTCAAGTATCAAGTATCAACCATTAACTATTAACATCTTTGTTAGGCTACAACTTTTCAAAATTCGACCCCAATACAAATGGTAAATCTCCTTTTGAGACTTTGCTCAACCTTTTTTTACAACTCCTCACCTATACCAATGGCGATTTTAATGAAGCCATGCAATGGATGAATGAACTGGATAAAGAATATAAACTTACCAACAATGAATATGGCATTGGCGATTTTATTGACGACCTGAAAGCAAAAGGATACATTGATGATGGGAACGAAAAAGGCGAAATAAAGATCACTTCCAAAACCGAACAAGGCATTCGCAAAAAAAGCCTGGAAGAAATTTTTGGTAAGCTCAAGAAAACAAAACAAGGCAATCACCAAACCTTTAAACCCGGCGGCGGCGATGAAATAAATCCCGAGACAAGGCCCTTCCAGTTTGGCGATACCATGGAGCAGATCGATTTTACCAACAGCATCCGCAATGCACAGATCAATCATGGTATTGACAGTTTTAAAATGCAGGAAGATGACCTGGAAATACGGGAGACCGATTTTAAATCGCAGACATCAACAGTTTTAATGATAGACATCTCCCACTCTATGATCTTATATGGAGAGGACAGGATAACACCGGCAAAAAAGGTGGCAATGGCGTTGAGCGAATTGATACAAACAAAATATCCTAAGGATACACTTGATATTGTTGTATTTGGCAATGATGCCTGGCCTATTGAAATAAAAGACCTTCCCTATTTACAGGTGGGCCCTTATCATACTAACACCGTTGCAGGGCTTGAACTGGCGATGGATATTTTAAGAAGAAGGCGTAACCCAAACAAACAGATATTCATGATAACCGATGGTAAGCCAACCTGCCTGAAAGTTGGTAAGCGCTATTATAAAAACAGTTGGGGTGTTGACAGAAAAATTTTAAACCGGTGCATGAGCCTGGCTACGCAATGCAAAAAATTAAAGATTCCCATTACCACATTCATGATCGCATCTGACCCTTATTTACAAAAATTTGTTCAGGAGTTTACCGAAACCAACAATGGCAAGGCATTCTTTGCGTCACTGGATAAACTGGGTGCATTCATTTTTAAGGATTTTGAAAGCGGGAAAAGAAAGACTGTATTTTAAACCAAAAACTTCGCGATGAATAAATTAATTACTTTTCTTATTGTAGTTGTATTGTTAGCTCGGGGAGGTATCTATATTTACGACCATAACAAAGATAAAATAGACAAGTTGGTAGAACCGGTAGATAGAATCACAAATGAAACTTCTACCAATACAAACCGGTCAGTTTCACCAGCTGATGCAACAAATACAAAGGAAGTTTCATTTACTACACTTACATTTTTGCTTACAGACGGTAAGGAGATATATTATTATGTAGGGCCTTTTAATGGAACCCTAAACGCAATAAATCGTGATTACGCAGGTGTCTTTATTAAGGCGTATAAGAGTAATATCCCCCCGGATGACCTGATGTTCATTATCAAGAGTGACAAGAATACAACATTCAAAAATGTAATTGACATGTTGGATGAAATGACAAAGAATGAAGTGCCTCCCGGGCATTATGCAGAAAAAGAGATAACCCGGGAGGAAACGGACAAAATCAACTTAATAAAGAATAATAAAAATGGATAGTACAAAAATTAAAACACTAGGCGAATTAAAGAAGAGCGGTTACGTCAGTAAAAGCATTAAACAGGAGATCCGTGAAAACCTTATCAAAAAGATACAGGCAAAAGAGAATCCTTTTCCCGGCATATTAGGTTACGAAGATTCGGTGATACCCGATACAGAAAGAGCATTATTATCGCAACACAATATTTTGTTTTTAGGCCTGCGTGGACAAGCAAAAACACGTATGGCCAGGCAGATGATAGACCTGCTGGACGAATACATTCCCATTATTGCCGGCAGTGAAATAAATGATGATCCGTTGCAACCTGTTTCACGCTATGCAATAGACCTGGTAGAAGAAAAAGCTGACGATACACCGATTGCCTGGCTACATCGCAGCCAGCGTTATGGAGAAAAATTGGCCACACCCGATGTAAGTGTCGCAGATCTCATCGGCGATATCGACCCCATAAAAGCGGCCAACCTTAAACTTAGTTTTGCAGATGAAAGGGTTTTGCATTACGGCATCATTCCCCGCAGCAACAGGTGCATATTTGTAATTAATGAACTGCCCGATCTGCAGGCAAGGATCCAGGTATCCTTATTCAATATTCTGGAAGAAGGCGACCTGCAGATACGTGGATTCAAATTAAGGTTGCCGCTTGATGTTTTATTTGTGTTTACCGCAAACCCCGAAGATTATACCAACAGGGGAAGCATTGTAACACCATTAAAAGACAGGATCGAAAGCCAGATACTTACACACTATCCAAAAACGCTGGAAACTGCTTTGGAAATAACCGAACAGGAAGCTGCCATCAATGAGGCCCAGCAACAAAAAGTAAAAGTGAGCGATCTTATTAAAAGATTGATAGAACAGGTTGCTTTTGAAGCAAGAGCCAGCGAACTGGTTGATAAAAAAAGTGGTGTAAGCGCCAGGCTCAGCATCAGCGCATATGAAAATGCCATCAGTGCTGCAGAAAGAAGAGCCCTGATCAATAACGAAAACGAAACTCAGGTCTGGCTGAGCGACCTTATTGGTATCATTCCTTCCATAACCGGTAAAATAGAATTGGTTTATGAAGGTGAGCAGGAAGGCCCCTACCAGGTTGCATTTAATTTGCTGGAACGTTCTATCCGTACACAGTTCGGTCTGTATTTCCCAAATCCTGATACATTAAAAAAGAAAAGAAATAAAGAAGCTGCTGCGCCGGAAGAAAATCCATACAAAGCCATTACCCGTTGGTTTGATGCAGGCAACACACTCAACAATTTTTTTGAAACAAAAGATGAAGATAAAGTGCAGTTGCTATACAAAGTAGATGGCCTGCATGCATTGGTAAAAAAATATTTTAAATCAGCAAACGATAAAGAAAATGCTTTGCTAATGGAATTTGTGTTGCATGGCCTGGCAGCGCATTCACTCATCAGTAAAAAGATACTGGAAGGTAAAATTGAATTCAAGGACCTGATGGGCAGCATGCTCAACATCGGCACACAACATTTTAGTGAAGAAGATTTTAATGAGGATGATTTTAACTGATCTTCTTTCTGTCATGTCGACGATAGGAGACATCTGTTCCATTTAAGTAGATAGATTTCTCCTAATATAGAAATTATAAAAATAATACACGATCAAAAAAATACAGGCCTTAATTTTTTCAATAAGCCCATCTTCAAACCAAAACCAATTTTTATGCGACACTTTATTTTAATTTTTGCAGTTGCGACACTTCTTTCTTGTGGACAAAACGATACCAAGGAGAAGGAACTGGAATTAAAAGAAAAAGAATTGGCATTAAAAGAAAAAGAGCTAAACCTAAGAGAAAAGGGTTCAATTAAAACCATTGCTAAAGTAGACACAGCTAAAACAAATATTAATCAAGAAGCTACTTTGCAACCATTAGTATTAACTCCATTAAAAATTGATGGCGACATAGGTCAGGTTACATTTTCTCAAAAAGGTAAGACCGTTTTTTATTTTGACGCAAAATCAAAAAAAGGAAAAATCAATCTCAATGGCGTGGAGTATATCTTAATCAAAATGGATGGCTCTTATAAACTATCAGGAAACAATGTAAACATAACTACAACGAAAGGGAAATGGGCAGAAATGGAAAGTGACTGTGGTTATGGAAAATCACTTGTTGTTACAATTAAAATGGGGACACAGGTTTTAAAATTAAATAACGTTGAAGTACAAGATTGTTCGGGTATGGTGGAATAAAACTACAGCCAACATTGGGTTTGGCGTATAGGCTGGCAGGACGTTGTCCTGCCCCGGCAGCAGTAATTCTATTTGGCTTTTGTTCGGGTCTCGACAAGCTATACTCAACTTTTATTTGTTACCTTCAACATTAGTAATTTTATGGGGCTGCGGTTCCGGGACTGGACGTTAACAATAACTAAACAAACAACACTATGAAAAAACTACTTATAATACTCCTGATAATAATTCACTTAGACAGTTTTGCACAAACGGACACAAACAACTATAAGTTTGACCATACCGTATTGGTAGTTGAAGGTGATCTGAATAAAGACAATATAGCAGATAAGGTTGTAATAACGCAGGACACACTGCATGAAAATGCACCTTACAGGCTACAAATATTTTTTAAAGAAGCTGGTGGACAATTAAAACTGGTTGCTTCCTCTATAAAAATTATAGAGGCTCAATATCCTGCCGGGAGAAATGGCTTTAAAACAGGAAATGGTTTTTCGGATGTAACAATTAAAAAAGGAGTTTTAAGCGTAAACTTTGAATTATTACGTGGGCACTATGAACATAAATTCAGATTTCAAAATGGTAATTTTGAATTAATAGGATTTTCCATGGTGAATGCTGACGGGCATGGCGAAATAACAAAAACAGAGTTTAACCTCTCAACAGGAATCAGAAGTGAAAGAACGGAGCGATCTGATAGGAACAAGTTATTAAGCAACACTAAAAAGAAAATATTGATAAGGCCGTTGCCGAAATTACAAGATGTAGAGCCATTGGAAAACGAATTTTATTAAAAGCAATACTACTCTTTTCCCGCGGTTGTTGGTGTTCGTGCAGTAGGAAAATGCAGCATAGCAATCACCAACAACCAGCAGAGTACTAAAATTTTCTCCTTGGTCGGTGTCCCACCGACCGGAACACAATCCTAAAATGTGTCTTGTCCTAAAATAGGTTTTTCTCCCTGGTCGGTATTGCTAACTGCCCCGCCAAAGAATGATAACTATGGGCAATTAAGTTTTAGCCGGGGAGTAAGGGCAATTATTATGCGCCTAAAAATTCAGATCTTCCGGTTCGCCGTTCAGCTTGCGGCCGTGCAAAACATTTTCCAGGTATATTTTTTTAAGCCATTTATAACTGGTGCCGTTGGGTTCAAAAGCAATGCCCAGTTGCCTGTTCATTACATATTCTTCAAAAGCAGCCCACAATGCCCCGGCAATTTTTTTACACCGGTATTTTTCGTATGCAATTTCCAAAGCTTCCAAACAATCGTAGTGAGCTTCTATGGGCACATGCTCATCCGCATGTAATAATTCTTTGATGATCTGCATCCAGTCAATTTCTTCATCCCGGTGGCGGTTTGCAAAAGTATAATCCTTATAAAGGGTTTGTATATCCTTGTTTTCAAAAGTAGTTACAAACCAGTTCATGGTATCCTTTTCGTAATATCTTATCCAGGGCCGTTTGTCCCTGTTCTTTTCCCAGTTTTCGTCTTCTTCTTTATTTGCTTCCCGCTGTTGGGCATGGTGCAGGTCGCAATAAAACTCCTCCTTTTCTCCCCTTACATCGGGCAGGGTCATTAAAACGCCGTTGCCGGTCCGGCCATTATGAAAATCATACCATTCCGGAAAATTCCTGTTCCCGTTGTTGCTGTTGTATGCTTCTTTTATCTCTTCATGATCCTGCCAGCTGCCATCGTCTGTAAGGTCTACATTGTTTTGCTGCAGGTAAGCGGCATACAGGTCAATATCTCGTTCAGTAATGGGGTCAATAAACGGGCAATTGAAAATATCGTTTTCCCAAACCTGGAAATCAGCGCAAAGCTCAACTCCTTCAAATTTTACTTTTTCCGCACGCCACAGGCATTGTGCATCAAACAGTTTTTTTTGCAGGATGAATTGCAGGTGGTGCCTTGCAGACTCTACCCACTGCAGGTTTTCATTGTCTATAGAATCTTTGTACAGATCTGAATAATTATGCCACATGTATTTTTCGTGAACATAATGTTTTATAAAATCTTCAACACTGGAGGGAAGAAAACCTTTAAAATAATGCTGTATAGCTTCAGAATTTTTTATTTCTTCCACCCAATCTTTCTCTCTGAGTTTCCAATCAATAGGTTGGTTATGTTGGTTTTTATCTTCTGCCATAAAATTTATTTAAGTTAAAAATGCAAAACTTTCAGGACTTACACAATATTATAGCAATAATACTCCTGCGTGAAACCCCAATGTTAATTCATCGGCACACAACATTTCAGCGAAGAAGATTTTAATGAGGATGATTTTAACTGACCGTACAAACATTGCCAAAGCTTAAAACTTTGGCAGTGTTGTCTTATAGAAAATCCTTAATTTAAAGCATGAGAAAATTATACCTCCTGCTGCTTTTTATTTGCGTTGCTTCAACTGCATCATCTCAAATCAATGTAATAGATTCCTTTAAAAGGCAATTGGCCAAAGCTGAAACCAACGAGCAAAAGATAGAGGTACTTGGCTTGCTAAGCCGTACACTCATGAACACCAACCTACCCGAAGCCGATAAATACGGCCTGCAAATGATAGAAGTTGCAGAAGCCAGCCGTGACCGGAAACTGATGGTAAAAGCCCTGCTCACCAATGGCGAACGTTATTCTTACCTGGCGGGAAGAAAAGATAATATTGACAAAGCCATTAATTATTACAACCAGGGGCTTGAACTGGCCCGAAAGAATAAATTAGATGAGCAGATAGTAAGCGCCTACCTCTTATTATCACAAATATCAAGGTTTGTACCCGATGCAGAAAAAGCGCTGAATTATTGTAACCAGGCATATTCTTATGTTAACCTGTTAAAAAATGATAGCCTTCTTACGAGGGTTCATATTGAATATGGTTCTGTCTATTTATCCAAAAATGAAAAAATACTGGCGCTTAAAAGCTATATGAATGCTTTGCGTTTAGCTGAAGATCAAAATAACAATCCCCTGCTGAGAGCTGCGTATACCAACCTGTCGTCTTTTTACAGCACAGTTGAAGACTATGACAAGGCCATTGATTACCAGGTAAAGGCATATGATAAACTTGACCTGATCAAAACAGGCCAATCGGCTTATAGCAAAGTGCAGGACCTTACACGAATTGGCGACCTGTACACTGCAAAGAAAAGTTATGATATGGCCACTACTTATTACGAGCGCTCACTAAGAATGGCAGATTCATTGAAATTTGAACCGATAAAGGCTATGGCCCACCGCAGCATTGTAAATAATTACCTGGCGGCCGATCAACCTCAAAAAGCATTGAATTATTTTAATGATCATCCCCAGTTAAAACAGTTTTTACAAGCGGTTAACTTCGGGCATTTTGTTGACCAGTCCTATGGGTATATCTATACGAAACTCGGCAATTATGATTCTGCAAAATATTATTATGCTAAGGTTGCACCGTTTTTTGAGAATGGTGTTAGCGGTGGCAACCAATTCAGTTATTATTACCAGTTGGGTTTGCTTCATAAAAAAACAAAAGAGTACGACAAATCGCTGGAGTATTTATTGAAAGCGAAACAACTGGCAGATGGAATTGGCCAGTTGCAAACAATGAGCTTTGTGGCGGTTGAACTTGATTCGCTTTACCAGGCCATGGGCGATTTTAAACAGGCATTTTACTATTCATCGCTGAATTACAAATACAAGGATAGCCTGGATAAACTGGGTAAAGAAAAAGACCTCTTACAAATAGAAGTAGCTGATGAACAGCAACGCCAGGAAAGGCTGAATAAAGAACAAAAGGAGAAAAAACGCAAGCGGCACAACATTCAATACATGCTTATAACCATTGGCATAACAAGCCTGTTTATTTTAATGGTGATGATGGGCATGTTCAAAGTTTCGGTATCCACTATAAAAATGGTCGGCTTCTTTACCTTCCTCATGTTCTTCGAATTCATCTTTCTCATTTTTAAAAAGAACATCCACAGCCTTACAGAAGGTGAACCCTGGAAAGACCTTGCTTTCATGATATTGCTGGCTGCTATTTTATTACCGCTGCATCATTGGCTTGAGCATAAGGTCATTCATTATCTTACCACGCATAACAGGCTAACAGCTTCAGGAAAAGGATTGATGGACAGGTTGTTTAAAAAGAAAGTGGTGGTGCAGAAAACAGAAGAAGGATAAACATTACCTGTTATTCATAACCCGGCATACCACTAATAGGGTATTGCACGCCATAATTGATCTGCGTACTTTGGGGCAATTAATTAACCTCAAAATTATTTTATGCCAGTTAAACTCACACTCGACATGTTCAGTGGCCGGCCAAATCCCACCATGGTTTTGGATGATGCTGCTGCAAAAGATCTTTTTAAAAGACTTTCATTTGGTACACTTAAAAAGCAAACAGAAAAAACAGCACCACTTCCTTCTGTATTAGGTTACCGTGGCCTTACCATTGAACAGGAAGGCAAGAAACTGAATGCAGATATGCCACAGGTTTTACATTATGCACATGATATGGTGTATGCAGATGGAAAAGCTGCAAAGGCAGAAAGTGGACTGGAATCTTTCCTTTTCGACAATTTTAAAAAGTTGCGGGACGTAAAGGATCTGCCTGATTTTCGCAAAACAACTGAAATGTATGTAAAGAACTTCCTGGACAAAAGGAAACTGTACAGTACCAATTATCTAAAGAACATTGACATCTTCAGGGATGATATTATTATTGTGCCCAGGCCGGTTTGCCCCTGTGCGCCAGATCCGGATCTTGCTGCATGGAATAGCAGTCCTGCTGTAACCCCCAATAACAATTGCTACAACTACGGCACCAATTACCGCACAGATACTTTTGCCCAGCCAGGTAAAGCCACCGGGCAACAATGGAACAACCTTTCGGCCTGTAATGTACCAGCCGGATCCATCAGCGCCAAAATGGGTGCAGTATCTGATGGGTTAATAGACAAACCCAGCCAGGATAATAAATGTATATCACCTGGCCACCTGGTAGCTTTGGTAAATGCTCCAAACTACGATTATCACTGGTACCGTAAAGGCCCTAATGGCAGGTGGAGCCATAAACCCGGCTCAACACCGGCAACGCTTTTGGATAACTCAGGCAATGTAATTACCGACCCCCGTACAGCAGACCGTGGCCCTTACACCAATTTCTGTACTTTTATGCAGGTAATTCACGGACGTTTTAAAATAAAATAAAGTATCATTGAAGCCGGATAATACAAAATGGAAAGCAACTGCCCTGCTCTTTTCCGGCAGGCGAAACCCGGAGTGGGAACTAACAGCAGCACAACAAAAAAAATGGATGGTGCTCTGGCAGCATGCTTCGTTAAGTAATAAAGAAGTGAACACACCTTCCATTTTAGGCTATACCGGTTGCAGGTTACAATATGACGAACACAGCCATTGGCAATTGTACAATGGCTGTGTTTCTTTTTATGAAAAAGAAACAGTTTTTTCTAAAAAAGATGAAGAAAGACAGATGGAATTGTTTTTACTGAATACAGCGCCGGAGGAAGTGAAGGAGGTTTTGAGGGAGATGAAGGTTATTATTTGATGATTTATACTTAACTATTCGCATAGGCCTTTAGCATGATGTAGCCTTTTTTTATAACTACATTTTTCTCAGCTACATTATGATCAAATTGAGCAATTACCTCATCAATACGATAGTAATCCTCATCATCAAAAACCGGATCTCCATCCTTATCAAAAATAATACTTGAAAAACTAGCCTCATCATTATTATACTTTAATAAAATAGATATAGAATCAAAATAGCTATTTCTTAAATAATATAATGCAGGTCCTGGTAATGCTTTTATTTCCTTCCATGATGGATTTACAAAAGCAGTTTCTATTGTATTGCTACATTTCCCTTCCGCAATTAATTTGTTTCTTTTCCATAATCCTCTTACATACGCTTTTGAAACAGCTTCTCCATAGCATTGACGGGAAAACTCTTTAACTTCTTTATCATTGAACTCTAAATCATAATTCTCAAAAGCTTCTTGTATTGAAAAAATTGATGCTGAATTCCATATTTCTTTAAAGGGAATTGTCTTATAGTCTTTATTGTTTGAATATTTTCTGGCAAAAATTCTTGAAACAATACTTTTTACTTCTTTTAATTCTTTCTTTATTAATTGAGAAGAAAATATTTTGTCGACATATTTTCTGGTAATTTTTACTTTATCATATCCATAAACCTCGGCATTATGATATTCAACAACTATATCATTTCCTCCCGGAATTAGAGACCAAGGATGTTTCCTATATTCATCTTTAACCCATAAGACTCTATCTTTTAATGATTCGGGTAATCCTATGTATACTCTCATTATTGACTTTTCTTAATTTATCCATACTTGAATTAAAGTTCTCAAACAACATTCACCTCTCTTTCCAACTGTACACCAAACTTTACTCTTACACTCTGCAATATCTCTTCACTAAGATCAAATATTTCATTGCCCGTTGCATTTCCATAATTTACCAATACCAATGCCTGCTTTTCATGGCAACCTGCATCACCTTTGCGATAACCTTTCCACCCACATTGTTCGATTAACCAACCGGCAGCAAGTTTTACATTTCCGTTGGGCAGATTATAACCCACAATCCCAGGAAACGCTGCTTTCAAACTTTTGAATTTTGAATTTTGAATTTCGGGATTCTTAAAAAAGCTGCCGGCATTCCCAATTACGGCCGGGTCGGGTAGTTTAGAAGAGCGGATATTTATTACTGCCTGTGATACTGCCTGTATACTCAGATCCTTCACTCCCATTTTCTCCAGTTCCTGTCCAATGGCCCCGTAAGAGATTTTATAATCGGGAATACGGTTTAGGCGATAAGTAACATTGAGGATAACAAACTCATCCTTAAATTTTCCTTTAAAAACACTTTCACGATAACCAAATTCGCAATCGTTTAAAGTGAAATTCACTACCTTTTTATCTCTAATGTGATAGGCTTCCAGTGAATAGAACACATCTTTTATCTCTACTCCATACGCCCCAATATTCTGCATCGGCGATGCACCGATGTTGCCGGGAATTAAAGAGAGATTTTCAACACCTGCCAGGCCATTTTTTATACAATACAAAACGAACTGGTGCCAGTTTTCTCCGGCGCCCGCTTGTATATATATATGATGCACATCTTCTTTAACTGTTTTAATTCCTTTAATGTCATTTTTTAAAACTAATCCACTGAAATTACTGGTAAACAATAAGTTACTACCGCCTCCTAAAATTAAAATTGAATTTTGCTGATTATTTATAATTTGTTGATAAGATTGAAGCGATTCTTCCAAATTTTCTACCGAATTGAAGGAAGTAAAGTAATCAGCATATGCATTGATTGCAAATGTATTGTGTTCTTTTACTGATATATTTTTTTCAATTGAGCTCATTTTCTTATAATTCTATTAATCTGGATGTTTGACAGTTTGACAGTGTTTATATTTTATCTACATCGGCAACAACTGAAACACTCTTATAATTCTTCTCCCCGGTTATAAGATTAATATGGTTCCTGATGGCAGCTTTATACCTTAAACTCATGCCCGGTTCTTTGGGTAATTTGATCAGTATTTCCATTAAATACTGGTTTCGTATCCGGTTAACAACCGGTGCCGCCGGGCCAACTATAAAATCTTTGAGATCCTGTTTCAAAAACTGTGCAAGCTTCTCTGCGGCAGCGCTTACAATAGTCTTATCCTTGTGTTTTAAAGTTAGCAAAATAATACGGCTGTAAGGAGGATAGAAGAACTGCTTACGGTTTTCAATTTCCAGGCCATAGAATTGTTTGTAATCATGTTGTTGAACCAATTGCAGAACGGGGTGCTTTGGATTGCTTGTTTGTATGATCACTTTACCCTGTTCCTTTTTTCTTCCTGCCCTGCCGCTCACCTGTTCCATCAGTTGAAAAGCCCGTTCATTCACCCTGAAATCGGCAAATGCCAGTAATCCATCTGCATCTAAAATACCAACCAGGCTTACCTTATCAAAATCAAGTCCCTTAACTACCATTTGTGTTCCCACCAACACATCAAGGCGATGTTGCTCAAACAACTGGATCAAATTATCATGTGCGGTCTTGCCCCTAACACTATCCACATCCATCCGGGCAATTTTATACTTTGCAAAATCATCTTCCAGTTGCTCTTCAATTTTTTCGGTACCAAAATTTTTCTCTAACCAGCTATTAGTACCGCAGGCCGGGCAGGTAATTAATTTTGGATACACACTGCCGCAATAATGGCAATGCAGTTTATTGCTGAACTTGTGCAACGTAAGTGATACGTCGCAGTGCGTACACTGTGGAATAAAACCACAGCTGCCGCAAATCAGATATGGATTATACCCTCTCCGGTTTTGAAACAGGATAACCTGCCGGTCGTTCTCCAAAGCTTTTTGCATGGCCTCTTTCAATTGCGGGCTTATCATCACTTTGCCTTTTTGTACAACCTGCCGGGTATCAATGATCTCTATCTCGGGCAATTTGAGGCCGCCAAAACGTTCATTCAGTTCTACCAATGCATATTTATCATGCATGGCGTTAAAATAACTTTCAACTGAAGGGGTGGCACTGCCCAATAAAACTTTTGCTTTAAATAATGATGCATAATAAATGGCAGCATCCCTTGCATTGTACCTGGGAGCCGGATCCTGTTGTTTGAATGATGGGTCGTGCTCTTCGTCCACTATCATCAATCCAAGGTCTTTAAAAGGCAGGAAAAGGGCACTCCTTGCACCCAACACTATCTTTACTTCGCCGGTACGTATCTTATTCCATAATTCAATGCGCTCGTTATTATTAAACCTTGAATGATAAATGGTGATATTGCCGCCAAAATGTTTTTGCAGGCGGCGGATGATCTGTGTTGTTAAGGCGATCTCGGGCAGTAAATACAAAACCTGTTTACCTGCTGCAAAATATTTTTCGATCAGTTTAACATATACCTGTGTTTTGCCGCTGCTGGTTACGCCATGCAAGAGACAAACATTTTTATCTTCAAGTGCTTTGGCTACTTTATCAGAAGCCTCCTGCTGTGCCGCACTGAACTCAAAATCTATTTCAACGTTTTTAGGTAAAGATTTTATCCTATCAACCGAGCGTTTCTCTACAATTAAAATATTTTTCTCTGTGAGGCCTTTTAGTTGAGCCAATGAAGCACCTGATTTTTTAAGCAGTTCGCTTTGAATAACATCTCCTTCTGTTTTCTGCAGGTGCAGGTAAGCCAGTAAGAGTTCCATTTGTTTAGGCGCCCGGCTCCAGTTATTCAGCAGTTCTCCTAATTTTTCTTCATTACTGTATTCAGGGTTCAGGATAACATAATTCTCTTTCTTCACTTTGTATTGCTCGTCCATGGCTTCCCAAACAAAGCATACTTTTTTATCTATCAGTTTTTTTATAAGAGGGTACACATGTGTTACATCCAGTATCTGCTGCACTTCGGTAAGCCGCAATTCTTTTTTTAGCAGCAATGCTTCCGCAACGAGGAACTCTTCATCATTAAGATGCGTAAAATCTTCACCGATCTCTTCGTTATAAATTAAAATGGTCTCACTGCTCAGTTTAAAATGCGTGGGCAATGCAGCAGCCATCACTTCCCCTTCGCTACACATATAATATTCGCTGAGCCAATGCCAGAGCTGTAATTGTTGTGGATAAAGAATTGGCTCATCATCCAGCACATTCAATATTTCTTTTGTGGGATAAGGCGGTTTTTTATCCAGTACTGATTTAATTATGCCGGCATATTTTTTTTGTTTGCCAAAGATCACTTCTACCCTACAGCCGGGTAAAGCCCTTTGCAGGAATTGTGTTGGAATGGAGTAGGTATAGGTTGTTGGCAATGCCAGTGGTAGTATGATCTCTGCCCAAAAGCCAGATGAATCATCTGCAAATTGTATTTCGTTTCCTGTGCTCATCTAATGCCCCTAAAGTTAATCCAAGTCTTTGTTTATTTGTCGGTTCGTTTTATCCAGCTTGCTTTATATTCGATCAGTTTTTCTTCCATTATTAAATAGACTTTCTTTTTCAACATGTCAACATCTGCCAACGTCAGCCCATCCACCGGTATCTCGTCCAGGTAAACCGATCGTGATTTTCCCGGAGTAATAGAAAATATAGATTCATACCTCATCCTGTCATAAGCATCCAGGAATAAAATGGGTTTTATGGGCGTCTGTGTTTCAATGGCAATTTTAAATGCACCATCATAGAATTCCTCTAATGGCCTATGCGTCATATTAAATGTTCCTTCCGGTGCAATTACTATCGAAATATCTTTATTAAGTACCGATTTAAGTTGTTGAACACTCTTTGCTCTTTTTTCAGGGTCGCCCCTTTCCACTAAAATAGCGGCGCTTTTATATATAAAGCCAAACAAGGGAACTTTTGCCATTTCGGCCTTGCCCAGAATCCTGATCTTTTGCCGGCGGATACTTTTCAGCAAGATCGGGATATCCATATAAGAAATATGATTAAATACAAATACATAGTGCCTGGATCGGTCATGAGGTACTTCATATAGATTACGGTGCCGGATGCCGATCATAAATAGAAAGTAATCGGCCCAGAGATGACATAACTTATATATGAAATTGCCTCCCCTGATCTTGCCAAAAAAAGAAGCAATGATCACCAATGGAAATATCAGCAGCAGGAAGGCTACAAAGATCACAAAAGCATAAACAGTGAAAAGAATTGATATAAAACGCCGTATATAGTACATAATTGAGGGCGAATGTAAAGAGAATATGCTGTTAAACAGGCAGGATTTAACTGAATTTCAACCTGATACAACCCTGTTTTCCCCAAATCACTAATTTTGGTGTATATTTTTTATAAAATCAAGGCAGATTTTAAGGTTAAACCCTTACCTTTGCCGTCCTAAATTTGGGAATTTTATGTTAGCAGTAGTAAAAATAGCGGGTCAGCAATTTAAAGTTAAAGCAGGCGACAGCTTATACGTACCTCATATAGAGGGCAAAACCGGCGACTCAGTAGAGTTCGCTGATGTATTGATGACTGATAATAACGGCAGCGTTGTTGCAGGAGCAGATGTACAAGCAGTAGTTAAAGCTGAAATTATCAGCGACCTCGTTAAGGGCGACAAAGTGATCGCTTTTAAAATGAAAAGAAGAAAAGGTTTCCGTAAAAAGCACGGACATCGTACGCAGTATACTCACATTAAAGTAACTGCAATCGCTTAATTAAAAAAAGTTAAAGGTTAATAGTTAAATGTTGCTGCATTTTAAAAGTGCTGGACGCAAAACTAAAAACACAAAACACAAAAGTTATAACACATGGCACACAAAAAAGGTGAAGGCTCGGTAAAAAATGGTCGTGATTCACAAAGCAAAAGATTAGGTGTAAAAATTTACGGTGGTCAACCTGCACTTGCAGGAAATATAATTATCCGTCAACGCGGCACAACTTATCATCCTGGAAAAAATGTTGGAGTTGGAAGAGACTTTACCATTTTTGCATTGACTGATGGATTGGTTGAATTCAAAAAAACAAGAGGCGATAAGACCGTTGTTTCAGTTGCTGCTGTAGAGGCAAGTGCTTAATTTTTTTAATATTTTTTTTGGTAGTTTAAAAAATGTATTTATTTTTAAGTATTATTTACTAACCAATTAAATTTTAAAAAAATGGCAACAAAGAAAAAAGCTGCAAAAAAAGCTGCTCCAAAAAAAGCCGCTCCTAAGAAAGCTGCTCCTAAGAAAGCTGCAAAAAAAGCTGCTCCTAAAAAAGCTGCTAAGAAAGCTGCTCCTAAGAAGAAAGCTGCTGCAAAGAAGAAGTAATTCTTCGCTTTTTGAAAAGCAGAATATCTTTAAAGTCCCGGTCATTGATCGGGACTTTTTCATTAAAACCCTTTACTGAAGCATATTTCAGAAGATTCTACATTTTTTATCCCATTCGTTGTCTTACCCGGTTTTTTACAAAAGCAATCATTTCAGTAAGCACTTTATTTCAATAAAATGCAACAGCATTTTTTTAATTAATCTGTAAATTTCTGTTGAGGAAGTGTTAGCATTTTTTAGAAAAAATCTGTTGTATTATTCCTGTTTTTCTTTCATGAAATATTTTTTAATGCGGCCAGTTTTTTATTCTTCTTACATTTACTGTAACAATCTAAAAAAATGGATAATTATCAAATTGCCGAAATTTTCAGCCTTTTAAGCAAATTAACAGACATACATGCAGAAAATAATTTTAAGGCAAAATCGTATGCAATTGCCGCTTTTCATATTGAAAAATTACCGGAGCAATTAAGCGAAACTCCCAAAGAAAAAATTGCATTGATCAAGGGTATTGGTGAATCATCTGCAAAAAAAATAATTGAGATATTAGAAACAGGTTCATTAAAAGCATTGCAGGAGTTGATCGAAAAAACACCCATCGGTGTGATAGAAATGCTGAACATAAAAGGCATTGGCCCTAAAAAAATTTCCACCATCTGGAAAGAAATGGAAATAGAAAGTATTGGTGAACTTTTATACGCCTGCAAAGAGAATCGCCTGAAACTTTACAAAGGCTTTGGAGAAAAAACACAGCAGAACGTAATTGAAACGATCGAATTTTATTTAAGTAACCAGGGAAGCAATTTATATCCCCAGGTAGAAGCTGTTGAACCACAAATAACCCCTTACTTACAAAAGCTTTTTGGAGCAGAGAATGTTTACCTCACGGGCAGTTTTAAAAGGCAGCTGGAGATCATTGATGAACTGGAATATGTTGTCAAAAATTCCATCGAAAACATAAAACCGAAGTTTCAGACGGCCAATCCGCCGGAATTGTTGGAAGAAAATACCGACAGCCTGCTATATAAACTTCTCAATGGGCTTAAACTGAGGCTTTATAGTGATACAGATGCCTTTGAAAAAAAGTGCTTTTTTACCAGCGGAAGCCCCGAATTTGTAAATGCCTTTATATTTCAATACCCGGATATTGATTTTTCGGAAAGTTCGGGAGCAGATGATTCATCCACTTTTAAGCAGGCCGGCATCAGTTATATACCACATTGCCTGAGAGAAATGCCCGAAATTATCGAACAAGCAAAAACTGCTCCCCTGCTGCAACAGATACAGCCTGGAGACATAAAGGGAATTATACACAGCCATAGTAACTGGAGCGATGGTAGCAATACGCTGGAAGAAATGGCCAAAGCCGCCAAAGAACAAGGCTATGAATACCTGGTGATAAGTGATCACAGCAAAAGTGCTTTTTATGCCAACGGCCTTACCGAAGAAAGGATACAGGCCCAGCATGAACAGATCAATTTTCTTAACAGCAAACTGCAAGGTTTTAAGATCTTTAAAAGTATTGAGAGTGATATTTTATATGATGGCAGCCTGGATTATTCCAATGCTGTGCTGGCAACATTCGACCTCGTGATCGCATCGGTGCATAGTATTTTAAAAATGATTGAAGAGAAGGCAATGGAGCGTTTGATAACTGCCATTGAAAACCCATACACAACCATATTGGGTCACATGACCGGCCGTTTATTATTGAGCCGCAAGGGTTATCCTGTTGATCACAAAAAAATTATTGATGCCTGCGCTGCCAATAATGTGGTGATAGAACTGAACGCCCATCCCAGCCGCTTAGATATTGACTGGCGGCAGATCGATTATGCACTTAAAAAAAATGTGCTCATCTCCATTGACCCCGATGCACATACTATTGAAGGGTTTAAAGATACCCGCTATGGCGTGTTGGCTGCACAAAAAGCCATGGTTACCAAAGAACAGAATTTAAGCAGTATGGGGTTGGCGGATTTTGAAGCCTTTGTACAGAAACAGAAAGCAATCAAGGGCTTATCGTAATCCTACGAAAATTATTTGATGTTCCACAAATGAGTTTAGATGTATTACTATTGTTTTTCGATGTATTACAAATCTATTTAGATGTGTTAAAAGTAAGTTTTGACGTGACAAGATTACATTTTGAAATATTACTATAAAGTTTCGATATGTCAAGATTGTATTTCGATATATTATAAATCACATTTGATGTACTACAAATTTCTTTCGATTTATTGTACCCCTTCTTCGATCTGTTATAAATAAACTTTGAAGTGCCTATTTGCCTCATGCCGGCGGGCATCTCTACTGCACCGCAGCTGCTTTTTCGCTTTTGCAAAAATTTGCTGCGCATTTTTGCAATCCCGATTGCATCGGGACCTGCGAAAAAGAGGCTGCTTATGCAGTAGCTGGTAGAATTTTGCGAAGATCGATTTTTGATTATTTGTAGCTAGTGTTATATAATATTATGCAGCGGGTTTTAGTGGTGTATTTGGTTTTAGGTTATTAAGTGATTTAAGGACTTTGGCGAAACTGAACTGGTCTTTTACTGCGGGTTCATCTTTATAGAATTTTGCGGAAATTTTACAGATACTGATAACCTGATTGTAAATGTCGTTGAATTCGTTTACTGCTGCGACTGTAATTGTTTTGCGCTGGCTTTTAAAATTTTCCTGGTTAACGTTTGCATTTCTTAAGCCATCGGCATAAGCTATGATGGCATCCAGTATTTGTTTGGCAGTTCCTTTTGTAACAATCTCATCTTTTAATGACGGGGTAAGGTTCGTTTTAAACTGATAGAGTAAATTCAGCAATGCCTCCTGGTCGCCTTTTTGTGCATCTTTAAGATAACCGGTAAAACCCAACTGCCGTAATAATTCGCCCCGGCGGGTTTTATCGCTTTTAAAATCTTCAGTTACCTGCACTTTACATTCGGCCAGGTCTTTTATGGCCTGTTTCTGAATGACCATGAGTGCCTGTGTAGCACCCCGCAGTTCTTTTGCACTATCAACTCCGAGGAATGTTTGTGTGGCCGTTTCGATCTTTAGTTTAAGTTCATCAAAAAAAGGATCGGCCCAGGTGCTTCTTTTGGTTTGTAAAAAACTTTTGTTGCTGATGGCATTTTCAACAATTGTAGCTGCCGTTACCAGCATGTCTACATCTTTTGCATGATACAACCTGTTGTCTGTTTTCATAATTAAATAGTTTAAGGTTAAATATTAGAAAATGCTAATGTTGGAAATATTTAGGAATTCTGCAATACCTCAAAGTGGGAAGTTTTTTTGGGGCTGCCTGTGACAAGCCTACAAGATTATCTATAAGGGAACATGAGGTATATTAGAAAATAAATATTTGTATATTACATTTACATACTTTTATCTGCAGGGCTTTTATAAAATAATAAAATGAAATTTGAAATAAAAGACATATTGTATATCGTAGGGATAGTAGCTTCTGCTATTGTTGCCTTTTTAAGTTCACGGCATAATATGAAAGAGTATATACGTGATAAAATTGAACAACAAAAAGATGAAATAAATGACTTAAAGCTGAAGCATCAGGAATTAAAAAGTAAAGATGATTTACAGCAACAAGTAATAGACCAAATTGGCAAGCAAATTGATGTTTTAATACCGAAATTATTAGAGGCAGTTAATTCTAAAAAAACAAAACCATGAACAACACAGAATATAACCGCTTATTACAATTAAAAAATCGAATCTCCAGTAACGAGGCAAGCATTGAGGAGAAAAAAGAGTACATGACTATTCTTTATAATAATGGAAACATAACTAAGGAACAATATAATAGATTTCTTTTAGAAAAAAATTCAGAAGATATAGTTAAAGCTGGACTCACTATTGGCGGCTTTATTTTAGCTGTTTGGCTCTTAAGTAAGTTGACTGATAAGTAACACTGTTTATAAAAATATGCTCTTAACTAATTTCAAAATCGTAAAATTATGACAACAAGTTCTGACATTGTATGGAATGCAATAACTGACAGCGCTAAAAATAAATTTGATTACAAATCCTTTGAGGAACAATTCATTGACGTGGATCAAAATCTTGCAGATAATATACTTTTTAAAATAATTATTGGCTTCGCAAGTAAAAAAACGGATGAAGTAATTTCACTCGAATTATTCAATGAAATGATGATAATTGGATTTATTTGGAAATTAGAAGATATTCAAGATTTCATAAAAGGCAAAGACAAACTTCTTAAATCGGAAATATACTCAAGTCAACTTGCTGGCTCCTTATTAGAAGATGGCAATGATCCAAGTATGGTGTTAAATTCAATTACTCAATTATTAAACTGAATTTGTCATACCCCACCACTTAAAGATTAGCTGTAAGGCTGGCGGATGAATAACAATCGTTGTTTCAATAGTATTTTTTACCCCACCACCGGCAGCTCCACAAAAAAAGTAGTCCCCACTCCTGCTGCTGTTTCAAACCAGATATTACCTTTTGCCTGTTCCACAATGCCCTTGCTCATGGCTAATCCCAGGCCTGTACCGGATGTTTTGGTGGTAAAGTTTGGTGTGAATATTTTAGACTGTACAGCTTCGCTGATGCCGTTGCCATTGTCTTTGATCTTTATCAGCACAGTATCATCTTTTATTTCTTCATCAATATTTATCTGCACATTTCTGTCGGCTGGTACGGCCTGCATGGCATTTAAAATAAGATTGGTGAACAGGCGGTTGATATGTGTACGATCGGCATTGATCATTAAAGGTTTTGCATCTAGTTTCAGGTCAATATGTATGCGGTCATCAACAGCGTGTAACTGTGTTACCTGTTTGATCACTTCGTTCAGGTCGAATATCTCATTTTTAGGATTGCCAATATTTGCAAATTGACTGAATTCTCCTGCAATATGGTTCAGGTGTTCAATCTGTTCAACCAGTGTTTTGGCAACATTGGCTGTAAGTTCCTCCACATTCGGTGATTTGGATGCGATGGATTTTTGCAGGTACTGCAAACTTAGTTTCATGGGTGTAAGTGGATTTTTAATTTCATGCGCCACCTGCCGGGCCATTTCACGCCAGGCACCCTCACGTTCGCTTTTAGCAAGTGCAGCGGCACTTTCATCCAGTTTGCTTACCATTTTATTGTATTCTTTTACCAGGTCGCCGATCTCATCATTACGTTTCCAGTCAATGGCTTCGTTCATCTTGCCAAGATTAACTTCCTTCATTTTTGCACTGATAAAAGAAAAAGAACGGGTAATACGGTTGGTGATGAACAGTGCAATGATACCGGCAATTAAAAATATAAATGCATTCAGGTTAATGATGGTCACGAGAAAATTTGCGATCTCCTCTTGCAATTTACTCTCACTGGTAAAGTAGGGTATGTTGAGGTAAGCATATTCCCTGCCGGCAGCATCAATTACAGGAACATAGTTGCTCACAAAATTTAGTTTGCCTATCTGCTCTTCTTTAAAGAACTGCACTTCTTTCTTTTTATGAAGATGGTAGAAAGCAGCAGGGTCCATCTTTTTACTAATGACCCCCTTTGTATACGGCAATGGTAATGACGAAACCAGCAGGTTGCCATCAAGGTCGTAAAGATTAGCATCAACTGCATGTATCTCCGATACCCGGTCAATAACTGTTTGCAATTTTTGCCTGAATGCATCATCAGTTATCTTAATTACAGTATCTGCAACCATCATCTCAGATAAAGAACTCCGCACTTCATTTTCCATTACATGAATAACGCGGCTTAGTTTTTCACGGTTGGTATTTTCGTAGCGGTTTATAAAAAATAAAATGGTAGCAATACCGATCACAAAAAAAGATATCACACTTATAAATATGACAGTGCCGTGGATCTGGTTTCGTATACTGAGCTGCCAGTAATATCCAAAGCGTGCCCGGCTGAACTTTGCACGAATGATGATATTCAACAGCCAGAAAAAACCTGCGATCAGCAAAAATGCACAAAACAGGTAAGAGAACAGCGTGATCGTTTCTATATACCAGTTGTTTGGTTTGGCAATGATGACAACCTTTTGCAGACGGTCCTTGTACCACAGTTCGTCATAACCTTTTTTCTTAATGATCTCAAATTCCTCTTTGGGTAGTTGCCCTGTTGTTAAGCTGGTAGCAAAAGCATAGTCATTGTGACTATCTATCAGCTGCAGGTTATTATACACTGCAAATGCATATTGCGGTGAGTTTTCAATAGCATTGCTCTTACCCCTTGAGAACAGTTCAAGGTTTAATGCATTGGTCTTGTTTTTTTTAGGACTGGCTAATATAAATACGTAGCCCAGGGTATCTCCATCGGGATTGGTAACATTTTTACGGCTTATATAACTGAAGCGGTCATAAGATTCATCGTAATAAAAAAGTTCTGGTATATTGGTAGGCTTGGCCTGCGTTTTTAAAACGGTATTCAGTTCATTAAAACCTGCATTTTCTTTATTAAAGAGTGGGTTTTCGTCTGCATCAAATGTAAATATCCGTGTATCGTAATTATTGGTATAGCCTGAAAAATTGCCACTCACCAGGCTGTCTTTGAAAAACCGGTTGCTGCTTTCAGTCTGAAAACGGTGAAAGTTTGCAAAAAGATATTCGTTTCGGAAATCTGTAAGAAAACTGTTGAGCAAAGTTTCGCTACTGGGATCTGCTTTGGTAGAAAGTGTTTCAGCATAGTGTTTCCTTTTGTTCAGTTCCTTTTCACTGTTTTCCAAAACGATCACGGCGGTAATGGATAAAGAGAAAAAGAACAACCAGAAGATGAGCCTGGAGGAACTTAATTGTTGAATAGATAAAACAATATTATCCCTGTTAACCAAAAAAATATAGGCAATAAGCCAGGCAAGGATACATAATTCAAACCCCGCATGTACAATATCCAGGTTGATTGTGAGCCAGGCTAGTCCGCCAACTGCGATGGCAAGATAAAGCCACCAGCTAAATTCAGGAAACATAGGTTTTAACAGGAACAACAATATCTGGCTCAGCAAAAAATAACCGATAGCAATACAACACAAAACAATGAACCCGGTTACGCTGTAAATATTTAAGGTGAAGAAATTGATCACATCAAATGATATCTGTGAATCGGCCACCATACTACGTATGATATGGCTAGTAGTAAAGGTTACCGCCAGTAACAGAACACAAACCACGCCAAGGAAAGCCCACCTGAACCAGGGTTTGTTGTTCGTTAATTTAATATTCTTGTCATACACCTGGTTGTGAATGAATAGAACGATCCAGGTAAACAAAACCGCATTGATCAGCAGGTCGCCCAATGAACGCAAAATAAAACTGGAGCCATAAATAGTAGGATCAAATAATTCGAATTGGCGAAAATTTAAAGGGAACGAAAAATAATAACTCAGCAACCGAAGCACTATGATCAGCGTAATTAAAAAGAAGGTTGCCTTTAAAAGGCCGTGCCTGGCTGCAAAATCTGTTGCCAGCAAGTGAATGAAAATTAATACTAACAGGATGGCAAAGATCCTGAACCAAACAGACACCCTGTTATTTTCCGTAACCGTATTGGCTGATTTTTCGGCCAGGTAAAATAAATGATTACCACTGACCGACCTTACTGAAACAGTTGAGGCTATTGGCGAAATATCATAGTTCTTATCCAGCTTTTTTCCGGCAACAAAACTATTTTCAAGATAGGTATTGGTTACAAAGTAATTCCACTTAACCGGTATTAATGCTATTGTGATGCTGTTTACTGTAGTTTGTTTGCGCCATACATAATACCCATTGTCCAGTTTTATAAAACCGTTTCCGGCAGTTGCATTGATGATCTCTTCAGTTGGCAGAACGGTTTGTGAATTCCAGAAAATAAGCTGGTGCAGGCCAATATCATTCACAAAATACCTGTAAATGAAATAGGGTTTTTCTGTTAATTGCTGCAAAACCGTTTCGTCAAAAGAATTGTCATTCATCTGCCGCACCCGTACAGAATCTTTTATTAATTTATCAAAATCCTGTTCCCATTGCTGTACATCCTTTTGAACTGTTTTCTGTACAACTGTCATAGAGGAATTGCCGGACAAATACCGATCTGCAATAAATGAAAAAATTACAAGGCAGGCTGCCAGGATCAACAGGTAACTGTTCTTAAATAAAAGTTGCTTGTAAGTAGGGCTCTTTTGCAATTACTTGTAAAGTGTTTAAGTTTTTTTTATCCTGTTCCAGATGCTGTCCATTTCGTCCAGGCTCATGTCGTGCAGGAATTTCCCGTCCTTTGAGGCTTCTGTTTCCATACGTGTGAACCTGTCAATGAATTTTTTATTGGTCCGTTCCAGCGCATTTTCAGCATCTACCTGCAAAAACCTTGCAAAGTTTACCAGGGAAAAGAAAACATCGCCCAATTCGTCTTCTATTTTGTTGATATCACCTGTTTCAATGGCTTCAAAAAGTTCTTTTTGCTCTTCTTCCACTTTATCCCAAACCTGTTCTTTGGTATCCCATTCAAATCCTACCTGTTTGGCTTTTTCCTGCAGTCGCATGGCTTTTACCATAGAAGGTAAAGATTTTGGAACACCACTCAAAACAGATGTCTTGCCTTCCTTCAGTTTCAGTTTCTCCCAATTCTTTTTAACATCTTCTTCGTCGTTAACATGTGTGTCGCTGTAAATGTGCGGATGCCGGCTGATGAGTTTTTCGCAAACCCCGTTTATCACTTCTTCCAAAGTAAATTGCTTTTGCTCTGCCCCTATTTTTGCATAGAATACCAGGTGCAGCATAATATCGCCCAGTTCTTCTTTAATACCTTTCCAATCGCTGTCGGTAATAGAATCAGCCAGTTCATAGGTTTCTTCAATGGTTAACTGCCTGAGTGTATGTATGGTTTGTTTCTTGTCCCATGGGCATTTTTCACGAAGGTCATCCATGATGTTTACCAGGCGCTCAAAAGCAGTACTTTCAACAGACATAGGTTTTATAATTTAAAGAGAGAAAAAAATATGAAAACAACAAACAGCAGGGTCATGGTAAAAAAAAGCAAAAAACATAAAATAAAGAATTTGATGATCGTTTTTGCCCGGCGTTGCTGATAAAATTTACGCATTGCCTTATACAGGTAAAAGAGAATACCGAAGCCGATAAGCACTTCTATAAATGTAATGATACCCCAGTTTAATGTGCTGTTCAGTTTTGAAAGGCCGAACATAACCAGCATGGCAATAAAACCAAAAATGTAGAAATGGATGCTAAAAATACCATGGTTTACATAATAATAATCTTTCCTGCGGATGTAAAGCAATTTTAAAATAAGCGCAAACAATGGCAACAGTATAAAAAGCATTTGTGGCAGGCTGTGCAGTAAAATGTTTGCATAACTTCTGAACATTTCATTTTTCCGCCCATTGAATTTTTCGTTGATCTCAATGTTTTTATAGATCAATTGCCGCTCAAGCCAGTTATGTTCTTTTTTACCCGATTGCAGTACCGAATCGTACTCAGCTTTTGTTTTATAATTGCCTGGCGTAAACTGAAAACCTGTTTTTGCGGACGAACTGTCAAAGTATTTTTTAAATTCTTGTCTGCTCATGGCTGTTGCAGGTTTGCCATCTTCTTTATTTACATTTTTGGTGAATTTGTCAAAAACAAGTGAGTCCATAGCTTCAATCTGTTCATACGTTTTGCCATTCACATCTATAGTTGCAATTGATTTATTACCTATTGTAAAAAAAGAAAAAAATATTAAAAAGAAAAAGGCCGAAGTGAAAATATACATCCGTATAGGATTTACATAACTGGCCCGGCGGCCAACCATATATTCCCTTGATAAAAAACCGGGCTTGCTGATGAGATATTGTAGGGTACTGAAAAACTTGCCATCAAAATGCGTTATGTCTTTAAAAAAATGGCTGATAAGATCCCACACCGATTCTTTTGGTTCAATATTTTCCTGGCCGCAACGATGGCAGAACCTGCCCTTTATATGGATATGGCAATTAAGGCAGTTCCTCCCCTTTCTTTCTTTAAGACGGCTCATTTACATTAATTTTGTTAAAAATAATAAAGTTTGCGGGCTTATCCGTTATTGGTATAATTTAGGCTATAAAAAACAGTTTAAATTTGAAAAAACAGCAAATGATAAAATACACCATTATATTATTCCTAACACTTAATGCTTCATCAAACCTGTATGCCCAATATTATTATAATGACATTGTCAACAATAAACAGGTGCTGGCAGAACTGTCTGTACTGAAGCAGAAAAAAATAAACGGGGTAAAGGTAATTTCAATGGAAGCCACCGGGGAAGAAACAGAGGGCTTCACCTGCCAGAAAAAAATAAACAGGGATTTTACCGAAGTGGAAATTTATACTGAAACGACCGAATCATACCCCAACACTTTCATTTCTTATTTTACCAAAACAGGATTGTTGCAAAGAACGGTGGATTCATCTGAAGCCGGCGCTACAACCATTGATTATACCTATGATGCTGCTGGAAGGTTGGTATCTATCAATTCCTTAAAACGATTTGCTACGGATGATGATGCAGGTATAGTACTGGAAAAGCACTTATATACTTACAGCGCTGCCGGTGTATTGCAACAACTGCTCATTATAAAAAATAATAAGGATAGCACCCTGTTTCTTTTTGAAGCTGATGAAGCCGGTAATATCATTATTGAAAAGAATTCAAAAACAGCCGAAGTATATTATTATTATTACGATGGCAGGAACAACCTTACTGACATCGTACACCGCTACAGTTACCAGAAAAATCTTTTTACTGAATATTCATTTGAATACAACCAGGCAGGCCAGCTGGCTAAAATGGTCACTTCAGAAAAAGAAGGGGCTTATTATTTTACCTGGCGATATAATTATGAGGATGGGTTGCGTGTAAGTGAACGCTGTTATTCTAAAGAAGGACGAATTATGGGATCGGTGGAGTATAAATACAAATAATTTCTGCAAAATATTAAAATAAAAAAGCGACAATTTCTTGTCGCTTTTTTTGTACTCGGGAACGGAATTGAACCGTCACTCGCATTACTGCGAATCCCGATATTACATCGGGACGTGTCTGCCAGTTCCACCACCGTTCAATAAGAATTCAATATACTTTCTACTTTTTTTCTTTTTTATTTCAAGTTCACGTTTTGATGCTTCTCCTCTTGAGGAATATTCTTCGTAATAAACCAGATGCCAGGGTATATAAGGCTTTGTTGAGGGACCCCGCCGTTATTGTTGCGTAATAATCTTGCAGCAACTTCTTCACATTGTCCTATGTAAAAACGATCAAATTTTGCTGAATAGAGAATATAAGTGTAGAACATTATAGTCCTAAAATACAAAAAGCTGAAAATAAATTTCAGCTTTTTGACAAGTACTCGGGAACGGAATTGAACCGTCACTCGCATTACTGCGAACAGGATTTTAAGTCCTGTTTTATATGGGCCCATATGGTTTAATATGATTTATATTGACCTTATTTTCAGTTACTTATTAATTTATCATTTCAAATCAGGCCATAGGAAAACGCAAAATGTTGTCCTATTGTTGTCCTATTTTTTTGTAACTTCATGCAGAATATGATCATAAAACTAAAGCATTTTTTATGTCTTCTGCCAAAATCATAATGAGAAAAAATAAGAGTAAGGACGGTTCTTATCCCATGACCGTAAGGATCATAAAAGACCGCCGGACTTCTTACATCTACCTCGGTCATAATCTTAAAACAACTGACTGGGATCCCATTAAACAATTAGTGAAAAAATCCCATCCTAATTCTGCCCGACTGAATAATCTTTTTGCGAAAAGGGTTATAGAAGCCAATGATAAATTGCTGGATATGGAATCACATAGAACTGATACCAGCTCAACCGCAATTCGCCGGAGTATTGTATCAAAAAAGAAGGGGACATTTTTTAAGCAAGCAGCTATCTATTTAGATGACCTTAAAAGAAGTGGAAAATTCAACCGTTATTCTGCCGATAACCCGAGGATACAAAGGTTTAAGGAGTTTTTAGAAAACTCTGATATTCCTTTTGCGGAAATTACCCCTACCCTTTTAAAACGATTCAGAGCATTTTTAAAAGGTACTCGTACAATTTCTGAAAGAACGGTAGTTAATCACCTTGTTGTTATTCGTACCGTCTTTAATCAGGCCATTGCTTCAAATGTTGCTGACCCGAAATATTATCCATTTGGTAAGGGTAAGATTGTTATCAAGTTTCCTGAATCTTCAAAGATCGGGCTTGTGCCGGAAGAAGTTCAGGCAATAGAGCGTTTAGACCTTTCGGATAATCCGTTGGCTGATCATGCCAAGAATATCTGGCTATTCTCTTTTTATTTTGCAGGTATGCGTATATCCGATGTATTAAGGTTGAGATGGTCTGATTTTCAAAATGACCGCCTGCATTATTCAATGGGCAAAAATGATAAAGCAGGCTCTTTGAAAGTGCCTGAGAAAGCATTTAAAATAATAGAGCAATATAGAAGGAAGAATCCAATTCATGATCTTGTGTTCCCTGATTTAGAAAACCTGCCTGACCTCGATAATCTTTATTCTGTTCAACAACGAATTAATCAAAAACTTAGAAAGATAAACGAAGGATTGCAGGATGTAGCAAAAGGTATCAAAATAAACAAAAAGCTAACGATGCATATTGCACGACATACATTCGGCAACATATCCGGTGAACGAATACCTATCCAGATGCTCCAGAAACTGTACAGGCATACCTCTATTACAACAACCATAGGGTATCAGGCCAATTTCATTCATAAGGATGCTGACGAAGCTCTGGATGCAGTTGTAGGGTTTTAGGTATCTAAAGGCATCATGAGCCGAATAATTCCTCTAATCGGCTCATTCTGTTGATATTTATGTTGTAGTTCAGTGGTAGCGACTATAAATCAATAAGTTAGTATAAGACTTTCCTTGTTTTATATATATAGTTTATAATTGCTAATATCAGTTAGATATGGTATAATAGGATTCAAATCCGAAATTATTATGTATTTTAGGTATTCAAATCCGAAATTATGATAGTCAGAACATTACAGGCTGAGGTGGAAAAAAGGCTTTTTAAAGGTAAAGCTATATTACTGTTTGGGCCACGACAATCTGGAAAGTCGACTTTAGTAGAAACATTATTAGGCGACAAAGATCACCTGTATTTAAATGGTGATGATGCCGATGTAAGAGAAATTCTTACCAATACAACAGCTACCAATTTAAAGACCATTGTTGGTAATAAGACTATTTTATTTATTGATGAAGCACAACGCATTCCAAATATCGGCCTCACTCTAAAGCTATTCACAGATCAAATCAAGAATGTTCAGGTAATTGCTACAGGCTCTTCCGCTTTTGAACTATCAAGCCAGGTCAATGAACCATTAACAGGCCGCAAATATGAGTTCATGCTTTATCCATTAAGTTTCGCTGAAATGGTTAATTATAATGGTTTAGTAAAAGAAAAGAGGTTAATAGAACACAGGCTTATTTATGGCTATTATCCTGAAATTGTCACAAAGCCAGGAGAAGAAAAAGAGTTATTAAAATTATTAGCCAATAGCTATTTATATAAAGATTTGCTGATGCTGGAACAGGTAAAGAAACCAGCGATTTTGGAAAAGTTATTAAAGGCTCTTGCCTTGCAGGTAGGCAATGAAGTTAATTATTCTGAACTATCTCAAATAGTTGGCAGCGATGGTAAGACTGTAGAGAAATATATTGATCTACTAGAGAAAACTTATGTGATATTTCGTTTGCCAGCTCTTAACAGAAACGTGAGAAATGAAATTAAGAAAGGCAAGAAGATCTATTTTTATGATTGTGGAATACGGAATGCTGTAATAAATAATTTCAATCCAATTACTTCCAGAACTGATGTTGGTGCTTTATGGGAGAACTTTGTGATCTCCGAAAGAATGAAATTCCTTCGTTATAATAATATTGATGCTGTACAACATTTTTGGCGTACAACCCAACAACAGGAGATTGACCTTATTGAGGAAAATGAGGGAAAATTCTCCGCTTATGAGATCAAGTGGAATAAAAAACTAAAAGTCCACTTTCCTATAACATTCACTGAAAATTACCCAGGCTCTGAAACATTTGTGATTTCACCTGAGAATATTCAGGATTTGCTTTTAGCAAAGGAATAAAAGCTACTAAACTTCTTTAAGTAAAATAATTAGTTTTCTTAGTTTGCGGCGAATAAACACCGTATTCGCCGCAAAACGATTTATTCGCCGCATATTGTGCGTAGAATAAGGTGGCCTTATCATCGAAAAGCAGCTAATTCTTTCATTTTATGATGAAAAATCAAAAGGTTATTTGAAAACCATACTGTCAATATAATCAGCCCAATCCTGCATCATCTTTTTTCTATCGTCTAGGAATTGTGCCCGGTCATAGGCTGCATCAACGCTATTGCGGTGAGCATGTGCAAGCTGCCTGTCAACAACCTCATGGCGATAGCCAAGCTTTTCTTTAATAGCCGTCATTGCTAAAGCCCTAAAACCGTGTCCGGTAGCTTTGCCCTTATACCCCATACGGTAAAGTGCATATAGAATAGCATTTTCACTCATTGGCTTGTTTAAACCCTGCGGACTAGGTAAAATATAAAGTATAGAGAGTTCATCCTTTTTAAGCTGATTTAAAATTGAAAGAACCTGATTGGAAAGAGGCACTGTATGAGGTCGTCTCATTTTCATTCTTTCTGCAGGAATCAGCCAAATTCTTTTTTCTATATCGAATTCATCCCACCTGGCTTCAAGCAATTCTGATGTTCTCACAAAGGTCAGAAGCATTAATTCAATGGCTAATCGGGTTTGTTTGAATAATCTAGCTTCGTTCTTATTAAGCTTGGCTAAGAATTCAGGTATTTCTTCAATATCCAATGCTGCATGATGTTTTACTTTCGGTTGTTTTAAAAAGCCAACTATATCAACTGATACATCCTTCTCAACATTACCGTTGATCACAGCATACCTGAATATCTGGCTTGCGTATTGTTTCATGCGTTTTGTAGTTTCATAAATCCCGCCATTCTCAATTGCAATGAGTGTTTTATATAAAATCTGAGGAGTAATTGATCTAATAGGCAGATGCCCAATTCTTGGAAATAAATGAGTTTCAATCCTTCTTAAAATTGATTCCGAATTCTTCTTACTCCATTTATATTTTGTCTTTTCATGCCATTCAATAGCAACAACTTTAAAAGTCCTTGTTGCATCTGAAAGCATTTGCATTTTATTCTCTTGCTTAGCAAGCGATGGGTCTACATTCTTATCAAGTAACTTCTTAGCGTCATCACGCCTTTCCCTGGCTTCTTTTAAAGAAATAAGAGGGTATGCTCCGAGGGATAATCTCTTCTCTTTTCCTGCGTAGCGGAATTTAAGCCGCCAGAGCTTCCCACCCGAAGGCATCACTTCAAGGTATAAGCCGCCGCCGTCAAAGAGTTTGACGGATTTATCTGTTGATTTTGCGTTTTTCAAGCATTTGTCTGAAAGCCTCATATTCCTTACCTCTCACGTTGTTTTGGGGGCATGGCAATTATTATACATTGTAACATGCCCCCAAATAAGCCCCCAAAACGAATAAATTTGGGTGTACAGGTATAGACTCCCAGAGACAATAAAAACTCTTGAAACTGGCTGGTAGTCTATACTATGGTGGACTATAATGGAATGAGGGAGACTTTAAAATGGCGCACTCGACAGGACTCGAAGTGCTTACGTAAACCATTATAAAGAATCAATTATCTCATTTCATTTTTTGCTACATGCCCCCAAAAATGCCCCTTGTTTTTAGGCTGCGATAACAATCCTCTCCTATAATACAGTAATCGAAAAATATATCAATAATTATTACTCAAGTACTTCCGAATTATAACCTCAAAATTTATAAGAGTAATTCAAACAAATATTGGAGGTTTATGTATAAAGTAATAAGAATGCCTATAGTAATTCAATATACCGGATTAGCAAAAAGTACTATTTACAAAAAAATAGCTCAAAAAGAATTTCCAGAGCCTATCTCTTTAAGTGCTAAAGCTGTGGGGTGGTTAGAAAGTGATATTCAGAAATGGATAGAAAATCGAATAAAACAATCAGCAAATGATAATACGCTAATTTAAATATTCATTTAAAGCTTGGTGGCCTACGGTCTCCATTTGCAAGCATAATTCCGTTAGTTGCTCAAATTTTTCAATTAGAATTAGGAAATATCTTTGTTGTAAAAATGCATAGTCAAATTTTAATGATTCTAAAGTTTGAGCATAACGTTTTCTGAGTTCAGGACATTGTGATACTAAGACATGCGCTACTTCTTTCCTTTTATCAGGGCTTACATAGTACTTAATAAACTCGGAATAGTCATAATGCCAGGGATTACTTTCTTTATCCGATCCTATTATTTCCAAAAAATTGGATTCTCGAAGTATGGTAATTATTTCATTTTCACATTCAGGGTTTCCTTTTACAAATTCTGCAAGCTGGCCATAAGTTTGTATGTCTAAATTTGTTAAATTTCTACAGTCGTTTAAAATTTTATTTCGAGCATCGGTTTCCCTGGATAATAAATCTTCTGTTTCTTCTGTAAACCGAATTTCTTCATCAGATGCTTTTAATAATTTACAGTTTACTTCGGTTAATAATTTTGACTGATAAATATTTTGAGGAGTACAATAGGCAGGATTCGGAACAATATTTACTCCAGCATATTCATAAGCTTGGGCCACAAACCTAGTGCAAAACTGTCTGTTCTCCTCTTTTGCATGCTCATTCGGATTTGCTAAGGATAACCTAGTCTCACTTGAAGAATACTCAGTACCGATCTTGCGTCTTGCAAAAATCATGATCTTATCAAGAATATGCTTTTCAGGTTCTTGGCTAAGTCTTAAAACAACAACATCTTTTTCAGATTCAAAAAGCAGTCTTTGAATATTTTGAGATTCAACTCCTAGCCCATCGGAATGAATACAATGTAAAGTTCCCATATATAAAGCCGCATGGGAATAATCGCTTTTTGATTCTCTTCTAATCAATCTACTTTCTCTAGAATCCTTGCGGGACAAAATAATATCCCCTTCTTTTAAAAAATTCCAATCAAGCAGATACATAATAAAGGGTTGTTAAAAATGTTATTCGGGAATCACTAAGCACTGGCTAAAAGACTCTTTTAGTCCCTTTGAAGGTTTAATTCTGCAATTACAATTTGTTCACTTTCATGACCGAATCCTAATACCCTTCCTTTAAGTTTTTTTCCATTGGGTATTAATTCAAGTAACATGTGTCCAAACTGGATTACACTTTTTTTCTGATTCTTGTAACTCAAAGAAACAAATCGTTCATCTCTATAACCTCCGGTTAATAATAATGTTACGCTATTTTTGAAATAATGTTGGTTTACTATGGCAACTCCCTTTATCTTTTTTCTCCCTACTTGTAGAGTTAATCTAATTTCGCCCGTTAAGGAATTCCCATCAATCTTATTATCCTGAACGAAAGAGCCTATCCAATTGCCACGAAGAGATTTCCGCCGTGACGGATTAATATAGACAAAATCAGATAACGCTTGCGAATGTTGATAGAATAGCCCTATTGTGGAAATGATCGATACGATTAGGCTAATGAGTGCTATTAAATCCGTTGTATCCATAATAGAATGCAGAAATATAACTAATTAATCTCTTTTAATTTTTTTTGTAAATCCTCTGTTTTGTAAAGGATCTGTCCGCCATTGGGAAGGGTCAAGACCAAGCCCTCATCGGTCCATTTAACCGTGTTGTCATTTCCAGTATAAGTAACGTTGTTTTCATGTGGATTATCTCCACCAAAATACTTAGGTATTACTGACAAATAAGACTTCGTTGTTTTAGAACTTTTTTGTTGCAAAAGATCTATAAATGTTTGGTAGTTATATAAATCAAATTTTTCAATGTAGCCTTTACTAATAGTCTCTTTAATTTCGTTCATTGATTCATTTGAAAATCTATCAGCCGTAGTCACCAACGCAGCACTTTTATAGCCGTCCCTTAACATAACACCTAGCATTTCTCTAACTAAGTTCACTGGCTCAACTTTTCCAGGACTCATTCTACGTTTAATTTGTATAGGAACGACTTCATCACTCATAACCATTAATAAATCTATCCCTTTATCATGAGATTGGCCGCAATGAATTACTTCGCATCTAAAATGCTCTGCAAATAAATCTCTTACAAGCGCTTCCATCTTTTTAAAATGAATATTGTATATTTTATCTGGATTAAGAGAAATGTAATGAGATAGTTCTTTTATGGGTATTTGGAGGCTATTTATAGATGCTTCATTTATTAATGCCTGATACACATGCTGTTGGCTGTAATTTCCTGCCAATTGCTTTAACCTAACTTCCCACCAGCCGCAAATTTCACATTGAAAACACGTAATTAAAAGAGAACCAGCCAATTTCCTTATTCTACAATATTCAGTAACAGCGTCCTTATCTCTCCATAAGCCCTGAATTTCAACTAAGCGGATGTTACAAAAAGGACAAGAGTTATGAGTTTCAATACTGTCTTTTACAATTGCTCCCTCTCTATCATATAAGGTTTTAACATCAAAGTATTTAACCATAAATCATTTTTTACAGCAAAGCCAACAATTGAAATATTAATTATCATCTATTAAAATTAATATTTTTTGTTCATAAGTAAACGAACGTTTACTTATGAACAGAGAGTATCCAAATTTTCAAAGATTTTAGTCAAAAAGCCCTTTCTCCTCCTTTCAATTTACACGCCCCGACAGTTTCCCTTGTTCAAATATAAACCTTGGTTTATAAATGAATAGTTATGGTAACAGAAAGGCATGCAGTTGCTTATTATCGTGTTTCTACCAAGAAGCAAGGTAAGAGTGGTTTAGGGTTGAAAGCGCAGAGTGATGCTGTGCGCCTCTATAAGAGGATTCATAAGATAAACCTCGCTAAAGAGTTTGTTGAAATTGAAAGTGGTAAAAAGAATAAGCGGCCTGTTTTAAAAGATGCATTAGAGTATTGCAAAAAAGAAAACACCCTTTTGCTCATTGCAAAGCTTGACAGGTTGGGAAGGAATGTTGCTTTCATCTCTTCCTTAATGGAAAGTAAAGTTGATTTTGTGGCGGTAGATAATCCTGAAGCAAGCCCTCTTCTTCTACATATCCTGGCGGCTATTGCCGAGCATGAGAGACAGGCAATAAGCACAAGAACAAAAGAAGCTTTACAAGTTGCAAAGAAGAAAGGAAAAATACTCGGTAAGAATGGATATATTCTTTCAAAGAAGAATAGAGAGGATTCTTTAAGGTTCGCAAAGAAGATGAACCCGATAATAGAAAAATTAGAAAGACAAGGCTTTAAGACTATCAGACAAATAACGGAAGAATTGAACCGCCGTAAAATCCCAACATTCAGAAAGAAAGATCACAAATGGCATGTGGCGACAGTATACAAAATTATTAAGGTTCTTATTTCAAATAATAATTCAAATCACCTAAAAATTTAAATTTATGAATGATGTAAAAAATTATTGGAGTTTTAAAAAGGTTGTTGCTTTGATCCTTATTGTATTTGTCCTGGTTTTATTCCTTGTGATTATGTCCAGCTAACACTAAAATTTTAAATTGGCATAGATCAATGCCAGCAAGACCCCTGAGGCCACTAAATAGTGGCCTTTTTCATTTGAAAACAATACGTTATCAAAAAAATGGCTTCCGTTAATGATTTCTTAACCATTTTATGATATAATAACTCCACATCGAAAATTAAACGGAGGTACGTATGGGAAATAATGAGAAAGATAAAAGACAAAATACGAGCGTTGAGTTAGTAACCAGAAATGGAGTAATAGAGAAACTCCAGATGTTCACTCAACTTTCTGGGAGTAAAATAGATTATCAAGGTTATGTATTGGATAAGAATGGAAATTATATTTATGACCAGAAGGATCTTGATGTAAGCCTAAAAGGAACTCCTAAAGAGAAAGCAGGATTTCCTCAAAAAGATATAGATTCAAACAATGTGTTAAAAACCGTAACAGATTTTATTGTAGCAAATAACGGCAAAAATAAATTCGATATAAAGATCGATGGCAAGGACGTAAATTATAAAGAGCTATGTGATGCCCTGAATAAAAGCGATATGTTACTGGAAGCTAGAAATATTGCCACGGCAGGATATTCTTCTTCGTTAGATATTTCTCCATCTGCCAGAAATAAACGCACTGCAGATGTAGAAAAATTTGGTACCCCTGGTGCAAAAGCTGTTTTTGAAGAGATAAAAAAGCTTTCAAACAATGGGACTACTTCCATTACAAGAGATAAAGGGAAACATCTATCAGAAGTGGGCAACAAATACAGCGATATAGAGATCTTTATACTCAGCGATAATGTAATACAGATAATTCAGGATAGGGGTTACGAAAATCACAAGCCTAAAGGGCCTAACTTCGACTGTTTTAATGTTTGCTTAGATGATCTTAAAAATATGGGGCCTATGGGAATTGTGGGCGCATCTGTAAATTTCCCTTCTGGTAAGCCAGGCGCTAAAGGAAAAATTTTTTAATAACTCGTCTGTTCTATTTTTAAAACAAAGATTGTCTCTCAATTCAGCTTCAACTATTCGTATTTCTGTTGCTTTGGATTAACAGGTTCAATCTCATTTAAATCTATTGTATTTGATTTACGTTTAACAGGTTTAATCTCACTTAAATCTATTGTATTTGATTTACGTTTAACAGGTTTTTTAAAAGTAATGTCGTCATTTGATATCCATGCTGTTTTTGGATCACCATTATCATCTTCGTAGTCACAATATAAATATCCTCCCTCTTCGTTAATTACTTCAAGTTTCGTTCCTTTTGATAAACTACCATCTTCTAGATCAAAAGAATTATTGATCTTTTTAAACAGCTTAGCATTGTTTACAGCAATATAAGCAATTGCAGGAAATGAGCGTTGAAGCTGATTAATTAAATCTTTTTGAGGTGCAACCAACGAATCATTCATCCCAATCAGTTTTTCTTTACCAATTACTTTTGACCGATCAGCGGAGAATATTTCAGCTCTATAAGAATCAGGATTCATTAGAAATCCGATTTCCACAAACACACAATTTTTTATTCTGTAAGCAGGATAATTTCCATTTGAATCACTATAGTTTGTTGTTTCAATAACGGTTCTTCTTACTTCATTAAAAAATGCTCCAAATTGAACACTATCTCTAAAAAAATAAACCATCGTTAATGGTTTGTCTTTATAGAAATAAATCTCGCCTAAATCAGTATATTTTCCATATTCAGTATTATCGGGATTATCGTCACGACGTATGCCTTTATCAAAAAAGAATTGGGCAATTTGGGTTTTGTTTTTATCAATGATATTAGCAATTTCTTCAGGCGTAGCTAAAAGAGATGTTCCATGTATTGCCGAAAAAGAGGAACTAGGTTTTGGACTAAAGTAAAGATATCTAAACAAAAAAGCCAACCCTACTACTCCAACTATTGTTGAAATGATTAGAAAGTTTTTCATATTAATCTGAATTTACGATATTAAAATCATCTTGTTGATTTGTATTGGTATTCATTCGTGCTGCTACATTCTGCATGTTTGTTTTTCCGAGTATTAAATCTTCCAAAAGAGTAAACCATACTGAAAGGCCGCAAATAATAAATATCAGGCCGCCGAGCAGATTAAAAAAACAGAACCATATCCCAAGGTTAATGACAATAAGAGGTTCGGCCACATTTTGTATTTTTCTTCCTGTCCAGCCTTTTTGGGTAAGAAAATTCAAACGAAAATTATCGCCTTTATAGGAGCTAAGCTGACTTTTTCTGGCCTTTTTCCAAGCACGAATACCTTGAACTAAAATATAAATACCTAAAAGGGTAAATATTATTCCGTTGACGAAAAATGAATCGGGAGATACCATAAATGGCAAGCTGCTATTGACCTCAACAATAATTACAAATGAGGCTATAGCAACACTGAAAAAGCCTAGACTACAAAGTATAAGGCGAAAAAGGTTAATGCCTCCTTTACCAAAATTTCTTCTAAAGGCAACTTTTACGCCTTCAGCACCAACTAAAAGCAATACAAATGCAGCAAGGGCAGACAGTACCAATACTAATTTTAATACTTCTGGCCGATCTTCATTGTTATTCGAGTTGGATTGGGAAGGTTGGGAGTTTATGAGGTGCTTGATGGCAGCGCCTCCCAATCCCACTGCAAAGCGGTCTGTCTTGTTATTCATAATTCAACATTTTTAAAATTCTGATCAAAAGTTGTTTTTAAATAATTTTTTCCGTCCGCCCATTTCCTACCACTTACCATTATCACAGCTTGAACTTTATAATCATTTAGCTTGCCACCAGATTTGAGGGTAGTAAATTCCCTGGGCTGCACCTGAGGTAAATATTGACTTGATACTCCTTTAGTGGTTGAGAAATTAAAATCAATAAGCGATTGTTGATCACTTATGTTATTCAAATAGCCAATATTATTACCAATTAACCGACTCGCATATTCGTTTGTTTCTGCATCCGAATTAGCGTGAAATATCTTTGTCGAAAGATTACCCATCAAACTATCAACCCTTGCTTTTGCATCGCTTCCCGAACCCATCACGGCAAAGTAGTTTGATATATTTTGAGAAAGGTATACAGTTACAGCCCTGGTACTTCTGGCCGTAGTTAGAAAAATTTGATCGTAAGGATTAACGAAATAATGCGCTTCATCAACCCAAAGAAAAACAGGCGTTGGATATTTATTTATATCCCTTCTTTCTATAGCCTGTTGAAACAAAAGTTTGAATACACATTGAGACATGATGCCTGCATCAAGAAATTCCTTAATAGAGAAATCCAGCACGATTATTTTATTCCGTTCATAAGTCCATTCAGGAAATATATTAGTGGCACCTGAAAAATGACGGTAAAGGAGGCCGGATAAGAATGGTTCTGCCAACCCCATAAAGCTTTCGGTAACAACTGACTTGGTACGGTTGCCCATACTTGGCAGAACATTTAAAAAATAATCCTCTACCAGATCATAAGCATTTAGACTTTCTTCGGTTGTATCTTCTTGTATAATATACTGATATGCTTTGGACAGACAATGCTCGCAGTATTTATCAAACTTTTCTGAATCATCAGGTTCTTTCCCACCTTCTATAAAAGCCCTGTTATCTGTATGATCTGATGAAATAAGTTTTTGCGAAGTGGAAATGATCCTGACCATATTCTTGTAGGTCAGGTCTTCGCCTGAGAGTTTAATAAGCTCTATGACTCGGTTTAAGCATCTTTTTAAGGCAGTATCCCAATACCTTTCTTCTTTAGTATCCCCTTCACTGGCTATACGATTCCCCATCCGGTATATACTCATAAAAATATTGGTGATATTCTGAGTTTCACCTGCGCCTTCACCTTGCCTTTTCATTTCATAGTCAATAGGGTTAAAAACATTCTCTATTATGTTCCCTCCCTTATCTAATTGGGTTGAACCTTTACCAAAGATTATCAGGTCATTTTGTCTTCCCGTTTCATTACAGTATTGCCGCCAAAGTTCAGCCTCATCAGTTTTAGCGCACAATACAAGTCCTCCCCACCCTTCTTTAAGGAATTTCTTTGCTAGTGCTTTCCCTGAAGCTGTAGTTTTACCGCTTCCCGTACCTCCCATAATTGCAATTCCCTTGGTCGCATCATCTACAGTCCAGGAGTCTTTTGGATCATCACTAAAAGACAAGATCACTCTTTGCATATATTCGTTATCCATTACTTATCTTTTTCAGGGTCATTTTTTGAAATGTTCTTTTCAGTAGCAAATTTCTGCCTTGACTCTGCCAGTTTCTGTTGAAAAGAAGGTCTTTCCTTCGGGGTTGTTCTTTCAGCCTGTTTAACCCAGGCTTCATTCTCTTTCTTAGCTTCCGGTTTTTTACCATCATCAACACGTTGGGATATTGTCCTTTTGTCTGGTTGTCCTTGAAGTAAGTCACTGTTTTTAATTGGAGTATAATTGTTTCCTCCGCCTTTTTTGTTTGCCATAACACCTATTTTTTGGTATGATAAAATATGTTCCAAAACAGGGAATGATTGGACTTTGGGAGGTTTTATGATGGATATTAAATTAAGGTATGATTTTCTTGAAAGGCATTCACGCAATTGCACAGATGAACAGCTTTATAAAAACTTCGACTATTATAATTCAAAATATTTCGGTGGCCTGGTGCGATCAGAAACAGAAAGCTATTCAGACTTTCTTTGGTACTTAAAAAAGCTCATATCCAGAAACAGCCCCGAAGCATTTATCAAACTAATCAGTACTATAGAAAATGTGCCTTATAAAAAAGAGGATATTGAACCGTTTTATATCTATCACATGAATCTGGTAGCCCATACACATCTTCATTTTTTTGACGATTATATAACAGCCGTTTACTGGGCTAAAAAAACTATTGATATGATAGAGTATTTCACTCCTACAAATCATGCGCTAAACAAAGAGCACAAATTTGAAAAGAATAATCTTTATCAAAATTGTTACGAGCTGTATCAAAAGTATAAAAATTATTTCGACAAAAACGAATACAAAGATTTTCTGTTTGAATGGGAGAACAAATTCTACGCTCCGGCTTTTCATGCGAATCAAGACGCTTAAAAATCCTTATAGCCTTATAAGGGAAGATGTCTGTTCTAAAAATAAACTCTCACACATTATCAAAGAATTTCGGAAAACCCCAAAATAGTGAAATCCATATCAGTCCATATTAGACCATATGAGTAGATTAATTTTTTTTGTTAAAATTTCTTTCTAATATGCCTTCCACAAAGGATTTGAAGGGTATTATAAGTATTTACATAATTAAGAATTTTTTTACCATGCTACGAATTACGATGAACAAGTCTTCCGCCGGTGCTAAAAAATATTATTCTGAACCCTATTACAATGAAGGGAAAAATAACCAGTTAAATTATTATTCAGAGAAAGACCAGGTGATAGGAAAATGGGGAGGTATCGGAGCAGAAAAATTAGGCTTGAAAGATGGAATATCCAAAGATGATTTTGCTGCATTATGCGACAATAAAAATCCAGCAAATGATAAGAAGTTAACAGCACGAAATGATGGGGACAGAACAGTTGGATATGACTTTACTTTTAATGCCAGTAAATCAATCAGCCTTGCCTATAGTTTTGGAAATGATAAAGACAAGCAGGAAATACTAAAAGCATTCAGGGAATCAGTTGCTGATACCATGAAGGAAATGGAAACCGGAATGCAGGCCCGTGTGAGGGGTAAAGGCAGGAATGAGAACCGGGAGACAGGGAACATTGCCTACGGTGAATTCATACACTTTACAACCCGTCCTATTGATGGTGTGCCTGATCCGCATTTACATGCACATTGCTTTGTTTTTAATGCTACCTATGACGAACAGGATAAAAAGTGGAAGGCGGGGCAATTCCGGCAGGTTAAACAGGATGCCCCTTACTATGAAGCCTATTTTCATTCTCAACTGGCCGCAAAGCTTGAATCTATCGGATATAACATCGAAAGAACTAAAAATGGCCTTGAGATAAGCGGCGTTAATAAAAGCACTATTGATAAATTCTCCCGCAGAACCAGAGAGATAGAGGAACATGCAAGGGATAATAATATCACCGATGAAAAGCAGAAAGCCAATATCGGCGCAAGGACAAGGGAATCTAAAAGAATAAATATTGATGCAGAACAGGAACTTACCGAATGGAAAAGCCGCTTAACCGATAAGGAACATTTGCAGCTGCAGAATCTAAAGGGTAATTCTGACAGCGGTAGCAATACTTCAATCAGTGCCGGGGAAGCCTTAGAGTACTCCCTTAATCATCACCTGGAGCGAAAATCAGTAGCCAGCGATAAGGAGATACTGACCACAGCAATAAAAGCTTCTATCGGTGAGGTTACACCTCAGCAGATCAAACAAGCCTTCTATGCAAGGGCGGATATCATCTCTGTCAAAGAAGATAACAGAACCTTTATTACCACCAAAGAAGCATTAAATGAAGAAAAGCAGCTTATTGTAAATGCCAATTCCTTTAAAGGAAAGTTCAAGCCTATCAATGAGGCTTACGAGTTTAAATCTGAACTGCTGAATAACCAGCAGAAAAGATCAATACAGTATGCACTTGGCAGCAAGGACGGTATAACGATCATTACAGGCAAGGCAGGTACTGGTAAGACAACTTTAATGAAAGAGGTACAGCAGGGCATTACAGAGGCAGGAAAGACCATATTTGCCTATGCGCCTTCATCGGAAGCAAGCCGGGTAGTACAAAGAAGTGAGGGTTTTGAAAATGCAGATACCCTCGCCTCGCTGGTGCAAAAAAGATCAGGCCATGAAAAGTTAAAGAACCAGATGATATGGATAGATGAGGCCGGAACGGTCTCCAACAAAGACCTGAACAAGGTATTTGCAATAGCAAAGGAACAAAATGCAAGGATCATACTTTCAGGAGATACCAGGCAGCATAACAGTGTTCAAAGAGGCGATGCACTGAGGGTATTGCAAAAGTATGCCGGGTTATCTTCTGTAACCGTCAATAAGATCCAAAGGCAGAAGAATAAAGATTACCGTGAGGCGGTTGAGTTATTATCCGAAGCGAAGATTGATAAAGGTTTTCAAAAGCTGGATAAGATAGGAGCTATAAAGGAGGTTACGGATAGCAGCGAAAGAATAAAGGCGATAGCCGATGATTATTATAAATCCTCTTACAAGAGCAAGACAGAGCAGAGTGTACTTGTGATAGCCCCTACCCATGCGGAAGGAGAAGCTGTTACCACAGCAATAAGGGAAACACTTAAAAAAAGGAAAGTAGTTGAAGATACTGGCGAGCAGTTCACCAGTTTAAAAAACCTCCAATATACCGAAGCTGAAAAATCAAAGATCAACAATTACAGGCCGGGAGATATTATTGCATTTACGCAGAATGTAAAAGGTATCAAAGCAGGTACTAAACTTGAAATCAGCGAAGTTGAAAAGAACAGAATTGCTGCTGTGGATGCAGCAGGCATAATGCATAAGATAGACCTTACCTTATCCCGCAATTTCACCATTTTTGAAAAGCATAATATTGAGATCGCCAAAGGCGATAAAATAAGAATAACAGGCAATGGCAAAGCCATTGACGGCAAGCATTTGTTTAATGGTATATCTTACCATGTTTCAGGGTTTGACAAGCAGGGTAATATAAAACTTTCAAACGGCTCTACCCTGCCAAAGGATTACGGGCAATTCACTTTCGGCTATGTGATGACATCCCATTCTGCCCAGGGCAAAACCAGCGATAAGGTAATCATCTCTCAAAGTACATTAAGTTTCAGGGCCGGGAGCATAGAACAGTTCTATGTTTCTGTTTCCCGAGGCAGACAGGCCACCGCAATCTATACGGACGATAAGAAGGCACTGCTGCAGGCGGTGAGCCAGTCTGTCCAAAGAGTATCGGCATTGGAACTGGTTGAGAAAAAATCAAAGCAAAATATCGCTGTTGAACGCAACAGGTTAAACCTCTTCAATAAGCTAAAGGAAAGGGCACTAGAAAAATTTACAACAACACAAAGCAAAAACTATGAGCTTTCAGGAAAGAATAGAAAAGGCCCGGCAAAATCAAGGTAAGACTTTGCCTGCGAATAATAATGAGCAGGCAGAGGATTACGCTGGTGAATATTACGGAATTGAGAATATCCGCAATCATCTTGCCTGCATTGACATGCGCCTGACTGACGGGAGCCGGAAGGCACTGCCCTATTCCTACATTATGGAAATAAACTTTGAGCCTTCAGAAGGAATTGAAATAGTTACAGCAAATAAATATATTAAGATCACCGGGAGGGATTTAAGCAGGCTGTATGATTACCTGATCGTTTACAGAGTTAGATATATTCAGGCAAGTATGGGAATGGATGGGAATGAGGAAGGAATATTTGTAGAAGGTATAACAATTCAGGATTTGTAATTTTTTTTTACCTTATAATAATTCCTTCACCATCTTTTCTAGTAGCAAATGATTTTAATATTTCTCGTTGTTTTCGTATAGTTTCAAGAAAAGTATTAGACGGCTTTTCAATTACTTCCCACTTCTCGTTATTTCTCAAAAAGACTTTTGCTGGGATATCATCATTTATATTTGTAAAAACAGCTTTATAATTATGAGCCTTTTGTTTACTGCTTCGAGATTCTATAATTTCTGCAATTTGTCGTTTTGGGTTTCGATTAGAAAGAGAATACATTGAATAATTTTCATCGCTACGTTTGTCAAAATATTTGGTAATAAATATGTTTGAGAGTTCACCGCTCTTCTCATTTATTATTCTGTATATATTATTTTTAGTAACGTAATTAAAAGTATTTTCCTTTATTCTGAAATTATCTTCAACCATATCCATCCTTAAAAATATTACTCCATAATCTTATAGAAAAAGGTCAAAAAATCAATAATTATTTACCAAAATGATAATAAAATCTGTTAGCATCATTCTCCAATTTTCGCTTAAGCACCTGTTTTACATAGATTTCCAAAGCATCAGGAGAATTACCATCTACCCATACACGAGAAGCAAGCTTGCGAGAAACAACAGTTTTAGATAATCTTATGGGAGTTAGGATTTTATTTAAAATCCATGCTGCACCACCCTCGGATATTACCCAGTCACTTTTATTACTCTTTGGGGATACAACTACACACATTTCACAGCTATTTAAAATATTGGAAAACAATTCTCTTTCAATAAAACTACCAAATGCAATTTCTCGTGTGTCGACATGTATTTTTAATTTATACTTATCAAAAACTGGCTTCAGTATGTCGTCCACATATTTTTTATCTTTACTTGAATAGCTAATGAATACGTCATATTTATATCTTTTAAAACCTACCTGGTCATAATTATTTTCAAACATGCCACTGAAACTATCTGGCTCGGGTAAGGGCACTACTTTTAGATGGTCATATGTTACTTTTTGAGATACTTTTGTAAGTATTTTATTAATATCCCCCCAAGCCTCATCACTATATGATTCTTTACTTCTATTATCTTCACCCCTTGTATTAGCGGTATTCTCTAAAAGAAAAACTAAATTTCCTTTATCAGATTTTTCCGAGCTGTTAATTGTATAAGTATAAGACTGCCAAATATTATATGTGCTAGGGAATTTATCAGTAATTGTATGAATAATCCCTACGCAACTGTCAGTTCCGCCAACTCTTTCATATTCCATCCCTACCATAAAAAATCTTTTACTATCTTCTCTTGGAATTAAAACATTCCTAACAATCAAAGATCTTGTATGCAATTCTGAAAAAGTAACGGCAGGTATACTACCAGGGTATTCCTTTTTTATGTAACTAATTATGCTTTGAAAAGTATCATCCCCTACCAGGTATTCATATCCCTTTTTATTATCTAACGTTAATTTAAAAGGTTCAACAATCCATTTTTCCTTGATCCAAGGCATCTTATCTCTTTGAACATGAAGATTATTGAAATATGCTAGTGGTGCATTTATAAAACCATCTACGGCCTGAAAGCAATCAGGAGTAAATAAAGAGTTTTTTAATTCACTATCACTATTCATGGTTTTTATTAAATCCTGAAGCGCTCTAAATGTTTGTTTATAATAATTTTTATCTGAATTATATGTGAGTCCTTTTTTACCCCCTTTTAAAAGATTCTCAAAAACTATATGTGCACTCCATGTAGCATATCTAAATGCAGATCGAGTGCTTTCCCCATGAATTATAGAAATCCCTTTTCTTCTTAAATAATCGCAAACATGATTAAAACTTCCTTTGCATTGATTAAGGTGAATATAAATTCTAGCGGACACGGGCCAAAATCTTGAAGGAATTGGTGTAAGCATTAAATCATGCTTTAACGAAACATTGGTATAAAGGGAATTTTCAATTTCAGGACAAGGGTAATAAATGCCATACAGCATACTATTATTCCCCAAGCATAAGCCGTTGATTATTTCGGATTTTAGAGATAATTCACCAAATTCATTGAGAAAGCCCAAACTCCCGTGATTCATAAATTCTAAAATTAAAATGAATTAAGATTGTTTGGCTTTTGTTTGGATTGGAAAAACAGCTTAAAACGAATTTAAACAATTTTTTAATATGGCAGGGACACAAAGCCTTTTCTTTGTTACTTTCTTTCGTGGTAACTAACAAAGAAAGTAACGCCGGCAATAAAAAAAAGGGCTTTCGCCCCTTTTTTATTGCAACATCCTATCCCGATTATTGAAGCCTACTGTTTCGCTGCCGTATTTTCTGCGTATATCATCAAGCGGCATTTCCCTGCCCTTGGTCTTGAATTCCACTGTGCGGTAATACCAAGCCACCTTTGTAGGAGCAAATAGCAACCCTGCTGCCTTAAGCTCCGTTTTAAATTGAAGAGCTTAATTATGCTTTGATCTTATTGTCTTGAATTAAAATTCAAATATTTTCCTGGGTTTAAATAGAACATTTTTTTCCAACCTTCAATAGCATGTTTGTCATAAAGCCAGATATAGGGGAAAATTGTTTCTATCGCATAATGTAGGTGTGCAGGTTTGTCAGCAGCGTTTCCGGTATTGCCAACTTTACCAATAGTATCTCCTCTGCTAACGTACCTGTATGCCTTAGCAAATATGGTGTCCATGTGTGCAAAATAATATGTTCGCCATTTGGGGCCAATAATGTAAATATAATTGCCAGCGACAGTTCCATATCCTTTTTTTATTACAAAGCCTGAAACTGGCGATAAGATGATAGTTCCCTTTTCAGAGAATATATCTATACCCTTATGTACACCCGATTCCCCCCAGGGATAATACCAAAAAGATTCAGGATCAATTTTAGAAATATTATTTTCGGAGATAGGAGATGAAATATTATTTGGTATCAGGTAGCCTATAATAACAATTATCAGCAAGATTTTCAAAATTTTCTTAATTAAGGTAAGCATAGTTGCAAAATTTATTTGTTTAATTGCACTAAGGCTTCTTTAGTTCGTTGTTGAATATTTTTAGTTTTTTGCGATGGTACTTTTATCGGCATATTTAAAATTGAATTAGCCCAATAAATTGCATGTACCGTGTCTTTTCTTCCAAGATAATGTTCAAATAATTCATTTCTGCTAGTCATCCTGTTTGGCACTATATAAATTGCTTTTTTATAATCAGCTTCAGCTTGTAAATAATTTTGTAATTCGTTTTCGATTCTCGCAGAGAGTTTATATACCTCATTGGTACAATAAAGCTTTTTTGCTTTACTAAGTATTTCCTGTGCTTTAGTTAGTTGATTAGTAGAATATAATTCCTGTGCGTATAAATAAAACATACTTCCATCCTGTATATATGAGTCATTCAAATTCTTGTATTTCTCAATTGCCTTTTGTCTAAAACCCGATCTCTTTAATTCAAAAGCCTGTTTGTTTTCTTTTTTATTGTTGAAATAAAACAGGGAATGTACAAGCAGTAAGATACTTAATAAGATAGAGATAATTTTTGCAATTTTACCGCCATTTTCAGATAACTTAACCTGCAATTCTTTACCCGGTTTAAATGAGTTTATGATAGAAAGACTAAGAGTTGCCTGAATTGCTATAGGGAATATTTGCAGTGGATAAGAAAATAGAGACCCTGTTAAAATGCATATGAGTGATGCTATTGCGGCTGTAAATAAATATTTATTAGCGGGAGTTAATATTGCCTTTTTTATTTGTACCACCAATAAAAACAGTATTACTGTTAAGATCAGAAAACCAATTAAACCGTTTTCTATAAGTACCTGAAAAAAATCATTAAACGCATAAAAAGTATTATCAGCCAGCAAAGCCTCTTTACTATCTATGTTATGAGAAGAAAAATAAACAGACTGGTAATGATTATACTGTATTTTAAATTGCCCCTGGCCAATACCCCAAAGCCAGTTATCTTTTAACATGCCTCCGGATATTTTATAAATCAGTAGTCTGCCACTGGAGGAGCCGGATTTATGTAAGAAGAGTACAGTAGTAAGTAAAATAAATGAGGGAAGCACCGCATATAAAAATATTCTTTTAAAATTTGAAACAGATAAATATTGATACGCTATATAAGATAATGCAAGTGCTAACCCTATATAGCCCGCCCGGCCTTGCGTAAAGCCCAGGAGGATTAATGAAAGAGAAATTAAGACAATAAAGACCCAGTTTACAGGTTTTGAAAATTTGTTTTCCTTTTTATAAAAGAGCCACATTGGCAACACTAAAGCTATTTGTGATGCCAGCAAGATGCTGAAAATACTTTTATTGGGAATGAAAAAATTGGTAAGCGTTTCTTTTTGAAAATAGCAGTGGTAAATTGCAAATATCAAATAAACAAGTAAAATTGTTGCAGTTGCTAATAATAAGGCAAATGAATGAGTAGAAATTTTATTTACTGTAAAGAAGATTTTTAAACCATAATAAAGAATTGTAAAAAAGACCAAATAACCGAGGGAAGATACATTCATGGTCCCTGCCAGTTGATTTTTAAAGATTATGAAAGCAATAAAAAGGAAACATACTATCTCGAAAAGACTAAAAGACGCTGGTATTTTTGCTTTTACAATTTGTAAAAATAATAGTGAAGAAATAATGAGCAAAAAAAATGGCTCTATAAGAGAATTCTCCTGAAACGCTGCGATATTCAAATACCCAATCGAAATTGAGATTAGCAATAAAGAAAAAAGTATTAAGAAGATACTTTTTCGGTGAGAACCCGGGTTTTTAATCTTAAATTGATATTCTATTGGTAGCAGTATTGGGTATAATTTATATTGGTTTATCTATGGCATTCCTTTATCAGCAGACTTATGAAAGCTTATTGAACCCCACAAGCCATAGTTTTTAAAACTGGCGTATAGTTTACCAATATCGCTCACAAAGATTTGCTTTTCTTTTGGCCTGTTTTCTGGTTTTCTAGAACTATTATTTATGCTTAGTAGAAATAAAATATGTTTTTCCTGAAAAGATATCAGCTTATAACGATTAATAACTTCCTGAAATAAAAGCTTTACTGAACCTGCTAAAACCGAATTGGGTTTTGATAATACTTCTAATGATCTAATAACTGAATCTTTAACATAAAAAGAGATCAAATAGGTTTCTTCATTTATTTTTTTAATATCTTCTTTTGGCATTTTTTGAAGTAGTTGAAATATTCTGCTGCCAATATCTTGAATATCTTTCTTTATCAAAGCCGAATCTTGGCAAAAAACAGATGCTGTGATAAAAAGAAAAAGAAAGAACAGAATAATATTTTTCATTTATAGCAAAATAAAATAAATAATATCCCCAGAACCTTCTACAATTTATGTTGTTTATCTATTTCATTCCTTTATCAGCCGAAAGAGTAATCTTCATTGTACTGAAAAGCCCATAATTTTTAAGATCGGCATACAACTTATCGAAATCACTGGCAAAAGACTGAGGTTCTTTTGGCCTGTTTTGTTTTCCTGAACTGTTTATGATACTTACTAAAAACAAAAGATGCTTTTCCCGTATAGAAGCTAGTTTAACTTCATCAACAACCTGTTGTAGCAGATAATTTACAGAAACTGCTAAAACTAAATTAGGTTTTGAGAATATTTCTATTGATTTAATAACTGAGTCTTTAATATATAGAGATATCAAATAGGTTTCTTCATGCATTTTTTTAATCTCATCTCTGGGTGTTTTTCGAAGAAGATCAAATATTTTAGCACCGACCATTTCCATATCTTTTTTTATTAAGATTGAATCTTGGCAACAAACAGACTTTGTGATTAAAAGAAAAAGAATTAGCAAATTAATATTTTTCATTTCAAGCTGAATTTAATTACAAGGTAAACTTAGACCAAGCGAATCGTATCGAACTGTTGCCGCAGGGCAACTTCCGATCGCAGGCATATTAAAAGGTACAATGTGAGTGTTTCTTGCTGCAACATTGTCTCTTAAAACCCTGCATGTGTCCACAAGACCCGGAATTTTCCACGCGGTAGCATCACGTAATCCTTCCCACGCTATGCTATTTGATACCCGATCTCGAATAGCAGTAGGGGCAAGGGGATTGTAAAAGGCATTTACAATACTGGAAATGCGGGTAACATAATTAGCAGCCATATGGGTATGCTGCAGTTCTTCTGCTGGATCTAACGGAATCGCAAAACTCCAAAAAATTGGAAATTCATTAATAAAAGTGGAAGAAGATATTTGATTGTTTAAATACTGATTATACCTATAGTTGATATATGCATGAATTGATTCGTGCATAATTACCCCAATCAAAAATTCCCTTGATGAGTGTGTAATCATAAATGGACTAAGCATAATAGTATCAAAAAAGAAAAATACACTATTCTGACCTACTGTCTGTACGAACCCTGCGCCGGGTGTTGTATAAGCATTTGTATTGGTACTAGTCAGCGAAGTATCAATACTAAAAAGTAATTGAGTGTGTATATCAACACCGAAAATATCATGGAGCATTCTTTGAGCCTCTCGATTAGCATTTGGCAAAGCTTGCAATAAGGAATCTAAGCAAGGATAATTGTTGGCAATTGATGTATCAACTAAAATATTCTCAGCATCATTTGGATTATATCCACTATTCCCACCTCCGCTGCCAGTACATCCGATACTATATAGCTGGCATTCGCATGATTCTGAACTATTATAGTCACACACCTCTACACACACTACTTCTGTCTCACATTCTTCTTCCCAATAACAATTATCGGGTTCAACATACCGATACTCCCAATTGTCACCAATAAATACCCATTCCATTTCACACCATTCGGTTTCAGTACAATACTCATACTCTTCACATTCCAAAAGATTATTTCCCGCTGATTTTTGCTTCTTGATTAATCTTCCTGTAACCTTTCCTTCATTTAGTAAACTAACAGATAAAATTTCGCCACTCCATTTTTTTGTAACAATACTGCCGGTAAATTTGTTGTCGGCACTACCGAGTTGCACATCACTAATATCAAAGTTCTTCGTTTTTAAGTATTCCCAGTCAGGAATATAGTCGAGTTCACGAATAATTATTTCATTGTTTGCAGTTCTTATGAATGATATTCTTTTAAGTGAAGCTGAAGAAATTCTCTTTTTATCTGCAGACGTTAAACCTTTTTCAGATTTAACAGAAATAGATTTTTTTTCTCTTAATAAAGGAAATTCTAAAATTTCCATATTACCAACTTTCCTGTATGTGCCATTTTTCCAGTCGGGCTGTTTTTTCCCATTTTCTTTTTGATTAAAAGTTGCAAATTCAGGTGATTTCATAAAGGTTTTATTATACCACGATTTTACAAATGCACTTGTAAAGTCTTTCCTTGAATCACCGTTACCGTCAAATGATAAGTCTTTCTTGCAACTAATTGCAATCAATATTACCATTGATACTAGGACAGATAGTTTTAGCAGTATTTTCATTTTAATAGTTTTATCGGTTGTTATAACCCAGATACTAAGAGAGTCGGTACAATTATAATAATAATCAATATTAAGAAAATGTGCTGATATTGTAATTTTTTTTTATAAAAAAAATTTACATTTCAACATATGCAAAACATACAAAAAGCCGACAAGGAAAATAAAGCCCTTTCTTTGTTACTTTCTTTCGTGGTAACTGACAAAGAAAGTAACGCCGGCGATAAAAAAAGGGCTTTCACCCCTTTTTTTATTGCAACATCCTATCCCGATTATTAAAACCCACTGTTTCGCTGCCGTATTTCCTGCGTATATCATCAAGCGGCATTTCCCTGCCTTTAGCCTTGAATTCTTCACCCCGATAATACCAACATTTCTTCTTAGGTGCAAATTGCAGCCCTGCTGACTTAAGCTGCGTTCTTACGGGGTAAGTACTACCCGTTACCCAGATCCAGTGGCCGACAATTTCAATAATAATATTCGGCAGGTGAATTATCTGCTCTATCACCTGGCGGTATTCTTCCGATAATCTTATCTTTTCGTCTGTTTCTTCTGTAGACAGGTTCTCACCTTTAAGAACCCTGGCACAGGCAAAAGCATATTCTGTATTGATCTGTTGCATGGTGGCAGTATCACCGCCAAAATCAGGATGATGTTGTTTAGCCAATTGTTTATAAAGGTGTTTTACTTCTTCAATGGTTGTACAATCTTTAAAGTATTTCATAACGTGGAGGTTTAAGAGTTAAAAAGAGTGATTTGATTAAGTGCCTTCTGTGTTACGGGGCGGTCATGGTTCAGTTTTTTGATGAGGTAGTAAACCGTTACATTTTCATTACTGAAAATTGCCCATGCCGCCTGTAAGGATCTGGAGCGGGTGTTGCGTTTGTTCCTTTGGATTTCCCAAGACATTTTCATTAGCCTTGAAAGTTTGTTTGTGTGTGTCATTGCTTAACTGTTTTAAATGTTATTGATTTAACCTAATTCGGCATAAAGCCTCATTGGCCTTTGATTAGGCAACCCACGAGCACGGCAAAAAATTCAGGCAAGGTTTTATGAAAAAAATACTACCGAGCTAAAACATGTTGCATCCTTAGTCGTTCCGAGGTGGAGATTTTTTTCAAAAACCGCAGGCAAACGAAGCTTTAGCGGAGTGCAGACCTTGCCGGAAATTTTTGACGGGGATATCTTTGCTGGCACAAAGGCCAAAGTGATCTTAAAGGGTATTTGCCATTCTGTTAGTGAAGTGAAGGACGAAATGAAACCCGGCAATAGCGTGGTGAAATGGAGGACGAAACGAGCTAAGTGAATGTTTAAAAGCAGCGGCTGGAAGGGCTGCAGTAAATAAAATTAAGAAGTGTAAGGCGATAGCCTTTCTCTTCTTGCCATTGGTTTAACTAAGTAAAAATGGGAAATGTTCAATAGTAGTAATGCCCTTGAACGGAGCGTCGCAACGATGTTAGATCAGGGAAAGAAAGCTTGTAAACAAAAATAGTTTCAGTATTTATTGCTTCATTCTAAGCTTCTCCATTTCATCAACAATCTGGTCGAGTTCAATTATTTCGGATTCCCTATTAAGATTGATATACAATTGAGGGTCTAACCAAAAACGGGATTTATGGTAAAGCATATTTCCAAGACTTTCATCAACTTTCATAATAGCGGCTGAAGCCTGATTCCACACTTCTGCAAGTTCTGGATTAGAAACGTATTCCCCATTTCTGTTTCTTAGATAGTCATATGTTTTAATAAAAGCGGTATTTATAGCTTTATGACTTTCAATGACGTTTCCCTTTTTCTTATCTGCCTGTCCCGTGAGAAAAGTTGTAATGTCTTTAAAACACTGCCCATAAGATTTTGATGTCAAAAATTGCGGCCATATTCTGTAATTTATTGGTTAAACTTTGCCATTAATTATCGTTTAGGCTACATAAGTATGAGTTTTAGAGAATATTAGGCGAATGACAATCTTTCCAGTATTCAATTATGTTTCTTATAATCCGTAACATTTCCGAATAACTGGTTGGTTTAGTAAAGAAGCCTTGTACCGATTTAGAATAAGCGTCAATAACATATCTCTGATCAGCAGCGGTTGTGAAAAATAAATAAGGGATATATTTTAATCTTAACTGTTCATTATTATGAACTTTTTCTCTCAATTCAATTCCATTTAATTTAGGCAAATTGATATCTGAAATGATCAAAAATGGTTGTTCCTTAGAAGACTCTAAATATTCGTATGCACTTATGCCATCATTGAAGAAGATTACCTTATTGGGGTGATTAAGTTCTGTAAATACTTTATTAAAAACTTCCTGGTCATCCTCATCATCTTCTATCACTATAATAGGGCCACCCTTATTCATATTATATTATTTAAAAGAATAAAATACTAAATCTTTTTGGATTTTCAAATTATCATATGCGTGGCCTAACCATAAATGCCTTAGAGATTTCTTTCATTTCTAATAAAGGCAATAATTTCTTAGTAATTCTGGTTACTTCTGAAAAATGAGCTTGCGCCTTCTCATTTACTTTAAGAACCCGTTTTATTGAAGGAGGCATGATTTTATTTTGCAATGCTTGCTGTTGAGCATAGACTTCAAAAAATTTCTTGTTCATAGTTTAGATAGGTGGTTTTTTAAACACCTTGCATGCAATTATATAGGGTCCACTCCAGAAAATTCGGACAAATAACGGACAATGGATAAAATCGCTTGGAATTCTCTAACCGCAGAAAGATGATCTGTGGACACCATGCATGTATAGCAAAATGAATGGGAACATAGCACTGCTCCACTCAAAAAGATTAGTTATCTTGGTAAAAGTTTTCATAGGGTACGGATTAAAAACGGGGCATCATTTTTATGTTTCGCCCCTTTTTATTTCATTATGCCTTATTTATAAAAACTACCTCACTTCAGTGTCTTAATAAGATGTCTTAACTTTTCCCCTTTATAATATTGCAAACAAGTATATATTACAGGTTTTCTGTTACCATAATCAGCTGGCTGGAGTGACCTTATTTCATTTACTATTGTAGCAGTCAGGTTGTCAATTTGTTTTCTGTGTGAAAGGTCAATACTATAACCAGATAAGTCATATAAAACTGATATGCTGGCATCTTTAAGATTGATTGAATCTCTTTTATATCCTTCAATAATACAAGAGCAAAAGGCATAGTCTTTTAAATTCTCTTTCGTCTTTTTTGTTAGGTTTTGACCTGTGATACCTGAAATAGCACCTACATTTATGCAAAAAAGCAAGAATAACATTTTCATTGTAAATTAATTTAATTTAAATACCGAAATTTTTTCAACACCGCCCTGAGCATTAAAATAACATCCTTCGTGATCTGTTCCATCGCAGGTATTATGAACACAACCACTATTATAGAGTGACGCATGTCCCAAAGCACCAAACATTCCCGGATAAGATGCTTGCATCAGATAAATGCCTTTTTTTCCTGAAAGTAATGAAGGGAAATTTATTCCATTGGTACCACCCTAGCTTTTTGTGAAAGTTTCAATACTGTTGGAAGCATTAGGAGGTATTTTAAAAGTTTTTTTCATAAAATCATAAAGCTTTGCCGAACTTAAAAAATAATTTTTACCATCAGCTCCTTGAAAAGTATGACCTGGAATTACTGGTATAGTTATGCCAGAATACAGTAAAGCACGGGATACCCTAACTGCACAGGCATTAGGGTATGGATCTGAAGGCATATTAGCTAAAACTTGCCCACCAACTAAAGTATAAACATCAGTTCCGCACATTTCTGTTCCATCTGACTTTTTAGGATAATTGGAATTCACATCATTCCAGGAAGGAAGCATTTGTGCCGGATAATCATTTGTAGTACTATTCCACCATTGTATATCTGTATGATCGTTTCCAATTGAAACATCACGTTCAGCGCTTGGTTGTACCGGCGGCCATGGATTGCCTCCGGAAGGATTACATTCAAGCGGAATAAAACTATTTGTTATAGACGCACCAAATTCTGCAGTGCATGGGGCTCCTCCGCCACCGCCACCAGTAGGAGGAAACGGCCAGGTACCTCCACCACCGCCGGGATTACCTCCGCCAGGATTACCACCACCGCCGCCGCCGCCAGTTTCATAGGTTGTACAATAAGAAAGGGAGCCTTCATACCAACTACATCCAACTGTGTTATTATTACCCGACCCGGAAAAACCACCACCACATATATAGTAATATACTGTTACTGACCAACATACTTCATATTGATAATTATTGATGGTTGTACCATCGGCAAAACTGTCATCATCACCGGCGCCGGAGGTACTGTCACTAAGTTTTACAAACTTTTTTGTAATAGTAGCTGTGTCGCTGTAATCAGTACTATTGTGGAATATTCTTTTATCCTTTATTTCAAATTCTGTAGATCCAAATACATCCCGATCCATAGTCATCAACCTCATGGCAAAATTTTCGGCAGTGGTTACATTGGTGGATGATGTTGGCGTTTGAAATGGAAAATTTACATAATCGTTTTGCCTGTATATCTGTATACGAACCGAATCGTCAACAGTTGCTTTTAAAAATCCGGTTACGTAGTGGTCAGCACTAACTACTAATGGGATGTACACAGTTGTATCTTCCAGACCATCTGCATCAAAACTAGCTGTGTTACCGTTTTGTTTATGTTTTTCTATTCTTGATTTACCCCAGATAGGAAAACCCTCTTTCGCAATAAATGCTGTTATAAACTCTTTTGATTTATTCTGTCTTTCCAGTTCTTTGGCAATTCTTTTCAAAACAGGAGAGGCATTAGCCGGAAGGTTAAAGAAATTTTGCGGCGTTTCCTCTATAATTTCCTTCTTTGTACTATTACTAATTATGGTATCTGATTTTTTACAAGAGTTTATTAACAGAGCTGTTAGGCAAAATGCTAAACAAAAAAGAAGAGCATGTCGAATGCTCATTTGAGTTTTTTGTAACATAATGGGTGGGTTTTATTGCTTAAACGATTTTTATTAATTGGGCTAAATAAACCGATATCAAATTTAAAAATTCACCTTGTTATGTGCAATACCTCAAAGTGGTAATTTTTAGGACAAATATTATCTTGGAAGGCACAATTCCCGATTACCTCCTTAAACTAGTTATAAATGTTTCCATCATTAAAATGGAAGCCACATTATTACATATCCCTTTCTATATCCTTATCTTTTTCTATGTCCTTGGCGGGCTGAGTTTTTCTCTCTAAGTTTTTTTCTTTTTCAAATTCCTGCTTACCTGCATTCATTGCCTTACAATAATCGCTATGATCATTTGCGGACTTAAGAATCTGTGCTGCCAGTTGAGGTTCATGCTTGGCTAAAAGATAACCGTTGTTAAAGCCTTCTTTATATCGCTGTGAAACTTCTTCCATTTTAAAATGTTTTATTAGAGTGTTTATCCAGGTATTCATTTATAGAACCTGAATCATACAAAATCATTTTCTTTTCCGGCTGTGTAAATAGGATCTTGCCCTCATCCCTTAGTTTTTGGAGAGTCGTTTTGCTTGTAATGCGAAGTTTTTTCATGGCTTCTTCGCCAGAAATCCATTTATCCTCTTTTACCCCATAGGTCTCTTTAATGCGGCTAACAACCTTTTCAACTAGGGCATAAAAGGCAGCATCTTCTAAACAAATTACCTGCATAAGTAAGCGTTAAATATTTAATCAAGCCTCTAAGCCATGAGCTTGGAATATCTCATTTGCCTCATCAATTATTTTGTCTAATTTCTCTTTATCAAAGAATTTATAAGTCAATGTACCTGACATCGCTTCGATTTTTTTTACTTCTTCTAGTGTTGCCTTATATTTTATTTGTTTTAAACCAAAAGCAATGGCATCATCTACATGAATGCGAACTTTAGAGAACTTGGTTCTAAAATCATATTCCCGTTGATCCTGGTCAGAAAAAAGAGATTTAGTTGTTAAATTGTTATACGCAGTTTCCATGCTTCGGTATATATCCGCATCAGCACCGTTCTCATAACTCCTACCCGTATCATATACCCTACGTAAAAGATATTCGTATTCCATTGCTTCCATAAAAATCGTTTACATTAATTTCTAATGTAAAAATAAAAAATTATATTTAATTATAATCAGTCGATATTTTTAAATCAAATTGTTTTGAGAAACAGAATAATAAAAGTAAATGGCAATGAGTATTCTGAGAATAATAGTGATGGTGAGTTTTTTATTCCAGTATCTCACCTAAATGATCTTCGAGCCAGAGATTTACCAGTTTCATCAAGTTTGCGAGTAATAGATTTTGGCTTTAACGATGCAAATATAGATTTGTATTTCTCCGTTATAAATGGCGGTCGAGAATATTTTTCAATATTCTTATTGTTTTCTATTGAAACTGATAATTATGTTGAGGGAAGCAAAGATATTTTTAAAGTATCCAATGTGATTGCTGGAATAGCATCAGATAATTATTTAGATAAGCCTAATATGCGGACAGATAAATTAGAGGATAACCTTACACGGCACAGCGTTTCTTATTTATTCGATGAAACAATATCTGGCGGAATTATTTTAAAAGAATTGGCCGAAAATATTATACAGGCATTGAATAACTCAAAGCCAACTATTAAAGTTTTTCTGTGCCATTCATCCCAAGATAAACCTGTAGTTGAAGAATTTGCAAAGAGACTTAAAGCAGCAAATAAGCATGTCTGGTTTGATAAATGGGAAATCAAGATCGGTGATAGCATTGTTGAAAAAATAAATGAAGGTTTGGAAACAATGACACATTTAATAATTTTTCTCTCAAAGAATTCAGTTGAAAAACCTTGGGTAAAAAAGGAGCTATCGTCAGCTTTGATGAGAAAATTAAGCGATAACTCTGTTAAGGTTATGCCAGTAAAAGTTGATACAACAGATATCCCAGGTATCATTAATGACATAAAATATGCTGATTGCTCAGAAGATTTAGAGGCTGGATTTACTCAGTTAATTAATGACATTCTATAAGAATAAGATTTTGTGAAGCACAAAAATGTTGTCCTATTGTTGTCCTATTTTTTAGAGAGAGAAAAAAGCGAGAGAAATGCAAACTTCTTAAATGATAAAAGCCGCTACAGTAGCGGCTTTTATAGTACTCGGGAACGGAATTGAACCGTCACTCGCATTACTGCGAACAGGATTTTAAGTCCTGCGTGTCTACCAGTTCCACCACCCGAGTATGACACTTTAATAAAACTCTAAAGAACTTTTCCAACGTACTCAAGAACGGAATTGAACCATCACTTGAATTACTGCGAATCCCGATATTTAATCGGGACGTGTCTACCAGTTCCACCACCCGAGTAGACACTTCAAAAGCTCAAAAACTGAGCCGATGATAGAAAAAAAATCCCGACTAGTCGGGATTAATTTTTGAGCGGAAGACCGGGCTCGAACCGGCCACCCCGACCTTGGCAAGGTCGTGCTCTACCAAATGAGCTACTTCCGCAATAATGATAAGAACTCTG
>Ga0193752_1000240_pt1 | contig 61837 bp, 49 predicted proteins | sample H1c1metaG_FD_144924 | JGI IMG/M metagenome (GOLD analysis project Ga0193752, IMG submission 144924) | Soil microbial communities from a riparian zone of the East river system, Colorado, United States - H1c1 | ecosystem: Environmental > Terrestrial > Soil > Riparian zone | place: USA: East River...
AACGGGTTTGAGATATCCTCCACCATCAGGCCGATGATATTGGTCCTTCCGGTTCGGAGTCCTTTTGCAAAATGATTGGGCTGGTAACCCAGTTTCAGAGCTTCCCGTTTCACGCGTTCAACCACCACGTCACTGATTCTTTTTTCTTTCGCTTTGCCGTTCAGGATAAAGGAAACCGTGGTTTTTGACACCTTCAGTTTCTTGGCGAGGTCGTTAATCGACAGCTTGTTCTTTTGCATTGTGTTCGAAGTGTAGTCAGGGGTGTGCCAACGCTCAGGCAGTTTTACTTGTTCATCTCAAAAATAAGTAATCAATGGGTGGCTGTTCAAAATTTGCTCCGGCTCATTGTGTTTTCAATCTTAATGTTCTGATCCCAAATCGTGGCATCGACAATTCAATCAGCGTTTTGCCATCTTGTTGCATCACCGGCGCGTTGCGTATTACTTCACCGCTCAGTTCAATCAATGTCGCTTGTTTGATGGCACCGTCTATCATGATTTGCCCTTTACCTTCTGCACCCGCGCCATTGAAGATTCTCAGTAGAATGTCTTCTCCATCCTTTTGCAATGTGGAGAGCTCCCACCCTTCGGGCATTGTTAACCATGAGCGACTGCGGCGCCCGGCTTTATCCGAAGAAACGACAGCCATCAGGGGTTCGTTCCACTGGTTCGACAAATTGGAAATGCCCGCCTTATCCCATTTGCCGGCATGAGGTACCAGTGCATAGTGCAGTGTGGTAGGGCCGGTGATTTTATAATGTCTTCCCCATAGTGCTTTGCCGGAATATTGAATGGTGAGGCCCAGCGGGTGGCCCTTTCCAAAAGCATAACTCGTGGTATGGTCAGTCAGCAATGCCATTCCATAGTCACCATTTTTATCTTCCAGGTCAACCCAATGAAGAACCACGTTATTCTTGATGCTGTCCCAGCGGTTGAAAAAGGTATTGTCCAATTTACTTTCCGTTACATCGAAGGGAGCGTCCTTTACAATCTTTGGCGAAGCGAAGTTCACTGGGAAAAGGGTAAGTAGTTTGTATGCGTCGTTGTAAAAAGCCTTTTTGGGATTCTCGGCTTTGAAGTTTTTGGACTGGTCGTATTGGCCAATTCCCGGACTTCCGGACCAGTCGATTCGCAGGTCCACGTCTATTTTGGGATCACCCTGGTAAAGGGTGAGCGTTTGGGTGAAAGGATGTTCACCGATTCGACCTTCGATTTTGATGTTCGTCCTGATCGGCCCGTCTTCCAATATTGTAATTACCGCGGGGTGATCGGTGCTGGAGATGAATTTGTTTTGCTCGTAGAAAAATCCTCTCAGTTCGTTGAAGCTTCTCCCCTGCGCTGTGTTCACAAATTCTTTGTTGCCGAGCTTTTTGGCTTTCAGTGATTGGACCGTGCCGCCCTTTGAAGCGTTGATGACCAATTGGTAGATGTCGGTATTAACAACATAGAGATTCTTCTTTTTGGATACGGTGCCTGCTTTGGCGGGAGGCCGTGAACTACTTTTTTTGAACTGATAGGTAGCAAAACCAACCGAAGGCACTTCAGCGAGAAACAGCATTTCCTTCTTGCTCAAAGACGTTTGACTCGGAACTTCCTTCCCATTATTGTCGACGATCCGGATATCAGCCCTATTGTCCGTAAGCGGGATCGATACCACTTCCTTCCTTGCGGAGGCAGTCGTGTTATAGACGTAAACAGATTGTTCGTTTAAAAGAGCGGATTGGGTGGCAGGCGTGGCGAGCGAGGCGGCAATAATACTGTCGCTTTTCTGGTTCGTAAAGTCCGTCCATCTTTTTGTCTTATCTGCCCAGGTATTTCCAGATTTACCATTGTAAGGCACGATCCAGCAGTCGTGGTGTTGGGACAGCAGCAGGGTCCGCCAGGCGCTGTTGAATACGGTGTCGGGATATTGCGAACGGTTGAAGACGCCGCGTAGGGCGGACAATTTTTCTGCTACAACCAGCTTGTTTTCGGCTGCGCGTACCTGTTGTGCCAGTTGCTGCAATACCTGCGATCCCCAGACAAGACTCACGAGTACGTCTTCCTGGCTGAATTTCCAGGATTGGGTGGGAGGCAACGTGATTATAGTTTGAAAATAGTCGCGCCAGCGGACGTATTGCGAAGGGTGATACAGCTTTTTGACATCTTTAGTGAAGGCGCTATTTAGCCACGGTCCTCCCCGCCAGCCGGCGTCTTGCAGGCACATGCCTATCGGGTGAGTTATGTTGGCATTCAAACAGGCTTCGATATAGTCGGTGGTATTTGCCCAGGCGATCGTTTGCCAGGTAGAGCCCGGTTGCAGGGCTTCAACGGCGTAACGGGTGACGGTGGGGATAGTGGAGCCATCTGGTCCGACCCAATTGACCGTCTCACCACCAAAGGGACGGGTGTAACCTCCCCAGCACGTATTCGGGTTCTTGAGTACCGCATATTTAAAACCAAATGATTTCAACAATTGGGGCAGCGCGCTGGTAAAGCAAGGCTCCTCGGAACTATAAGTGAGAAAATCAGCAGATGGAAAATGGTCTTTAATCTTTTTGATGCCTAGTGCAAACTGTCGGATGATACTTTCTCCTGAAATATTGTATAGATAGCTCTGCCCGTAAGAAGGGTTCACAAATTCAATACGGCCACTTGTCGCGGAGTCGATCAGTGCAATTTTAAACTGCGCGTAGGCTTCCGGGTCATAGGATTGTACCGAGTCCCAGGTTTCCGGTTCGATTTCGAGATTGATCTTCCAGTCGGGATGTTTCCTCAGTTCCTCCACAATGAATCTTGTCTTCCATCGGGGGTAATGGCCATAGACGCCGCCGTGGTAGCCGTCGACGAAATAGGCCTTTTGCGCAGTGGCGAGTTGGAAAGACAGGATCAGCAGGGCAAGCATCCTGACGGCCGGGTGAGCAAACGTTATGCGCATCTATTATAATTGACTGGCAAAACCTGTATCGGTCCGCCGGACTGCTAAAATAGGTAAAACGGTTTAGCAAAAACTGGAATCGGAAGATTTAAAAATTGAACTGCTTCTGGCAGATTGTGAGGCGATCCTCCTCTAGATAGCAGAGTTAATGCTTTTCATACCAGTCTAAAATATAATCAGCTATCTTTTCCCAGCCCGGTTCACCGCAAAGAAAATGACTTTTGCCTTCAAATATTTTTAGATCAACCCGGCTATTTTTATCCTTATACCTGCCGGCTATTGTTTTTGTAAGATTTGTCGGAAAGATGTGATCGCTGCTACCACCGACAAACAAAATTGGTGCATGAGGGCTTTTAAAGTCTATGTTCGAAAAAGAATTTAAAACTAATTCACGACCGACCTTATAGCTTTCTGGTACCGCAAATTTTTCGAATGCCTTTTCTTTTTCTGCATCGGGTGTCGTATTGAAAAATGCATAATTGTACCATTTGCGACTACCCATAAAATATTTATTGAAAGAAAAAAATCCAAAGGCGGGTAACACTGTTCTAAGTGTTTGAAATGGTGGAAAGACATTTTTCGGTGGCGCTCCATCAATGCTTACTCCGGCCGCCGCCTTTCCCAATTCTACCAATTTCAACGTTGCCATTCCTGCCATAGAATGACCAATAATCAGCGGCTTTTCAGGCAAGGTATCGATTAGTTGAGCGATATTATTTACCACATCGATAAATCCCGTTTTAATAAGGTCAGGATGAACGTTTGCTCTCAGCTCAGCCGGATTTCCTTCGTGTCCGGGGTTTGCAGGCGTATAAACTTTATAGCCTTTTTGTTCATAGTAGTGTTTCCATTCAGTCCAACTCGTGTTGTTCACAAAATTTCCGTGAATGAGCACGATAGATTTTGACTTGGTCATGATTGATTTATGTTTAGGGGTTGATAATCCGTCCTCTTACAAGTGGTCTGTCGCAAACAATCGCCTGATGAATTTACAGGAAAATCCGGAAAATGCAAGTATCGAATCAACCATAAGCCCGTCCCGGAACGTGGCATTACGTATATGGATACCTGCCGTTATCTATTCTCTCTCTTTAAAGGCTGACCTGTCGATTTAAACTTGCCTTTAACATGGTGAGTTCGCCAAGAAGTTGAGTCTTCTCCACTGTATGACCTTTGTCCAAACTGTTAGCAACCCTCACAATCTCAAAGTTTAATGTTTCTATTTCAGTTTTTCTGTTGTTGCGTATGTCCTGTAGTGTGGATATGAGCTGCCCATCGGAAGATTTGCTTATCTGTAACAGACTTTCCTCGACTTCCTTTGTATCGATCAAAATACCCTTCTCCTTCGCTATAGCGGTGCATTCTGAAATTATTTGCCGGGCGATTTGAAGTGCTGCATTACTACGGTGGAATATGCCGTTGTCAACTTCCAGTAACGGACAAACGGAATTGAATACGCTGTTGACAATCGCTTTTTTCCAGATTATTGGCTGAATATGTGTTTCGGTTTTGAACCCAAAGTGTGGTGTGTGCAGTAATTGAACGACGTTGTTCAGATTATCCATGGTTCCTTTTTCGATACCAATCGGGCATACTGCCACGGGTTTGAACCGAACTGACTTTTCATCCACGGATTGACTGGTAACAAACAATACACAGCGATAAACTTCGGGAAAGTCATTTTGAATAAACGGCTGTTCAACTCCCATTCCATTTTGGAGGAGAACGAGGGGTGAACTGCCTATTTTATCCTTCAGCAGATTCGCCAGCTGCTCATTTCCGAATGATTTGGTGGCCAGGACAACGATTCCATCTATCGAATGAAAAGTACTTAATGTCGCAATGTCGATGTCTGCTTCATGTATAGTCCCATTGGCTGTTTCAACCCGTATGGATTGAGTTTTCCTGCTCCCATCATTTATACTACCGCGAATCAGCGTAATATTTCGTCCCGATAGTTTAAGGAACACAGCCAGGGCTTTACCGATAGCACCGGAGCCGACAATAAATATGCTGTTTTGATTTGAGTGCATGTTGAGTATTGTTTAGGTGAGGGTACATACTGATATGGTTAATTTTAGATAACCTTTTCAAGATTTGGTATCGGTTTGAACCCATACTGAGCAGAAAGGCCAGAGCGTCATTGGCAAGTTGGGCAGCATCGCTTGTATGCAAAGTACTTATTTTTTATACCGTGAGTTAAGTACCTGATTAGCCCGCAGATGTTAATTAGCGAATCTGTTTCGGTGAATATATATCCTAACTTTAGCAATGCACAACGTTGGCGTTCAGCTTACACGGCCTTCATGCTCCAAATAACCCCAAAATGTTTCGTTCAACCCCTTATCAGGATCACATACTCCCAGTATACTGCACGAGCTGAATTTTATTTTATGAAGCAGCAAAAATCAATATACCGATATAAAGCCAGACCGATTTTACTTTAAATCGAGAATTTGATCCCTGGTTAAGTGTCGCTTGTCAGTCAATAATGGACGTTGGTAAAGCCGGAAGCCATCAGAGTTCGGAAATGAGTATTTTTAGATACGTTTAAGTGATAACCTGAATATACGCGCAATATATAATTGGTTTGTGCGATACAAACTGTATCACATCCCGTTTTGGATGGTGTATCATTACCTGTGGTGGTCAGTTACCGTGGGAGATCCAGGGTATGTCGCGGTTGCTATGTTTTCATTTCCCTATGGCGTTAAAAATGCCTTCTATATTGTGTTTCAGGCACTGGGAGTATATTTCAATCTCTATTTTCTGATGCCGCATCTTTTGGAGCATGGCCGATATGGATGGTATGCCGTGTTTGTCATACTAACGATCATTGCCGTTGCTTTGTGTATTGTGCCGGGCTATTATATGACAGCCTGGCTTTCAGATCAGTCTCTTGAATCGATATATGGTGTTTCCTCGAGTAATTTTTGGCATTTTGTTCAGCACAATACCTTATTATCATCAGCAGCGAGTATGACACTGGCTATGAGCATTCGGTTGGCAAAGAGCTCGATTGAGACCCGCCGGAGGGAAGTCAGACTAAAACAGGAGAACTTGGAAACTGAACTAAAGCTTTTAAAATACCAGTTCAATCCTCACTTTCTTTTTAATACTATCAATTCGATTTTTTTCCTGATCCATAAGAACCCTGACCAGGCATCAGCGTCACTTGCGAAATTTTCCGAGATCCTGCGTCACCAATTATACAATAGTAATGATCAGCTGATTCCACTATCGAAGGAGGTTCAGTACCTCGATAACTTCGTCACATTAGAAAAGCTCAGGCAAAACGATTATGTATCATTAAATGTCGATATTCAACAGCAAAATCTCGCAGGAGTTCAAATCGCGCCGTTTATCTTAATGGCATTTGTAGAAAATGCTTTTAAGCATGTCTCGCGAGTACCAAATAATAAAAACTGGATCGAAATACGTCTGAGTGTCGCAGATCAACGGTTGGTGTTCAAGGTCAGCAATAGCGTTTGCGAAACCCGAACATCAATTAGCGACATACCTGGCGGAATTGGTCTACCCAATGTCCGGCGACGGTTACAATTAATGTATCCCGACCGTCACGATCTGGAAATCCTCGTGACTTTTGAACGATTTGATGTTAAACTAATAATGTACTTGTCGGATGAGGTAGTTATTAATGGGGCTGCTTCGGAAATGGCCCCATCGCTAAAAATGCTCGGCACATAAAAGTTATGGCAAAATTGAATTGTTTGATTGTGGATGATGAACCGCTGGCACGAGAGGGATTGGCTGGTTATGTGAACAAGGTTGATTTTTTAACACTTACGGGATTTAGCGACAGCGCGCTGTCATTGGCCAAACTTCTAAATGAACAGCAAATAGATTTGCTGTTCCTTGACATACAGATGCCGGTGGTGAGCGGTATCGATTTTCTCAAGATGTCTGTAGGTTTGCCGATGGTGATCTTGACGACGGCGTCTCCGCACTATGCTATAGAAGGTTTTCAGCTTAATGTACTGGACTATTTGTTGAAACCTATCACATTCGAACGATTCTTCCAATCAGCGGTAAAAGCCAGGGAATACCACGAAGCAAATACATCCAAAAACGCCGGAACTACTCGTGATGTATCGTATTTTTTTATCCGTTGTGGAAATATTTATGAAAAGATCATGACCGATGAGATTTTATACATAGAAGGACTGCAGAACTATGTGACTATTTTCACAATTAAAGAAAAATATATTACACTTCTTACACTGAAACAACTCGAAGAAAATCTTCCGGAAAGATCATTCCTACGTGTCCATAAGTCATTCATCATCTCCATCTCGCGAATCGACAGAATTGAGGGTAATGAAATTTTTATAGGTCAGTCTGCCGTTCCGATTGGAAAAACCTACAGGCCTGCTGTAGTAGACCGCGTGATTGGAAGTAAATTATGGGGAAAAGAATAATATCAGCGTTCCCGCTGCCTGACACCATTTCTCTGGTTTCGGCCTGACACTATTCTGCAGATCGTATATTTTCTTGTTTCGGTATTGCCATTCTAAGCGGATGACAAAAGTGGGCTTTGCCTGCTGGTGTATCAACTCAAGATGCCCCTCTATAAATGATAAATTCCGGATATTTTCTCCCTGACATGATTGATTGTCGAAATGTCGTTCGATAGACACCTCCCTTAAGCGTTTTATTGAGGTAAGGAAAAATAAAGGCCTAAAATTGAGTAAATGTTAGCGATGGCATAAGCTTTCTGTGTTTCGGTTGAACCCCTTATTGCCGGTCGTCAATTTTTTTGTGTCATTCACCACTGGCAAAGAGGCAGTTGGTCATTCCAGACGATCAGCATTCCGATTATCCAATATGTTTGGATAAAAGTAAACTCATATGTTCAGAATTTACATTACAGTCCTCGTATGGTTGTCATTAATACCCGGCGTTAGCGCTCAGGCAAATAAGCAGAAAAATGCGGTAAAAACTCATCCCGTAGAGACAGGGAATGTGGTTTCCGACCGGCTCAATTCGACTATCCTAAGAGAAAATCTTGTAGGGTTAAAGACAACCCGAAATGTCATGGTCTATTTGCCGCCCGGTTATTCCACTTCCGGCAGATCTTACCCGGTTGTGTACTATTGCCATAGTATTTATGGCAATCCCGAAATAATCTTATCCGACAGCAGCGAGGTTCCTGAGCTGCTGGAGCACGCATTCAGCAGTGGGCAAAAGAAGGAATTTATTTTTGTTGCCGCCGATTATTCGTCGGAGAACATCGGAAGCCTATACGAAAATTCGACGACAAGCGGCAGGTGGCTTGACTTCACGACGCAGGAACTGGTGCCATTTATCGATAACAAATACCGCACGATTCGCAATCGTAACAGCCGGGCAGTCACAGGAGATTTTATAGGCGGACGTGGTGCAATTAAACTGGGTATGTCACACGCAGATGTTTTCGGAGTAGTGTATGGGTTGCATCCTGTTGCTTTGGGAGTTGGTACACGTCCCTGGACAGACCTGGGCGTTAACTGGGATAAAATATTCAATGCAAAGAACTTTGCCGGCCTAGGCGGAGATAGATACTGCGAAATGTGGGTGGCGATTTGCCAGGCATTTCTGCCTAATTCATCGCGGCCGCCTTTTTACTGCGATTATTTTATGAAAAAGGAAGGAAATAAGCTGGTAGTAGACCAGGAAAACCTGATTAAGATCCAACACCAGTTTCATCTGGATGAAACATTGAACGAAACCTATAAGAATTTACTGAGTTTGCGTGGCTTCGCATTTGATTGGGCACGATACGATGGCAACTATGACCATGTGTATGCGGCAAGAGCGTTCACCCGAAAACTTGACGACTTTGGTGTTGAACATGAAGCAGAAGAATACCGTGGTACACCATGGAACAAAACCTGGGGAGAAGCTGGACGGTTCAATACCAGAGTGTTGCCTTTCCTGTTCCGACACCTTGTATTTGACAGCAATAACTAACGCCGGATCAACGCATGAATCTGTATCAAAAGTTTTCCGGGAGTTCTATCTCAGGAACTACTGATAACTTGTCACTAAAAGCCGTATTAATTCCAATGTGGCGGTTCCTTTTTAACCGGCGAAAACAGTTCCTGCGAATGCATTACTTATCTTTGAATTAAACCTGTTTGTGTTTTGCCCGTATCCTGGAATGACATTAAATTCAAAGCGGCATCCGGTAGTAAACCTTGTAAATTATGTAAGGCATTCTACTTTCTGACGGCAGTAGTTGGAATATTTTGTATTGTACACGAAAGTGATATTAACCGCAAAACAATTGTTGCATATACAGTTCAAAGACCAGACAATCAATCGAAAAAGTCATGAGGAAAGAAAATAAAACAATATGGACAATCGGCCATTCTACACGTTCCATTGAAGAATTCGAAGCTATGCTATACTCTTTCAGTATTGAATTAGTCGCGGATGTCAGAAATTACCCCGGATCGCGAAAGTTTCCCCAATTCAATAAAGAAGCGCTAGAAGTTTCTTTATCCCAAACGAACATTCAATATGTTCATTTGAAAGAACTTGGTGGAAGAAGAAAAGCAAAGCCGGATTCAAAGAATTCAGGATGGAGGAGCGCTGCCTTTCGCGGATATGCTGATTATATGGAAACGAGCGCATTTAAGGATGGAATAAGGCAACTTATAGATAATGCAGAAAAATTACGAACTGCCTACATGTGTTCTGAAGCAGTATGGTGGCGCTGTCACCGATCTATGATTTCCGATTATTTAAAGGCACAGGACTGGAAAGTCATGCACATCATGAGTGTCGATAAAGCACAGGAGCACCCTTACACCGCACCTGCGAGAGTTGTAAATGGAGAATTGAATTATGAGACGAATTGAACGCCGCCAACGCTTATTTTTGAGAATAGTGAAAACCGCTAGACCATATGATCCGGAAAATCCTGATTACGGCAACAGTGAAGCCGAGTTTGACACTTTTTCCAGGAGGACCATTACGAATGCACGGAAAGGCATATTCTCTTAGCTCAGCAGACCTTCACCAACCGCCTGAAGGATGACGTCGAGATGCTCATGTTCCCGCTTCGGCAATAAATTTGTGATTTACTTCGGTGAGACAGACATCGCCAGTTGAGTTTGGTAACATGATCGAGGTCGCGATATAACTCTTGTGGATGCGGGAAAATTGCCACCCATCCAGCATAGGCTCAACCTCCTTAGGCTTTAAAGGAACCAGGTAGGACGGCGCCCCTTCGAAGTAGACCTCCTCTTTCCAGTTGTTTTTTTATACGTGCTGCAAGAGTAGGGTATTGTAAATCAATGATATCTTGACTGACTATTTTTGATGAAGACATAAACTGTTTCCGTCCAAATCTTTCAACCAGGCAAACCTACCCCAGGGTGTATTATCGACCTTTCCGACTTCAATACCCTTTGCTTTCAGTTCTTTAACTTCGTTTTCAAGATTATCGGTTTCGCAAATAACACCTTGAAAACTGGCAAGAGATATGGTAGCGTTACTATTGGGAAAACCCATTTGTAACCACGTTTCACCATGTGCTGCAGGTGCTTCCATAATAATTTGAAAACCGAGTTTCAAATAAAATTCTTTGGCTTTTTGCCTGTCTTTTACGGGAAGCATGATAATTTCTATTGACTTCATTTTTTTACTTTTTTGAGTTTATTTTTCAATACAAAGCTAAGTTCGCAAACGCACAGCGATACAAGGGTAATACGACAATCTTACCCGTTGATTGCGACAGTCCATATTCATACATTTACCCAATGAAACATGTTTCCATCTTACCGCTTTATGACGCAACGATGACGAGCATTGACAGTAGTCATCAAATTCTTACAAGAGTTAATGATTTTATGAAATATCAAGGGAGACCGCCTTTTTACGACGTAGAAATAGTGGGATTGGAAAAGAATATAAAACTCAATGACGGCCTTTACAATATACATGTTGACAAGACAATAGACCAAGTCAAGAAAACTGATGTAATTGTAATCCCGTTATTGTGTAGTGATTTCGCGAATGCAATTTTAAAAAATAAAAAATACACTGATTGGGTAATAGCTCAATATCACACCAACGCTGAAATTGTATGCCTATGTGTTGGTTCATTTTTTTTAGCATCCACAGGGCTTATGAAAAACAGAAAATGTGCGGTACATTGGGCAGCAAAAAACGAATTCAAAACTATGTTTCCTGATGTGAAAATTATTGACAATACAATTATTACAGACGAAAAAGGAATTTACACTTGTGGTGGCGGATATTCATATTTGAACTTACTACTTTACACTATTGAAAAACATTTGGGCAGAGAAATATCAATTCTTGCATCAAAGATGTTTGAAATAGATATTGAGCGAAAAAGTCAAAATCCATTTATGATATTTGTCGGGCAAAAAAGGCATGGAGATGAAATTGTTCTTAAGGCACAAGAATTTATTGAAAATAATCCGACTGCAATTTTCACGGTCGATGAAGTTTGCAATATGGTTGGTGTTGGACGGAGAACTTTTGAAAGACGATTTAAAAAAAACACAAATAACTCAATATTAGAATACATACAACGAGTAAAAGTTGAGTTTGCAAAGAAACATTTGGAAACGGGAAGAAAAACAGTGAACGAAATTATTTACGAAACAGGATACAATGATATTGATGCGTTCAGAAAAGTGTTTAAAAAAATTACTGATTTATCGCCAATTGATTACCGCAAAAAGTTTGCAGTGTAAACATCTACATCCGGGGACGTCACCATCAACAATGTACCGACAATAGCCTAACATACTCATCCACCCTCCTCATTCATACTACCTCGGCAGCATCGCTTGTTTCTATGTATATACAAAGTACTTATTTTTGATGCCGTGGGTTAAAATAAGCGATATGACGAAGCTGCAGTATGGAAGCCGACTGTTATTCTATATGGCCATCGCAGGCATGAGTACTTTGGCTACGGATGCCGGTGCGCAACGGCCGATGAACAAGCCCAATATTATCGTCATCATGTCGGATGATCATGCTTACCAGGCCATCAGTGCCTATGGTTCTACACTCATTCGAACGCCGAATATAGACCGCATTGCACGCGAAGGTGCCATCATGCGAAACAGCTTTGTAACGAATTCTGTGTGCAGCCCAAGCCGGGCGGTTCTCCTCACCGGCAAATACTCCCACCTGAATGGGTTGAAGGACAACGGCACTTATTTCAACGGAGCGCAGCAAACGCTGGCAAAAATATTCAAGGCTAACGGTTATCGCACGGCTGTCGTGGGTAAATGGCATTTATGGTCCGACCCTACGGGATTTGATTATTGGAACATATTACCGGCACAAGGGCATTATTACAACCCTCCGTTCATAAAAATGGGCAAAGACACAGCCTACAAAGGATACGTGTCTGATGTCATTACCGACTTGGCTCTCGACTGGATCGGGCAAAATGCCGAGAGGCCATTCTTCATGCTGCTGCTGCATAAAGCGCCGCACCGGAACTTTATGCCGCCGTTAAAATATCTCGACCGGTTCAACACGAAAGAATTTCCCCTGCCCCACAACTTTTACGATGACTATAAAGGTCGTCCGGCCCTGCAGCGCCAGCATATCACAATAGCCAGGGACCTCGACATTCGTTACGACACTAAAATACCCTGTGACAGCTGCCCCGTAACGAAAATAAATGAGTGGGCGCCTGCAGAATATCAACGCGAAATAGAAAGACTATCCCCAGCTGAACGCAGCTTGTGGGATTCGGCATTTCAGTTGGAATATGATCAATTTAAAACGCTCCATGACAGGTCTGCGATCGTTAAATTTCAGTTTCGCCGTTATATGGAAGACTACCTGCGCTGCGTTCAGTCGGTAGACGACAACGTAGGGAGGGTATTAAACTACCTCGATGAAAAGGCATTGTCGAAGAATACGATTGTGATATACACATCCGACCAGGGATTTTATCTTGGCGAACACGGCCTGTACGATAAAAGGTTCATGTACGACGAATCGTTCCGTACGCCAATGATGATCCGTTTTCCCGGACAGATCACTCCGAGGCATTCGATCGGTGAATTTACCCTCAACCTGGATGTGGCCCCTACCCTCCTGGATTTTGCCGGCATCAATATTCCGGGTGACATGCAGGGCATTTCCATGCGTCCGCTGCTGCAGAATAACAAAGCGCACGATTGGCGAAAAGAGGTTTATTATCACTATTACGAGCGGTCGTTCGGTTTAACTAAACACTATGGCATTTATACTGGGCGTTATAAGCTGATACATTTTTACGATCCGGTCGACGCATGGGAGCTGTATGATATGAAAAAAGATAAAAATGAAATGCATAACGTATATGATGATCCGGCGTATAAGCGTGTTGTGACGGATCTGAAGAAACGGCTGCATGATCTGCAGGTGTATTACAAGGATGATACTGCCGGCTACACACCGAACAAAAAGTAAACGTGTAAAACTCTGAAAACACCAATATTGTTTGTTCTGTTAAATCTACTGGCACCGGCTATGGTATACTGGAAAAAGAGAACCCAACTGAGCCATAAAAAAGTTAGGTTAACTAATAAATTTCGTGATGTACCTTGCCAACCGGCCGGGCTTTTACCGGCCATACCCGGAGAGATGGCAGAGCGGTTGATTGTGGCAGTCTCGAAAACTGTTGACTGTAACAGGTCCGGGGGTTCGAATCCCCCTCTCTCCGCAAGTCATTTCTTGCCAAGTTCTTCCGCCAAACCGATTAGAAGTCCGTCGGCTGCTCGAATGTAGCAGAGTCGATACAAATCCTCATACTGAACCACTTCGCCAACGAGCTGAGCGCCATGCTTGCTGAGCCGGGATACCATCTCGTCAATATCCTCAACGGTAAACATAACACGCAGATAACCGAGAGAGTTCACAGGAGCAGTCCTGTGATCCGAGATAGTAGGCGGCGTTAGAAATCGCGAAATTTCGAGCCGGCTGTGGCCATCGGGAGTAACCATCATTGCAACCTCTACGTGCTGATCGCCCAGTCCGGTAACGCGACCAGCCCATTCTCCTTCGATCGTGGCTCGCCCTTCGAGCTTCAGGCCTATCTCTGTGAAAAAAGAGACAGCGTCATCAAGGGATTCTACAACGATGCCAACGTTGTCCATTCGCAGTAATTTATTTTTTGCCATAGTTTTATCTATCTATTAATTAAACGTCATAATTTCTATTAAAGATCTGCATTGCAATTGACATCATCCCGTTAAATTTACGTACCAGACAACATACTCAATTGGGTGCAAATTCTATCAAACCGCTAGACAGTAAACGCATAAAACTATGAGAGCAACACTATTTTTCGTTTTGTTAGTTCTGTCGGCCAGCTCCTTCGCGCAACGGTCGTCAACCCGCGCAACACGTTTGCGTATAGCGAACGAAATGGAACATTCGATACAAACCGAATTGCTGAATAAATGGTATCCGCAGTCAGTGGATAAGGCATATGGCGGATTTCTTTCAACCTGGACTTACGACTTCAAATCCACGGGTGAGCAGGATAAATTCATTGTAACGCAGGCTCGTCATACCTGGTCAACCGCGAAAGCGGCAGGGCTGTATCCAGGCGTTCCATACTATCTCAAAGCATCGAAACACGGCTTCATTTTTTTACGTAATGTCATGTGGGACCGTGAGTATGGGGGATTTTATAACCTGGTTACCAGGCAGGGAGTAGTGAAAGAAGATCCAAAAGCAGCCAAGGACGCTTACGGCAATGCATTTGGGATCTACGCACTGTCGGCATATTACAAAGTCTCGCACGACACCGCCGCATTGGAACTCGCGAAAAAGGCCTTTCGATGGCTGGAAGACCATAGCCATGATCCCGTGCATAAAGGATATTTCCAACACCTGAAACGCGATGGCACACCAATCGTCCGGCCTGCGGATGCCTCCTCCATCTCGGACATCGGCTACAAGGATCAAAACTCGTCGATCCATTTGCTCGAAGCATTTACCGAACTGTACGGTGTCTGGAAAGACGAAACGGTGCGGGAGAGACTGTCGGAAATGTTATGGCTCATCAGGGATAAGATTACAACGCCGAAGGGATATCTCACGCTCTTCTTTCAGCCGGACTGGACACCCATTTCATTCCGGGATTCAAGCGAAAATGTGATAAGAAGTCATAAATCTCTCGATCATGTGTCCGCAGGTCACGATATCGAAACAGCTTACCTGATGATCGAAGCCTCGCACGAGCTCGGATTAAAAAACGACACAACCACATTGAAGGTAGCTAAGAGAATGGTGGACCATGCATTGCACAATGCATGGGACAGCACCGTTGGGGGTTTTTATGATGAAGGTTATTACTTCAAAAATAAGCCCGGTATCACCATTCTGCTCGACAGCAAGAACTGGTGGGCACAGGCTGAAGGTATGAATACACTGCTACTGATGGCGGATCTGTTTCCCAATGACCCTATGCACTATTTCGAGCGGTTCACTGAGGAATGGAAATATATTCAAACCTATGTAATTGATCACGGGCATGGCGATTGGTATGGAGGAGGACTTGATAAAGAACCGCAACAAAAAACCGCGCTCAAGGGACATATCTGGAAAGCAACCTATCACCAGTTCAGGGCCCTTTTTAACTGCGTTGCCCGCCTGAAGGCACCCCACGGAACGAATAACGGAGCTCACAATTAAATAAATCTTGCCGGCCACTACGACAATCGCTTGAAGGCCAATATATACAAAGCGTACACTGTTGTGCTATAAACGGACATTTTTCTGCAGGGGAAAAATTGTAAAGTGCTGAATGATACAAATTTAATAAGATGGCATTTTATTTTCCGTATTGCTCCAGTAATAAAGAGCAATGATTATACATTATCTGAAAATAGCTTTTCGGGCGCTTTTAAAACACACGGCATTCTCTGTGATTAATATATTTGGCCTTGCAATAGGCATCGCATGCGCCCTGCTGGTGATTTTTCATGTGAAGGATGAATTGAGTTATGACAAAGGTTTTACAAAAAATGAGAGAATATTCAGGGTCACACAGGAAGGTATGGGCGAAGATATCCGGCACTGGGCAGCCACGCCTCCACCGCTTGCGCAATCTCTGAAAGAGGAGTTTCCGGCAATAGAGGCCCGTGTTAGGTTTCACAGACCTTCACCGTATCAGGTCCTTAGTTATTCGCCATTACAGGGAAGCACAAAGAGATTTGAAGAAAAGGGTGGGTTTTTTGCAGATTCCGAGGTAAGTCGGGTATTTGATCTTGATTTTATTGCAGGCGATCCCGCGACTGCATTAAGAGACAAAAATTCTATTGTCATCACAGAATCTTTTGCACGTAAATATTTTGGAAAAGAAGACCCCATGGGAAAAACGCTCACGGATGATGCGCCGAATATTCCAATGAAGGTGACCGGCGTGATCAGAAGTTATGCCTTTCCTACGCATCTTCAATTCGATTATTTACTCTCGATGAGCACACTGTCGTTATACCAGGATCCCGAAACGCTTCAGCGTAGAACCTGGTCAGGATTTTATACATATGTGCTATTGAAAGATGCTGAATTCAAAAAAGCTGTGGAAGGAGACATGTCGAAGTTCATGGTTAAATTTTACAGTGTAACAGGCGAAACACCTAAAGAAATACTTTCAAAACGAAAATTGCATCTGCAACCGGTTGCGGATATTCACCTGCATTCGAACCTCGAAAAAGAAATGTACCCCAACAGTGACATTGTGTATGTATACATTTTTTCACTTGCCGCCCTTTTCATTGTACTGCTCGCATCGGTGAATTTCATCAATATGTCAACGGCAAATGCATTTACAAGGATGAAGGAGATTGGGGTCCGCAAGATGATAGGTGCAACAAAAGGGCAATTGATCCTGCAGTTCCTGGGAGAATCACTGATCATGACTTTTCTTGCAACCGCATTATCGTTATTGTTGTTCAAGGTATCTCTGCCGTTTTACAATGATGTTGCCGGAAAGAATTTTCAGTTTGCAGAAGTATTGCAACTATCCAATATCAAGATACTTGGAGTGTTGATAATTGGAATCGGGATCATGGCAGGGTTATATCCTGCATGGTTTATCGCCAGTTTTAATTCACTTTCATCGGTAAAAAATAAAGCAATTGCGGGATCGTCAGTAAATATAGTGAGGAAGGGATTGGTAATTTTCCAGTTCGCGGTTGCTGTATTTATGATCTTCAGTACCATTATTGTTTACCGGCAATTGCAGTTTTTCCATAAAAAAGATTTGGGTTTTGACAGGGAACAGGTGATTGCCCTGAAGATTTATGGCGAGACCAGGAACAAAGTTGGTGCACTAGAAAATGAAATAAAAAGAAATCCTTCAATTGTTAGTTTATCTGCCGTGTCAAAACTTCCCGGGGAACGTTTCGGAACGCAGCCTTTTCATAAATTAAATGAAAATGGATTGCAGGACCGTTCTTCGGCCCGTATCATGTGGGCGGATGAGAACCTGCTTTCGACTCTTGGTATTTCTTTAAAAGATGGAAGGAATTTTTTCAACCAGTTTCCGGACATAAAAACCAATGAATTCCTGCTGAATGAATCCGCAGTAAAACATATGCAGTTAATCGATCCCGTTGGGAAGAAATTCATTGCCGATCGTGATACAGGAATTGTAGTGGGCGTTGTGAAGGATTTCAATTTTGCTTCGTTACATGCTTCTGTTGATCCGCTGGTGATCCAATACCATCCCGATAGAACCGAGTATCTGCTGGTAAAAATAAAAGCGGGTGAGTTGCAAAGGACGCTTGACGGACTTGAATCAGAAATGAAGGCATTATCACCATTTGCTGTTTTCAATTATACATTCTTAGATGAACAATTAGGGAGGTTATATGATTCAGAAAACAGGATGAGCAAAATCTTCACGTCGTTTGCCGTTTTTGCGATTTTTATTTCGTGCCTCGGTCTGTTTGGATTATCTGCTTATGCAGCGAAATTGAGGATAAAGGAAGTAGGGATCAGGAAAGTGCTGGGAGCATCAGTGATGAGAGTAGCCTTGTTATTGTCGGGTGATTTTATAAAACTGGTTTTGGTGGCCATTGTTTTTGCATGGCCGCTGGCATGGTGGGCAATGAATAAGTGGCTGGAAGATTTTGCTTATCGGATCGGGATAAGCATGTGGACCTTTTTGCTTTCTGGCATACTGGTCATATTGGTTGCGTTATTAACAGTAGGTTTCCATGGAATTAAAACTGCTTTAGCGAATCCTGTTGAAAGTTTGAAAACAGAATAAGTAAATATCGAAATCACTTATGCATCTACTTCCCGTTCCAAACAGCTTGAAATGGCATTGCCGGTCAGTACTATTGCTGGTCTATCTGCCGATGAATTTGTAGGACTTAGCTGATAACCCTGATGAAATGATAGAGCTTAAAATCTTTCATACCAGGTTTATAATTGACAATGCGGTTCTGGATAAAGAAAAGGAAAGTTACCCGCCAATAGCCAACGCCCGTAGAATCAATCGGTTCGTACGTTTTACCGTGGATCCGCTACAACAGAAATTGCTTAACTTCTCTGAAATTTGAAGTTATGAATGAATCGTCTCACTCCCGGCGCCATTTCATCAGGAATACAGCGCTTGTTTCCATTGCGGGAATGACATCACCTTTCATTGTATTGGGTAAGACCATGCCCGAGCCGAAGAAAAAATTAGGCGTAGCGCTGGTCGGTCTTGGCAATTACAGTAAAAGCATTCTGGGGAAGGCCGTCAGTGAGGCAGAGCTGTGCTATCTGGCAGGAGTCGTTTCAGGCTCGCCTGCAAAAGCCAAAGCCTGGTCGAAGCAATATGGCTTCCCTGAAAAGAACATCTACGACTACAACAATTTTCCGAATATCACCGAAAATAAAGACATTGACATCGTGTATGTCGTAACACCAAATAGTCTGCATGCAGCGCATACGATTGCCGCCCTCGAAGCCGGCAAGCATGTCATCTGTGAGAAGCCAATGGCCATGACTGCGGCCGAGGCCACGCTCATGATCGAGGCGGCCAAAAAGGCCAACAGGAAATTGGCGATCGGCTACCGGATGCACTACGATCTCAGTTTCAATGAGGCCAAAAGACTCGGACAGCGCCAGGCATTCGGGCCTGTCAACTATATCGAAGCTGCGCTCGGATACTCTTTCGCGCCAGCTGCAGATTCCTGGAAAGTAAAAAAATCGATGGGCGGGGGATCGCTGTATAACCTGGGCGTATATCCCATACAAAGCGCCCGCCACGTAAAAGGATCGGAGCCTGCATTCGTCACCGCTCAGACGGCGACCAAACGAAAAGATATCTTCAAAGAAATCCCGGAAATATTTACATGGCAGTTGGAATGGCCGGATGGAACGCTGTGTAATTGTTATTCGGGACCAGTGGCATTCATCGACAGGCTCTATGCCGGCTGCACCGACGGCTTTATTGAATTGAATCCTGCGACACAGTTCAATGGGGTGAAAGGCAGCTCGACAGCCGGGGAAATTGAATTTGAACCGGTGTTCCAGCAAAAGCTTCAGGTGGATGATTTTGCGCGCTGCATCCTCGAAAACAAAGAATCGATCGTCGGCGGACCCGAAGGATGGAAAGATATGTTGATCATCGACGCCATCTACAAAGCAATCGCTTCGGGTAAAAGGGAAAAAATAAGGTAAGTCCAGGCAGCTCGGAAGCATTCGTCAACCTTCAAAAGGAGCAAGATGAAAAATTACCACATGTTTTTTCTTTGTGTTTTTGCGCAGTTGATTGTCCTTCAACCCTGTTCTTCACAACAGATTTATGACAGAAACAAGCTATTTAACATCGATGAATTGCGGGAGGATTTCACAGTTTTAAGAAAGGTCCTCGAGAAAGCCCATATCGGCCTTTACCGCTACATAACAAAAGCCTCGGCAGACAGTTTATTCGATGCACAGTACCGCCGATTAGACCGTCCTATGACTGAACTGGAATTCTTGCGAATCATTAACCCCGTGATGACCGCTATCCGTGATGAACATACTTTCGCGTTGCCATCCGATCGCTATTGGGACAGCAATATTGGTCAGACGGTCTATTCCGCCAATAGCTCACAATCAAAAGCGAAGCTGTTTCCATTTTTCGTCAAAATCATTGATCGGAAAATATATATCGATAATAACCTTTGTTTAGATACAACCATTCATGATGGAGCGGAGATCGTATCTGTGAATGGCAACACTAGTGCAGAATTGTTGGGAACACTTTTACCAACAGTACATACCAACGGGTTTGTAGAAACGTTCCGATATCGCAATCTCGAACAATTTTCACTTACCCTGTACAATAACCTGCAGTTTTGATATTACAAAATACCAAGTACAATAGAAGCAACTATTTTTCTAGACCGAAGTTTTGTTAACGAAACAATTCCGAGACAAAGAGTAACAATTCCACAGATAAGTGACACTACCTGCATTCCGTTAATAAATGCCTGATTTGCTTCATTAAGAAATGAATTGCGGAGGGCTTCGGAAATAAGATGGGACTGTGCTACTGCTTCTGCCAATGTTTGTTTAGCAGAGTCAGCAACTTTTGGGGAAATACCGGCCGGCAGATTATCAGTTAAATTGCTTCGGTAAATTGCAGTTCCCACAGTTCCTAAAATAGCAATGCCAAGCGCCCCGCCAAACTCTGAACCTGTTTCAGAGATGGCAGAAGCAGCACCGGCTTTTTCTGGTGGAGCAGCACCTACTATTATATCTGTTGTAAGTGTAAATACCAGTGAAATGCCCAGACTGTGTATAATTGACCCGGATACAAGCAATATTATTCCTGAGTCAATGGTTACCTGGGTAAGTAACCCAAAACCTATAGAAGCTAACAATAATCCTGAGCCAATTACATTTACCGGATGAGTCTTGCGTACTATTACCGGTGCAAACATTGAACCTATAATAAAAGCTAAGAAGACAGGTAATGACCAAAGGCCAGCTTCTATCGGTGTAAGCCTTTTTACTAATTGCATATATTGAAAGGTGAAAAAGAAAGTTCCGAAAAACACGAAAGTTGCCAATGTATAAATTAATAGCGAGGCACTGAAAGATGGCGTTCGAAAAAGCTTTAGATCTATTAATGGATTTGAAAGTTTCTGTCTTCGCAAGAACAGCATTCCAATAATAACTCCTGTCAGGATGGAGACTAAAGGCAACCAGCCCAATCCATTTTCAGCTATTTTTTTAAGCCCGAAAATAACAGAAAGTACCGCTACCAATGAAAGTATTGCGCTGAATAAGTCTAAACTTCCGGCCTCAGGGTCCCGATATTCCGGTAAAAGAATTGGCCCAAGCACAAGCAGCAGTACCATCACCGGTACCGCAATCAGGAATACCGAACCCCACCAAAAATTCTCCAGCAGTGCACCTCCAATCAGCGGGCCAATTGCAGCACCCACAGAATAACTGGCAATCCATACACCAATAGCAACTGTGCGTTGCTTAGAATCATGAAACATATTTCGGATTAAGGATAAAGTTGAAGGAGATAAAGTTGCGCCTGCTATACCCAACAGGGCACGGGCTGCGATGAGCATTTCTGCACTGTTGGTAAAAGCGGCAAATATAGAAGCAATGCCAAATGCGCCTGCGCCAATCATTAACAATTTTCTGCGCCCGATTCTATCTCCCAAAGTACCCATTGTAATTAGAAATCCGGCTACCATGAATCCATATATGTCAATAATCCATAGTAACTCCGAGCTGCTGGGCTTAAGGTCCTTACTTAGATGAGGCACAGCCAGATTTAATACCGTAAGGTCCATTGAATAAAGCATACAGGGAAGAGCAATCACAGCCAGGCCAATCCATTCCCGCCTGCCGGCCCGGGGTGGGTAATTGTAGGTGAGAGTTTCTTTCATATTATCCATTGTATGTTTTTGATAAGCTCCTCGCCTACTCGTCCGTCGGCATGATGAACCAGGAAGAACTCGCCGGGATACCATTCATACGTGTCAATTGCGTCTAATCTTGCTGCAGGAGTGGATGCAGTAGCTACAACTTCCCCTGTAGTATGCCACTTGCCGAGGAATAAATTCAGTTTCTTATGCTCGGTACCAAGGATTGTCCGTTGCTCTGAAGTACTTTTTTATTTTTCAGTTTTTTCGTTTTTTATGCAATAAATCTAAAGAATCAAAAGAATAACCCAGGGGGCAAAAACGACATTGTAAGGGGGGATTGCGGCAATTGTAAATAAGATAAGCTGATCAAACACTGCAGTAAAGGTGCTCAAAATTTTAAAATGTGAGCTAAAAAGGGACTTAACAAGTACATTTAACGTTCGGTGAGTTGATCGTATTAATCAAACTAATATCGAACAGTTGCAGAACAAGCCCATTTATCATAACCAAATTTAAGTTCATTGGATTAAAACTAAAACCTTATGCATCCGACTGCATCACTAATACCTCTTATTAAGCTGGATCTGATTCAGACACTTGCAATTGCCGGTATTGTTTACTTAATAGGAATGATACTCAAAAGGAAAATAAATATTCTGGAACGACTCAACATACCGTCTGCTGTTTTAGGGGGATTAATTTTTGCAGTTTTCAATCTTATTTCGCACGACAGGCTACTTAATATCAATTTCAATACTTCCATGCAATCATTGTGCATGATGCTTTTTTTTACTTCAATTGGAACTAATGCAAGTTTTGGCTTGTTGAAAAAAGGGGGAAGACCGGTTATCTTGTTCCTGGTTATTTCATCAGCATTTTGTGTACTTCAGAACCTGGTCGGAATAGGAGTTGCAACATTATTTGATGTGCCGAAACTCTTTGGTATAATGGCTGGTTCGGTAACGCTGGTTGGAGGGCCTGCAACAGGATTAGCGTTTTCGCCTTTATTTGAAGAAATGGGATTAAAAGGCGCTGAAACAATTGCCATTACATCTGCAACATTTGGAATTGTTTTCGGGGGATTGCTTGGCGGTCCCGCTGGAACATTTCTAATTCAGAAATTTCACTTAAAGAAGGAGACGCAAAAAATTGATGAACAGGCTAAAGCTGAATTGGCCGAAACTGATGAAATACTTAGCATTGATACAACGCATGAGAATTCAGGCTTTACAATAAGTCTTATCAATACGATTATCATCATGGGTTTGGGAGGTATTGTGAGTCTCTATATTGCAAAACTCGGCGTAACACTTCCGGCATATATTGGCGCAATGATTGTGGGTGCTATTTTCAGGAACATCAACGACAAAACACAATGGATTCAATTTGATCAAAAGTCAATTGATTTTGCCGGTGGAATTGCATTGAATATTTTCCTTACTGTTGCATTAATGGATTTAAAACTATGGGAACTGTTCCATCTTGCAATACCGCTTTCAGGAATACTTGTAACACAGGTAGTAGTAGCTATTATATTCGCCTTAACTATAACATTCCTGACTATGGGCAAAAATTATGAATCTGCTGTAATGTCAAGTGGCTTTATTGGATTTATGCTGGGAACTGTTGCTAATGCAATGGTTGTAATGAAAACGATTGTGGCTAAATATGGTGCTGCGCCCCGCGCCTTTCTTGTTGTTCCTTTGGTAGGTGCATTTTTTATTGATTATGTCAATGCACTTGTAATAACTGTTTTCGTAAATTTCTTGAAGTAAAACAATCCCGACTGCCGACCTACAGGACTATACGGGACGCCATACCGGTTTCCACGCCAAGGCTCTGTGAAAGCGTTTCGCTGTTGTAGAACCTAGGATACTTTTTTGAAAGTGCGATCTAATTTAATCGCTTCTTTTAAAAGCTTTTTTATTGGCCTATCATCAATCTCCTCCGCGGCCTGGTAGATTTTATAAAAAACTTGCTTGTTAGTTCCATGAGTCAGAAAGGAATCATGGTCATTTAACTTGTTCCCATACCAAAAACCTAGAAGAACCCCTTTTTTGATACCTCCCCTTGGAACAGTTGAAGGCCAAACAATACATATGCCTTTGTTGCCATAAAAGAATGGAACATTATATGATATCTTCTCTTTGCAATATTCAGGAAGAGTTTCAATAATTATCTGTCGCAACACATCCACAATTATTTTTTCTTCTTCAGGAAGAATAGTAAATAGATCAACCAGGTTTCTAATTTTCATCAGAGTTCAAATCGAGTTTTCCAAAGACAGTACTTACAAGTCCGAATTTCATATTTGGATACAAATTAATCATTTAGAATTTCTGTCGCTCAAAAAAGATGACTTAGCCTCTATTGTATCCCCTGATCCGGTGATGCATAACCCCCCGTTTTAGCTATTGGATAAAAATCTCAGGACACAGAAATTTGCAAAACTGTCCTAAGAGTATTTCAAATTGTCCTCTATTAATCAAACATTACAAAATATCATCGAAAACGACGCCGTGAGCATAAAGAATGACATTTCAAAATAAAACAATAACACTAAAACGAAAATGACACAAAGTATCACTTTAAATAATTACACACAGAGTAAACGCATATTGTTTGCCTGTCCACCGTTGGATGGGCATTTTAACGCACTTACCGGCTTAGCGATGCACCTCAAAAGTCTGGGCCATGATGTGCGTTGGTATACATCTGAGATATACGCAGATAAATTAGAAAGCCTGGACATTGCTCAGTATACATTCAAAAAAGCGTTGGATGTAAATGCCGATACGGTAGGAGAATTGTTTCCACAAAGAAAACATACCAAAAACCTAATCAAACGATTGAATTTCGATCTGATCAATGTCTTCATTATGCGGTCCACAGAATATCTTGAAGATATTATCGCACTACACAATGATTTTAATTTTGATGCATTGATATGTGATTGTATGTTTTCCGCGATTCCTTTTGTGAAAGAAAAGCTAGAGGTGCCTGTAATCACAATTGGGATCGTACCCCTGACAGCGAGCTCGAAAAGTCTGCCGCCAGCCGGTTTGGGTATGGCACCCTCTTACACATTTTTGGGCAAAAGAAAGCAGGACATACTTCGGTTTGTGGCTGATAAAATTTTATTGCGTAAGTCCAGCAATGTAATGAATAGCTTACTGGAGCAACATAATATGAAAGTGTCGGGTGACAATATGTTTGATATGTTGGTGCGCTCATCAACCTTGTTTCTGCAAAGCGGAGTGCCCGGCTTTGAGTATAAACGCAGCGACCTGGGAAAAAACATCCGCTTTACTGGTGCAATACTTCCCTACAAAAACGATGGAAAAACATCAAAATGGCAGCACGCAAAGCTCGCACAGTACAATAAGGTGATACTGGCAACGCAAGGCACTGTTGAAAAAGATATAACTAAATTATTGGTGCCTACGTTGGAGGCTTTTAAGAACAGCGACTGCCTGTTAATTGTAACGACTGGCGGATCTTCAACTAAAGAGTTGCAGGAAAAATACGATCAACCAAACATCATCATTGAAGACTTTATCTCGTTTGATGAAATAATGCCCTACGCAAACTTATACATTACCAATGGCGGTTATGGAGGGGTCTTGTTGGCCATTCAGCATAAGCTGCCAATGATCGTTGCAGGTGTACACGAGGGCAAAAATCAAATAACTTCCCGGGTTGGCTATTTTCAAATCGGCATTGATTTGAAGACAGAAACGCCGAAAGCGGGAAAAATTAGAGACGCGGCAGACAGAATCCTTGACGATCATAGCTATGTTCGCAACGTAAAAATGCTGGCGAATGAATTTTCATCGTATAATTCAAATGAATTATGCATTGGCTACATTAATGAAGCCCTAAATGAGAAACGGCATCAATCCAAGCGATCTACTCCGCTTGACGCACAACTTGCGGGGTAATTAGTCGATGGAATGATCATCCGCAACACCTGTGGGTGATTTAGTGAGTCGGAATTCGCGACTGTTTGAGATGACCCGAATTCCTTCAGCCACAATCGTGGATCACTTCAGCTTTTTGAGCACCTCGATGGCATTAGCATTCTTGGGATCCATGTCAACGGACTTCTGATAATTGGCCCTCGCCTGGCCCTTGTCACCTGAAGCAAGATATGCTTCCCCAAGACTGTCGTAAACATTAGAGGAGTTAGGAAAAAGTTTCACATTCAATTTAAATACTTCGATCGCTTCACCTGCTTTTTTTGCAGTGAGATAACTATAACCCAGCGTGTTGAGTTGGTTTTCGATAGCGCCTGGAGAGCCGGAATAGCCGTCCATGTAAACGGTCAACTGCGACACTATTTTCCATTGCCCGCCCACCTTGCTGAGAGTTCTATACTCGCGGAAATTGTTGACGAACAAAGAATCGTCCACCTTCACTTTAATAACTTGCTTATAGTCCACAACCGCAAGGTTGTTGTCCTGATGGATATTAAAACTGTCGGTATGAAACTCAGACGTCTCGAGGATGGGAAGGTTTTTAAATGTACGGGACTGGTCCGCAATTATCGAGTCCCAGCCAACGATCCTTTCAAACCCTCCTGCGCCTGCAAACGTCCTGCTAGCAGTGGCATCCGTCACCCAGGTGGACTGCCAGCCCTTGAGGTCTCTTTTCAAAGAGGACGACGTCGCCTTTTCCACAACGCGTTTGATCTCAACTTCGTTCGAGGATTGCGCCCGAATCACTAGATAAGCAAAATTCAAAGCAAGAATGAGGCAAAATATCTTGCCCACGTTAGAAATACTAAAGTGTTTCATTGAAAGTTATTGTTAGGGGTTATTCGATGGAAGGTTTTGATGCGCTTCGCAATTCTACGGAAAATTGTTGATTTGATGCTCGTGTAGCATACCCCCAATGGGGATTTATTTTTCACTTTCAAGAATATCGGTTGAAGCGATGAAATACCTGTCTATTTTAGCCTATTACTCTAAATCGTGGATAATTCCTATGCAAAAATTATTTTGCGCATCTACCAACTGATTTACTAACATACAACCTGATCAATATTGTTTAATTCGCAACTGTTAATGGTTGGTTGCGTAGTGCAGGGTAACAACACCTGATTTCAGTGTTTTTGTCTCTAATAATTTCAGGCTGCTTTTTGTGGTGTTGTTTGTAAAAACGCTGATGCCGTTACCCAGTATAATAGGGTGCAGAGTCAGTTTGTATTCATCAATCAGGCCCATGTTCATAAAAGCGGTTGCCAGCCCTGGACTGCCAAATATTGCCAGATCTTTTCCGGGCTGTTGTTTCAGCTTTTTTACCTCTTCTGCGATATTGTCTTTTATCAGCAGGGTATTATTCCAGGTCACTTCGTTCAGGGTTTTTGAAAATACAATTTTAGTTACGCCTTCCAGCCATTGGGCATGTTCCAGTGCATGCTTACCGGCATTTGGTTTCGTCAAAACAGTTGGCCAGTAACTTTCCATCAATTGGTAGGTATTTCGTCCATATACAGGTGAGCCTACTGTTTTAACCAGTTCATCGGCGTATTGCTCCAATTCTTCATCATACGACAAAAAATCAAGTCCGTGGTTTGGGTCAGCTGCAAAACCGTCGAGGGATACATGCATAAATAAGACAAGTTTTCTCATTTGGTTGTTGTTTTATTTTGTTATTAAAAGTTTTTAGAACTGTGTCACACCTTATACTCAGATTTCTTGATCCAGATCCCGCCTTGACGAGACAAAGTACATAGTAATACACATAGGTTTTAACAGCTAAGCAGCCATTGATGACCATATCTGTCCTGAAGCACACCAAACATGGCACCCCAGTAAGTATTTTCAGGTGGTTGGATTTCCGTTCCACCTGACGACAGCTTTTTGTAATAGCCTTTTAGTTCTTCCACAATGCTGCATCGAAGCATTAATGAAACCGCGTTGCCTGTAACCAATCCCTGCTCGCTTACCATATCAGAACCTATAAGGATAAGCTGGTCGTTTACCAGGGTGCCCTGTAAAATGACCCACTTCATAGGGCCCGGCAATTGGTCAGCACCGGGTGAGTCCCCTACCGTTTGTAACGTAAGTGTACCACCGAAACAATTCCTGTAAAAGGTCATCGCTTCGCGGCAATTGCCGTTGAAAGTCAGGTAGGTATTTATTCTCGTCATTTCTTTAATTTTAGATCCGGTTTGATGATGTAAAGCTATTCTCGCCGCGCGAGATTATTTGTAGGGTTTAATGACAATCAAGGGGGGATATTATGTCAAACCAATTGAATCACTTTTATTATGAAGCATATTTCGATCATAGTACCGCTTGGGCAAAGCAGCCTTGTAAATATTGACGGGAGCTTGCAGATACTCTCGGAAATAAATGTGTTGCGCAAGGCAAGAGGGGAAGATCCGCTGTTCCATATTCAGCTGGTAGGATTGATGCTCCAGGTTCCCCAGCGAAACGGCCTGTTCACCATAGGGCCCGATGTGTTGATACAGGATGTAAAAAAAACCGACCTCATCATTATTCCCTCTTTACAAGGGGACCAGGCAAAGGCAGCTGAGATGAACAAGGAATTTATTCCCTGGATCAGACATCATTACCAACAGGGTGCAGAAATTGCCAGTCTTTGTATCGGAGCCTTCTTTTTGGCGTCCACTGGGCTGCTCAATGGTAAACCATGTACTACCCACTGGCAGCTGGCCGATGAATTTAGAAAAACATACCCCGAAGCAAAGCTGATGCCTTCTAAAATTATTACTGACGAAGATGGTTTGTATACCAGCGGGGGCGCGTTTTCTTACCTGAACCTGCTGGTGTATCTTATTGAGAAATATGCAGGCCGTGATATGGCCATCAAAATCGCCAAGAGTTTTGTAATAGATATTGACAAAATAAGCCAATCCCCCTTTATTATCTTTGAAGGACAAAAAGATCATACCGATGAAGAAATAAAAAGCGCACAGGAGTTCATCGAGAAGAATTACCTGGAGAAAATAACCATCGATCAGCTGGCCGATAAATATGCCATCAGCAGAAGGAATTTTGAACGCCGTTTCCTGAAATCAACCAACAATACCGTGAATGAGTATGTACAAAGAGTCAAAGTAGAAGCGGCCAAACGAAAACTGGAATCCAACAAGAAGAATGTTAGCGAGGTTATGTATGAAGTTGGATATACAGATACCAAAACCTTCCGGGATGTATTCAAAAAGATCACCGGTTCAACTCCGGTGGAATACAGGAATAAATATAATAAGCAGGTGGTGATGGGTTGAAAAGATAATATTATATTTAAGTAGGACTTTACCCGCGGAAACCCTTTGCTGCCATTCATCGATCAACAAACTAACTGTTATGAGATTAAAACCGGCATCATCAAAGGTCTTTAGCATTTGCGTACTCCTCTCCTATCTATTAATCCTGTACCCCGATATTTCTTCGGCGAGGGAAGCAAACCCACCCTTTCTCAACAAAGTCAACGCAGTAATTCACGGAAAAGTGATGGCCGCGGGAACGCCACTGGCAGGGGTGAGCGTTCGGTTAAAGGGGTCCAGGCTTGGCACCGTCACCAACGACAACGGGGAGTATAACCTAACCGTTCCGGATAACGCCCTCCAAACGGCCACCCTTGTGTTTTCTTTCGTCGGATTCAACACACAGGAAGTGCAGGCAAATGGTCAAACAACCATTGACGTTACCCTTGAAGAGCTTGCGGGCAACCTCAGCGAAATAATACTGGTAGGCACACGCGGCGGCGGTCGCGTGAAAACAGAATCGCCTGTTCCGGTCGATGTAATCGGCGTCAATTCTGCCATTCAAACCACCGCAAAACCTGACATCACCTCGTTACTCAACTATGCGGCCCCCTCCTTCAATTATAATAAACAAAGTGGCAGCGACGGCGCCGACCAGATAGACCTGGCCACGCTTCGTGGTCTCGGTCCCGACCAGACCCTGGTGCTGGTCAACGGTAAACGCAGGCACCAGACGGCCTTCGTGGCCGTGTTTGGCACACGGGGAAGGGGGAATTCCGGAACCGACCTTAATGCCATTCCCGAATCGGCCATTGACCGTGTAGAAATACTTAGGGATGGCGCCTCTGCGCAATATGGATCCGATGCCATCGCCGGTGTGATTAATCTCATCCTCAAAAAAAATACCGGCGCCTGGCAGGTCAATACCGGTGTGTCCGGATACCTGGACAAAAAATACAACCCGCATTATAGAGGTTCCCTGAAGAGCCAATACGACTCAGGCCCCGGCATAGATGGCCAGGCCTTTAACCTGGGCATCAATCGCGGATTTGCCCTGGGGAAGGACCAGAAAGGGTTCATCAACGTCTCCGGTAATTTCTTTAGCCAGGGAAAAACCTTCAGGCAGGTGCTCAACACGGATCTTTCTCATTCCGATGGTTTGCCGATAAATGCCGGGCGCCGCGCCAATGGCGACGGGTCCGTTACCAGGGGCGGCGCGATGATCAACCTCGAGACACCGGTTGGTTCAGGGTCCACGGTATTTTATGGATTCGGGGGCTTCAACTATAAATCATCCGACGCCTTCGCATATACAAGAACATTTCACGGATTCAACCCATTGTCTTCATCGCGTCCCGCACGTTTCCCAACCGATGCGGATGGCAATCTGATATTCAATGGATCTATCATGAAAAGCATTCCCACTCCGGGCGATGTTGCAGACACCGTTTTTAATCCACATATCCAAACACATATCAATGATGCTTCTCTTGCAGTCGGTTTTAAGGGAACCCTGCAGAGTGATTGGGGATGGGACATCAGCAATACACTCGGAAGAAATAATTTCCATTACTATGGCGACAAAACATTCAACGCCTCGCTGGGACAGGCAGGAATAAACAGGAACCACCTTGACGACGGCGGATTCAGCTTCCTGCAGAATACCACCAACGTCGACGTCAACAAGAAATTTGCCAATGTAGCGCAGGGTATGACGCTGTCTGGCGGTCTCGAATTCAGATACGAAAAGTATAAGATCTACAAAGGCGAAGAAGCTTCCTACGCAAACTACGATACGCTGAAAGCCTCCGGCTCACAGGGCTTTCCCGGTTTTCAACCCGTGGATGAAGTCAATGCAACACGGACCAACCTGGGATTCTATGTTCAGTCTGATATCGATGTTACCAGGGCTTGGCTGGTTAGCGGCGCCGTGCGGCTCGAGAACTACAGCGACTTTGGGTTCCTGGGCACATACAAATTTGCTACCCGCTATAAGGCATCACCAAACGTAAACATAAGGGGCTCGGTAAGCACCGGGTTCCGTGCGCCCTCACTGCAACAAATTAACTTCAGCAACACGTTTACCAATGTGCAGGGTGGCAAATCATTCGACGTGAAGATCGAGCCCAATTCGAGCCCCATCACAAAGGCAGCCGGCATTCCGGAACTGAAACAGGAAAAGTCTGTGAACGCAAGTATCGGTTTCACCGCAAAGCCTGTCCCTGAATTCACCATTACGGTTGATGGTTACCTGGTGAAAATCAAAGACAGGGTGGTGTTGTCCGGTCAGTTTGACAACAGTAACGCAGCATTACAACCTATACTGGACGGATTGAATGTGTCTCAGGCACAGTTCTTTGCGAATGCCGTGAACACCACCAATGCGGGTGTCGATATCACATTAAATTATATCAGGAGATGGAGCGAAAAAAGTCTGAATATACTGTTCGCAGGAAACCTGCAGCACATGACCATTAATAAGGTGAATGTGCCCGCGGCATTAAACGGATCCTTTACCGAACAGCAATCTTTTTTCAGCGACAGGGAAAAGAAATTTGTGCTGGCTTCCGCGCCGCCGGCAAAGCTCGGTTTAACCGTCGATTACGGCTTCAACAGCACATTCAAACTGGGTGCACACCTCACCTACTTCGGCAAAATAGAATTGTATGGCTATGGATTTACTTCTACGTATCCTCCGGAAGTGGCGCTGGATGCTGACGAAAATACAACCGTACTGGAACAGTTCAATTATAATGGAAAGGTGGTCACCGACCTTTATGGCTCTGCGAAATTAGGCAAGGCAGTAACAGTTTATGCCGGCGCCGATAATCTGTTCAACATTCATCCCGACCTTGGATATGTAAAGGGTGCGAAGCTGTCGGCATATGATGGAGAGACCGGTGGTCCCTGGGACCCCGTTCAGATGGGATTCAACGGGATGAGGTTGTTTGTGAAAGTGGGATTGAGTTTTTGAACAAAGCCGTACCAGACCTTGCGAATGAGTGGAAATTCTGGCCTGCATGGGATTTTTTGTTCCAGCACACCCGAAAGCTAATCTTCCGCGACAGCAGGATACCAGGATCCAGGAGAATGGTATCGGCCTGTTGCGCTGCTTCATCAGGCAATGAAGTGAAGTGAAGACCGCCTAAGAGAACAGATACTCCTCGTTTCTGTATCCGTCCGCAATCTGACACGCTCTGTAAGCAGTGGTGATGTATACCTGGATAACGACAAGGTCCGGAGTATCTTTTAAAGATAATTTTTCGACGTGCTGGGCCTACAGGTCAATTTCATCATTGTTCGAGAGATATGCTGTCAATGTGGCCTAAAAATAGTTCCAACACACCACTTCCTGAAGGATGATAAATTTCGTTCAAAATTTAAACTTTTAACATGGGCACATTAATAACAATATTATTTATTGCGGGATACGCCGCCATAGCTTTCGAACACCCTATAAAAATCAATAAAACGGCAAGTGCCCTGCTTACCGGAGTATTGTGTTGGGTTGTTTATATAATGACTAGCTCTAATACAGATCTTGTTTCCGAACAACTATATGAACATTTTGGACAAATATCGGGGATATTGTTTTTCCTGTTAAGTGCAATGACAATTGTTGAGCTGATTGATGCCCATGATGGTTTTGAGGTCATTACAAGTAAAATAACAACAAAGGATACCCGTAAATTACTCTGGATCATAAGTTTTGTTACATTTTTCCTATCCTCCGTGCTTGACAACCTCACTACCACAATTGTAATGGTTTCTTTATTAAGAAAATTGATAACCGACAAGGAAACAAGGATGTTTTTTATCGGCATGGTGGTGATTGCCGCAAATGCTGGTGGTGCCTGGACTCCGATAGGCGATGTTACCACGACAATGCTTTGGATAGGAGGTCAGATAACTACTGCAAATATTATGATTAAATTATTTTTGCCCAGTATAGCGTGTATAGTCGTTCCGCTTATTTTACTTTCCTTCCGCATTAAGGGAAAAATCGAGAACAGTCCAATTATTGAAAATAAAGAGACGGATCAAACCAGTAGATTTGAGCGAAGATTGATTCTGGGATTGGGGATTGGAGCATTGATTTTTGTTCCCGTTTTTAAAACGATAACAAATTTGCCTCCTTTCTTAGGAATATTATTCGGACTTGGGATACTTTGGGTAGTGACAGAAATTATCCATAGAAAGAGAAACGACGCAGATAAAGATGTTTATTCTGTAGTACACGCTTTAAGGAAGGCTGATGTGCCGAGTGTTCTTTTTTTCCTGGGTATTCTTGTAGCAATTTCGGCGTTGGAGTCAACACATTTGTTGGCCAATCTTGCCTCATATATGGATAGAACCATTGGGAATATAAATATCATTGTGATTTCAATCGGACTGCTTTCGGCTATTATTGATAACGTACCGCTGGTAGCTGCGACAATGGGAATGTACGATATGCAGACTTTCCCCCCTGATCATTACTTCTGGGAATTTATTGCCTATTGTGCAGGAACAGGCGGCAGCTGTCTTATAATAGGTTCCGCGGCGGGCGTGGCGGCAATGGGGATGGAAAAAATAGATTTTTTCTGGTATGTTAAGAGAATCTCAGGCTTAGCTCTGCTAGGGTATTTTGCGGGGGCGTTCCTTTATATGGCACAGCATTCCTTGTTCAACCTTTAGCCAACAGCCAGGATAATATCTTTTATGGCTTCAGCACCAACCTATGGAATGTCTTTTAATTTTAGTAAATTTGAATATGGTCTTGGTGCTGATTTCCATAGTGTTTTTAGCTCTCGCGTTTGCAGGGCTCGCCGTCAAAATTTTGGTGAAAAAGAATGGCAGATTTGGCGGAACCTGCAGCAGTAACAATCCATTATTTCAAAAAGAGGGTGGGGCCTGCGGCATTTGCGGAGCAAGGCAGGAAGAACATTGTAAGTCTTAAGGAGTTTCTTTTATCCATTCTTTCAGTTTTTCGGAAGTGTATGTTTTCCAAACGCCGTTTTCATCATAAATAAAAAAAACATCCAGATGCAATTCTTCATGTTCTGATAGGAATTGCATTGATTTTTCCACTCCCATTACCATAAATGTCGTCGCATATGCATCAGCTTCAATGCATTCATCGGCAAGAACTGTAGCGCTCAGCAAATTATGTTTCGCCGGATACCCTGTATACGGATCAATGATATGAGCGTACTTTTTTCCGTTTTTTACATAAAACTTTCTATAATTCCCCGAAGTGGCCAACGCCCTGTCTCTTAACTTTATTATTGCCTGTAAAGGTCTTCCCTCTGTTGGAATTTCATTGGGTTTATCTATGCCAACCGTCCAGTATCCGCCACGATACTTTTTTCCTTTTGCTATTACTTCACCTCCCAATTCTATCAAATAGTCGACTATTCCCTTACTTTCAAGATATGATGCTAAAACATCCACTGTGTATCCCGGTGCAATGGCGTTAAAATCCAATATGACCTGTGGCTTTGCCTTTATCAGCTTATTTCCTTCTAATCTTACCATACTATACCCTATGAAATCAAGGAGGCTGTCTATCATTGCACTGTCGACCTCTTTTTTTCTGGTAAAACCAAATCCCCAGGCATTGATTACAGGAGCAACGGTTACATCAAAAAAGCCCTGTGTTTTTTTCGAAACTTCCATGGCTTTATTAAATACTTTTTTAAAATGATCGTCAACTGTAACACCGGTATCATTATTATTGATCTTCGAAATGATTGAACCTGGAACATATGTAGAAAGAGACAAATCGATTCTTTTCAATATGGAATCAATTCCGTCTTTAAAATTTAAATTGTTTTCCGAGAAATAGGTTATTTGATAGGTTGTTCCCTGCGCTTCCCCGGCTATCTTAATAGCTTTATGAGTGTCCTGTTTACAATTTATTACGAGAAAAAAAATAATAACTGTTAGAAACGCGAATTTCATTATCAGAAGTGATTGCTGATTTAGTGAGTACATCCAAACTACGCATTGAATATTTTACCCACCAAAATCATCAAAAGCAATGTTCTCGGGTGAAACACCTAATTCATCCAGCATTTTAAATACCGCCGTGTTCATCATGGGTGGTCCGCAAAGGTAATATTCAATATCTTCTGGCTCAGGATGGTTTTTCAGATAGTTTTCGTAAAGCACATGATGAATGAAACCGGTATATCCTGTCCAGTTGTCTTCCGGGAGCGGTTCAGATAATGCAATATTGTATTGAAAATTTGGAAACTCTTTTTCAAGGTCTCTGAAATGCTCCGTGTAAAATATCTCTCTCACTGATCGTCCGCCGTACCAGAAACTTATTTTTCTTTTCTTTTCTTTTTCCGTGTGAAACAAGTGGAATAAGTGCGATCGGAGAGGTGCCATACCTGCACCACCGCCAATGTACACCATTTCCTTTTTGGTGGGTTTAATATGGAATTCTCCAAACGGACCCGATATGGTTACTTTGTCGCCCGGTTTGAGGGCAAATACATAAGAAGAACAAATACCTGAATTTATCTCCATAAATTTGCCGGCTGTTCTATCCCATGGTGGAGTGGCCAGGCGAATATTCAGCATGATGATATTTCCCTCGGCAGGATGATTTGCCATGGAGTAAGCACGGAAAACAGGCTCCGGATTTCGCATTTTGAGGTTCCAAATATTGAATTTATCGTAATCACTTCTATACTGGTCATCAATTTTATACAAATCATTTTTAAAATCAATTTCGCAAACCGGCACGTCTAATTGTATATAGCTTCCGGATACGAAGTCGAGAAATTCTCCTTTAGGTAATTTAACAACCAACTCTTTAATATAAGTAGCCACATTCTCATTCGAAACCACGTCACATTCCCATTTCCTGATGCCAAATATTTCTTCAGGTATTTTTATCTGCATATCCTGCTTCACTTTTACCTGGCAACCTAAACGCCAATTTTCGCGCAGTTGTTTTCTGCTGAAATAGGGCTTTTCAGTTGTTAAAATTTCTCCACCACCAGCTAATACCTGGCATTTGCACATGGCACATGTTCCGCCACCGCCGCATGCGGACGGCAGAAATATTTTTTTATTAGATAGTGTTGTAAGTATGCTGGAGCCTGTCTCCACTTCGATGCCTTCCTGTCCATTAATCACTATTTTAACCAGGCCCGAGGTCGTCAGTTTTGCCTTCGCATATAAAATAAGAGCCACCAGGAATAAACTGAATACAAGAAAAACAGTTATACTGGCAATAATAGTCGTTATTTCAAATTCTAATAATATCATACCGGAAATTGAATTGTTATAACTCTATTCCCATAAAGCTCATAAACGCAATGCCCATAAGCCCCGTTATAATAAAAGTAATCCCCAACCCTCTTAAAGGCGCAGGCACATTGGAATAACGAATCTTTTCACGAATGGCCGCTATGGCAATAATTGCCAGGAACCAGCCAACACCCGAACCTAATCCAAAAACAGTAGCTTCTCCAAGAGTAGCGTATTCCCTTTCCTGCATAAATAGCGCACCACCCAGAATGGAGCAATTAACTGCGATGAGTGGTAAAAAAATACCCAGTGCTCCGTATAGGGCCGGGGCGAATTTTTCAACAATCATTTCAACCAATTGGGTGATAGCGGCAATGATTGCAATGAACATAATAAAACTAAGAAAGCTGAGATCTACATTCGCAAGGTCCGCAGACAGCCAACTCATCGCTCCTGCCTTAAGCAGGTAGTTTTCAAGAAGGTAACAAACAGGTACAGAAACACCCAATACAAATATTACTGCGATGCCCAACCCAACGGCATTCTTTACTGTTTTAGAGATTGCAAGGTAAGAACACATGCCCAGGAAGTAGGCAAAAATCATATTCTCAATAAATACGGCTTTTATAAATATGTTGGCGTGTTCCATAAGCGTCAATTTAAATTATTCAGGCTCTATTAATTTTGTGTTCCTACTTCTCTGTATCCAAATAAGAATACCAACAATAATCAATGCCATGGGAGGTAAAATGGCAATCCCATTATTAAAATATCCCCGTTCATAAAAGAAATCAGGTACTACCTGAAAACCCATTAACCTTCCGGAACCAAAAAGTTCTCTGATGGCAGAAACAATAACGAGGATTAATCCATAACCTAATCCATTGCCAATACCATCTAAAAATGAAGGCCAGGGTTTATTTCCCATGGCAAATGCTTCCAGCCGGCCCATTACGATACAGTTTGTTATGATTAAACCAACGAATACAGAAAGCTGTTTGCTTACATCATATACAAATGCTTTAAGCACCTGGTCAACTAAAATCACAATGGAGGCAACAATTACCAACTGGACGATAATTCTAATTCTGTCGGGAATGATATTTCGGATGGCCGAAATCATTAGGTTTGAAAAACCGGTCACCACCATTACCGATAATGCCATAACAATAGACGGTTTCATCTGCACAGTAACTGCCAATGCAGAGCAAATACCTAAAACCTGTACAGTTATGGGATTGCTGTCATTTAATGGATCGCTCAGCAGTTTCTTATTGTGCGGAGAAAGCAGGGATTCTTTTTGCTTTTTTACGACGGGGGATTGAATGGTCGCTTCAGTACTCATAATAGATGATTTAATGATGCTTTATGTCCATTTCAAGTAGCAGAGATTCATTATACAAGAATCAAATTCGATTGCATTTATTGGTTGGCCCTTTTTTCGATTGACTTAAAATAAGGAATATAGTAAGCGATTGTTCTTTTCAGCATTTCGGTAACTCCGTTACTCGTGATAGTTCCTCCCGATATGGCGTCTACTCCATGCAGGTCTTCAGGAGCAGCGCCACCCTTGACAACCTTTACAGAAACAAATTTACCTGTTTTATCAAAGACTTTCTTTCCTGCAAACTGCTTTTCAAATTCATCTGTATTAATTTCAGCTCCCAGCCCCGGCGTTTCCCCTTTGTGGTCGAAACTTGCGCCAAATACAGTATTCATGTCCCCTTTTAAAGCAATATATCCCCAGATTGGACCCCACAAGCCCTTACCCCGAACCGGTATAATATAATAATAGCTGCTGTCCTTATTAAAGACAAATAGGGGAAATAATTGCTTGTCTCCGTCGCCTGTTTTGGCTTTGTCCATCTCTTTTTTCAAGTCAATATCAAAAGCCTGCACTCCATCAGTGACCTTTTCGCCTTTACTGTTGACCACCACTTGTTCTTTAATATACTGGTTAAATAATTTCTCGGCTTCTTTCGATTCACTTTGTACACCAATGCTACCTAAGATATTCTGCATTTTTTCAAGTTTCACATTTTGGGCCTGGAAGGGTCCCAGGGCTATCGCCGCTACGGCCAAAAGCACCGCGAAAACGACTACCATCACCGAAGCAAAAAGGAATGTAAACCTACTGCTGTTTTTATCCATCAGATCAGATTTTATTTCGTTTTAATCTTCTGTTGATATTGGCTTTTACAACGTAATGATCAATCAATGGTGCCATTACATTCATGAATAAAATGGCTAGCATCATACCTTCCGGATAAGCAGGATTGAAAATCCGAATCATGATGGCCAACAAACCAATTAAAAAACCACAAATAAATTTACCCGTATTTGTTTGCGCCGCAGTAACCGGATCAGTTGCCATAAATATGGCGCCGAAAGCAAATCCACCCAACAACAAATGATGAATCGGATCAATTTGCATTAGTGCATTCAACGCGAAAATGTTGAATATAGAGGCCATCACATATCCTCCAATAAATACCGACAACATTATCCTCCAGCTGCCTATTCCTGTGTAAAGTAGAATTGATGCACCGATCAGGCAGGCCAGAGTGGAAGTTTCGCCAATTGAACCTGGAATAGTACCAATAAATGATTCCCACATTCCTGGTATTTTATCTCCAAACCCCGCTGCCGCATCTCCCAACGGCGTAGCACCGCTAAATCCATCCACAAGGTTCTGGCTCTTTTCGGTATCCGTATTGATCCAAACCTCATTTCCCGACATTTTAGTAGGGTAGGCAAAAAATAGGAACGCCCTCGCAGTTAAGGCTGGATTAAGAATATTCATTCCTGTACCGCCAAAAACCTCCTTTCCTATTACAACAGCAAAAATGGTAGAAACTGCCACCATCCACAGAGGAACGTCGACCGGCATAACCAGAGGTATTAACATTCCGGATACCAAAAAGCCTTCATTGATCGTATGTTTCCTTATGATAGCAAAAATGAATTCCGTACCCAGCCCCACTGCATAGGTTACAATAATTATGGGTAACACTTTTTTAGCCCCGAAAATAAAATTATCGATAAGCGATGCGTTAGTAATACCAAAGGCCAGATGGTGCTGGTAGCCTACGTTCCACATACCGAATAACAGACATGGTACCAAAGACATTACTACTAAAATCATGGTGCGTTTTAAATCAATGGCATCACGAATGTGGGCACCCTGTGGTGGAGCGGTAGTACCAGGAACAAATAGAAAGGTTTCAAAGGCATTGAAGGCAGGATAGAATTTTTCCAGCTTCCCCCCCTTTTCGAAGTTTGGCTTTATTTTATCTAATAAATTTCTGACAAGCTTCACCTTAAAAGATTGTGAATGATAAATGTCGGGTATCGGTCTTTCGAAAAATCTGGAAGCCGTAAAATTATTTATTGAAACTTTTGTATTAGCCTTAAGATCTAAAGTTTAAAGTGAAAGTATTGTTCGAAACCACAATGTATAAAGACTAATCGCTCTGAAGCATAAAGCCGATCTGTTAACTTAATTCCTTCCGGATTAGTTCAAGTCCCTTTCGAATGATTTCCTGTGATTCTATCTTAGAGGTACAAACAAATTCGCAAAGGGCAAAATCTTCTTCAACCACTTCATATATCCCCAGGTTTTCCATCATTTCTATATCCTCTATCAGTATGGATTTCAAAAGTTGAACGGGATATATATCCATCGGAAGAACTTTCTCATACTCTCCTGTTATCACAAAAGGGCGTTCCTCCCCATGCATATTGGTATTCACGCCTCGTTTTTTATTAGGCTTGAACCAAGAGAAAAAAGTTCGCGACATGCTTAGCTTTTCGAATCCCGGCATAAGCCAGCCCATAAATTCAGGCTCAACACCTTCCGGAATTACTGTTATCTGGGAATCATAAAAGTCCAAAAAGCCTTCAGAAGAAATTTGCTTTCCGGTTAAGACATTCCCGCTGATAATTCTGCTTTTTCCAGCCTTAAGCCCCCCATCAGCAAGAATAGTTTTTACCGTGCAGCCAACAATTGTTTTATAATATTTTTGATCCATTACTTGCGAACCCGTTAAAGCAATCACCCTCGAAGCATCAAATCTTCCATAGTTAAATAATCTTCCCAGGATCAGAACATCCTGCGGATACAGGTACCACACTAATTCGCCTTTACTGATCGCGTCGATATGATGAATTTGTACGCCAACGTTTCCAGCTGGATGGGGACCTGAAATCTTATTTATAACCACCCCTCCGGCATTCGCAAAAACGGTGACTGGAGTTAGATCCGAGTTGATATTTAAATGAACCTTTCCATTTGTCAATTTCTGAAGAGCATCCAACCCGGTTTGAAAATCCGTCATATTGTCCTTCAAAATAAAATCGTTGTCAGGTGCCAGGGGGTTCGTGTCGAAGGCAGAAATAAATATCGATTTTGGCATTTCTTCCGGATTGGCAATTATTCCGAAGGGCCTCTGGCGAATAAATGGCCATACTCCGCTAGTCAATAATGCCTCTATAATCTCCTCCCTGCTTAGATCATGTGGGTCTGCTTTCTTAAAAACAGTAAAATTTGGTTTTTTATCGGCCAATATTTTAACTTCCAGAATCTTCCTTTTCTCACCCCGTATAATTTCAACAACTTCTCCGCTGACTGGTGAACAAAATTTTATCGCTTCATTTTTTTTATCAGCAAATAAAGCTGTTCCCGCTTGTACCTCATCGCCTTCCTTCACTAATAATTTGAGTGTAACTCCTTTAAAATTGTCTGGTTTTAATGCGAAGGTTTCAGGCAAAGGCAAATTTGAAAGAATTTTGCGCGCCTCGCCTATCAGTTGAATGTTTAAGCCTCTTTTAATTTTAATATACTCAGACATAAAAGAAAACTGATTATCCGTATCCAACAAAACAAAAGTTACATTAAATTTATGGAGAAAGTTGTTTATCCCCGGCACTATTCGTATGGCATTGTCACTTATTGAATGCCGTAAGAACGCTATTTTCTTCTACTCCGAGCGGTATCTAATTTTCACGCTGAATACCCGAGTCAGGCTCAAAATTTAATTCTATTACCAGTGCCAGGCGAATCCATAAAACATCAAGAACTTACAGATTTTTGTTTCGACGGAAGGAAAAGCAACGAACCAATCTTTAGGGATTTCATTGAATAAAAGACTGTATTTCTTATCATAAACCATTGTCAATTAAAGCTTATTAATGATTCAAAGCTCACTTATGATTAAACCGGCAAAAAATATTAAATTTAGTGAACAGGTATAATACGGATACTAAGTTCTGACACGGTAATAGTAAGCTGATTAGGAAAATGCACTCAATTCAAAAATGAGTACGGAATAAGTTATGATCATTATTTCACATCTAAAAAGCAAGCTATATGGGAACTGTAAGCAACATTTTACGAACAAAAACTAACAACAAATTTTCGGTTACCTCGTACACTAGTGTCTATGATGCCCTTGTGCTTATGTATGAAAAAAATGTGAGTGCTCTTCTCGTTATGGACGGCGATAAACTCGCAGGTATTTTTACTGAAAGAGATTATGCACGTAAAGTGATATTAAGAGGTAAGGCCTCCAAAGGAACATTGATCGCGGAGATTATGACTAAGAAGGAAGATCTCATTACGGTATCTCCCGATACTTCTATTGATGATTGTATGCGTTTAATGACAAACAGATTCATCAGGCATTTGCCCGTGCTGGTGGAAGATAATTTAATAGGGATTATTTCTATAGGGGATGTCGTAAAATTTATCATCAACGAACAAAAATTCATTATCGAGAATATGGAGCATTATATAACCGGAATCTGACCTTCCGGATGTAAAAGTTTTCAATACCAGATCTTCTTTCCGATAGAGTTCTTAAGTAGAGCTATTGGTGTCGAATTTTGCAATCAGTCTGCGAATTCTCCGAATTAAAAAAGACAAAATCTGTTCGACTTAACAGCGTGGCGGCTCTATCGCATTCCGGACACCGAGAGGGTATACAGTAGTTCTAATAACACAACAAATGCCAAATTTCTAAATAAAAGCCTGATCCCTTTGGATAGTATGATAATCCCAGCTGACAAAAATAAAACCATTTCAACGAGTAGCTTAATCTGAGCAAAGTCCCCAAAATTTAGCCTGTGGCCACTTGCCAAGAAAAGAAATAGGAGATAAACTGCGAATAGCAACAATGCCGTAGCACGTGCACGCATTAAGGCATTTGTCAATTGTTTCATAGCTATTATTGAACTTGAAGGAATTGTTGCGTTTTTCACGGGGTTAATCTGAACTGACGGAACTCCGGGCATTGTGATTGTCAATTGTAGTCAATTGAATATCAATCATATAGAAAAAATCACACTCAATTTTTTCACAAGGACTATTCGTACCTTAATGTACACGAATTTGAATGACCAGGGCCCCGATCATATTCATTCTCATTATTCTACTGTCCTCCTCAGTTTATGGGCAGCAAATTGATAGTTCGAAAAAAGAGTTCTCAAATTCAATCGGAACAGCGAGGATAGATAGCCTGAATGAAATTGCCCTCCGGTACATGCAGGAAAACAATAAAGATTCTGCAGAAAAATATCAGTACCTCACCTGCACAGCATCCGAAAACCAACATTATACCAAGGGGCTTGCAATGGCCTACCTCACTAAAGCCCGCATAGAACGGAATTTGCTGGATAATTTTCCTGCCGCCGAAGCATATTCCAGGTTAGCGATTAACTTGTTTCAATCCATTAACGAAAACCGATATAACGAATCCGCTACCGATGTGTTATGGCATGCCATGCTCTCTCAAAGCAAATACTCACAGGCCAAAGTTCACATATTGAAGAAATACCGACTTTCGGAAATAAGAAAAGACTCAGCGTCACTTGCGGAAATGTGTATTTATTTAGGGAATATTCACCTGCAACAGGGAGAATTCGATTCAAGTTTCTATTATGCATCCAGGGCGTCGGAGTTTTCACCGAACATAGCCATCCAACTCCTGGGAACGCTGTACCGGTATATCGGAGACTACCCTACCGCTCTCCGGTTCTGCAAAACCGCATTTCAAAATGAACAGTCGAAACTAAAAACGGACCACAGTTGCGATATCTGGACTACTACCGAACTCGCTGAGTTATATGCCATACAACAACAGTATGACTCGGCAATGATTTATTACAACCTGCTCGATACCTCTGCAATGACTCCGAAAGATACCCGCATTTATTACACGAGTATGGCAGAAGTTCTGTTGCACCAAAAGGATTATACGGCGGCTCTTAATTATTTCGAAAAAGCACTTCCTCACCATCTCGAAAGAAACGACAGAAGCCAGGTGATCCGCGTGCAGCTAGGTATTGCCCAATGCTATCTTGGTTTGTCACGATACCGCCTGGCCGCCAGACACGCTATTGATGCAATCGACATTGCAATGGTTACCCGGGCCAAGCAATCGAGTATGCAGGGATATGGCGTCCTCTACCAAGCATACGACCACATCGGCGAAAAACATCTGGCCGACTACTATTACAGGAAGCATGCGCAAATGAAGGATTCTGTGGCGATAAATTTTTTACAAGGCAAGTTGGCAGCACTTCATTATGAACAGGAGCTGGATAAACTTAACCGGCAAAAACTCATCATACAACAACAGCTTCAGATTAATGCTCAGCAACTTTCACAGGCTCGATTTACGCGGAACACCTTAATTGGAGGTATCGCACTCGCCCTGATTCTCACGGCGGTTCTCATTAGAAATATTAACCTGGGCGGCAAACGGCTCAAAGACAGGCTGAAAATTCAGCACCTTGAAAGTAATAAAGCACATGCTGAGCTTCAACGAAGGTATGCAGAACTCGAAATGGCAGCTCTTCGTACCCAGATGAACCCACACTTCATATTCAATTGCCTGAATGCCATCAACCATTTTATATTAGATAATGATGCTGATCTGGCATCGGAATACTTAACCAAATTTTCGCGCCTGATACGTCACGTACTGAATAGCGCGGCGAGTAAGTACATTTTAGTATCCGATGAACTGGCCACTCTGAAGACCTATATCGAGCTCGAACAACTTCGTTTTAAAAAACATGTTGACGTTGTAATCGACATCGGCAATGTTGAGGGGGACACCATTTTCATTCCACCCATGCTCATTCAGCCCTTTGTCGAAAACGCTATCTGGCATGGTTTAATGCTTTCCAAAACACCCGCATTGCTTAAAATTGTCCTGCGCCAGGATCACAATGTGTTAAAGTGCATCATCGAAGACAACGGAATTGGACGCGCTGAGTCAGAAAATGTGAAATCCAAATCGGCCTCACATAAAAAATCGCTCGGAATAGGTATAATTAAAAACCGGCTCAAATTGTTGTATAACGACAAAAACAGGCCACCGTTCATTACGATCCTCGATCTTCATGATGATAAGAGTGAGAGCTCCGGCACGAGAGTAATTTTGGAAATCCCCTTGCAACATGTTAATGTTTCTGCCGACACTATAAATTATGTACATGATTGATGCAATTATTGTGGACGATGAGCCGTACTGCTGTACGGTTTTGGCAACGCTTTTAAAGAAATATTGCCCGCATGTTCAAATACAAGCATCATGCACATCTGCGGAAGAAGGAATCCAGGCAATACAAACCTTCCATCCCGGGCTTGTTTTTCTTGACATTGAGATGCCGGGAATGAGTGGATTTCAGATGCTTGAACATCTAAATCAGATCGATTTCAATCTCATTATTACCACCAGTTACGACAGGTATGCATTAAAAGCGTTTTCCTTCAGTGCGATTGATTATTTACTTAAACCGATCGATAGAAATGACCTGATTAAAGCGGTCGAAAAATCCTTAACAAAACCGGTGGTGCAACTCCGCAGACAGTTAGAAATATTGCTGGAAAAGATCGGGACCACCGCTGCTGCACCTTCCAGGATAGCTATTTCAACTATGGATAGTCTTGAAATGATCAATCTTGATCAGATTATTTCCTGCACTTCTGAGAGTAATTATACGCTCATCAAGTTGAAGAACAATAAAACGTTTACGGTATCCAAAACACTGAAAGAAGTCGAGGAAATGCTTCCGATGCATAATTTCCTCAGAGTGCATCACTCCTACCTGGTCAACCTTAATGAAATCAGCCGATATGTTAAAGGCGATGGGGGATATCTTATTATGGCAGACGGCTCCAAGGTAGAAGTCTCCCGAACCCGGAAGGAATCGGTGATTAAACGACTTACACAGCCGAAATAAAATAGGGTAAAACTTATTCTCCAGATACATCGAATTCACCCTTTTACGTCGCCTGCTCAAAAATGATCGCCGGATACTCAATATCACTTGTCTTAAGAACAAAGGGCCGTTAGTTTCGAACGGTGTTTCGGTAAACCATTTTTCATTCATCATTCAAAAAAACAGGATCATGAATAAAAATTTATCCAGGGCAACATTTGCCTTTTCGCTATTTTCTATTTTTTTACTGGCCTGTCAGAAAGACATGGAACAAACCAGGCTGATAACTCAAGTCCAAAACGACTCGAAGTTGTCGCCCCACAATTGGCAAAAACAACTGCTGAAAGGCATGGGGGTCAGTTTGGGCAGCGCGATCGGTCGTGGCGGCGATCTGTTCGTTCCTGATGGCAAGACAGGTTCCATTTTACGCATCGACCCCAGGAGCGGCCAGTCCACAACCTTCGCAACCGGACTACCACCATTGATCCCCGATGTCGGAATCGGAGGCATTACAGATTTGGACTTTCTCGGTGGAAAGGCCTATGCGCTTGTAACCATGGTAAATGACCCAAACCTCTTCCCTACCGGACAGGTCAACGGCATTTACCGGATCGATGGACCGAACAAATACAAGATTATCGCAGACATTGGCGCTTTCAACCTGGCGCATCCGCCAACCGGTTTTGAGTTTTTCGTTTCAACCGGAGTCCTTTTTTCAATTCAGGCCTATGGTCACGGCTTCCTTGTAACTGATGGACACCTTAACCGTGTACTCTATGTTACCCTCGATGGTAAAATCAATATTATAAAACGGTTTGGTAACATTGTTCCCACAGGTTTAGACTTAAAAGGTAACCAGATTTTTTTGTCGCAGGCTGGCCCGGTGCCACACCTTCCTGAAAACGGAAAGGTTGTGACATTCAATACTTTCTCGCATAGGGTTAAAACCCTTGCCTCCGGTGCACCGCTCCTTGTTGATGTAGAATTCGGTCGCGGCTGGGAGCTGTTTGCTCTCTCCCAGGGCGATTTTAGCGGTGATCCCGAGGGTTCTCCGGCGCTTCCCAATACCGGCTCTCTCGTGAAGGTTAAAGCGGACGGCACCTTTAAGGTTATCGCCGATGAACTTAATCAACCAACGTCACTGGAAATCATTGGCAATACAGCGTATATCGTCACGCTCAGTGGTGACGTATGGGCTATTGGAAACATCTCCGGTTCGTCTTATGGCCATCCTCATTGGAAGCATCATATACATCGTGGAAGCAACTAAATGTCTTTGAACATGAATACCAACAAGACTTCGAAACACCAGTCGCTAATTCTCCAGGGGCATCTTGTTCACGGACTCATTTGTACCACTTATTGAAGCGGGTTTTATTTTTCGCTCTATCAGCGGGTCTATCAGTAGATAGACCCGTTCCTATTCCGTATAGAGCAGACTTGTCAAGCCTGGGCAGAATCGGACATTCAATTGTATCGGTACCGTACACCGCGCTCTAATTCAACAAGTTCCATATGATTGGTAGGCAATCGCTTAACACTGCGGCATAGACTTGGAATTAGATGGCAAAGAGTAAAACCTTCATTCATGTTCGGTAGCTATTTGAAAACCACCTTAAGAAATCTGTGGCGAAATAAATCATTTTCCCTTATAAACATTGTAGGGCTTGCGCTTGGCCTGGGATGCAGCCTGTTGATAATGCTGTGGGTGAGGGACGAATATGGCGTAGATGCGTTTCATGAAAACGGATCCCGGTTGTACAGCGTTTATGAACGCCAGAATCACGATGGACAATGGCATGCTTTTCATGGTACTCCCGGTGTTATGGCAGATGAAATGAAGCGCGTTCTGCCCGAAGTGGAGTATGCAACAAATTATTCGTGGAATGAACAGGCAACCTTTGAAGCGAACAACAAAATAATGAAGAGGGCAGGGAATTATGCCGGTGCTGATTTCTTCACAATGTTCTCCTATCGGTTACTGGAGGGTAGTGCAACAAACGCATTGCAAACGCCATCTGGTATTGCTATTTCCAAAAAAATGGCAGAAGACTTTTTCGGATCACCGGCAGATGCGATCGGCAAAAACATACGATACGAGGATAAGTCAGATTTCAAAATAACGGCGGTATTTGATAACATTTCCGAAAACAGCACAAAACAGTTTGATTACATCCTCAATTGGCACAAGTTTCTTGAAAGTTTTGTCGATAGCCAGGCGAGTGAATGGACCAACAGCGGCCCTTCCTGCTTTATTATGCTTCGCGATGGAACTGACGCCAAAGCATTTGAAAAAAGGATCGAGCGTTTTCTCGACAATTACAACAAAAAACAAACTCCAAGAGATTATATCAGGTTAGGTGTTCAGCGATATGGTGATATGTATTTGCATTCTGGTTTTGATGAAAATGGCAATATCTCCGGAGGCAGAATTCAGTATGTAACCCTCTTTAGCATTGTCGCACTCTTTATTTTATTGATTGCTTGTATCAACTTCATGAACCTTACCACTGCACGCTCGGTTAAGCGCGCGAAGGAAATCAGTGTCCGAAAAGTAGTCGGTGCAATGCCCTCGTCGCTCATGCGTCAGTTCATAGGGGAAGCATTGCTGGTAGCGTTCATATCTGTTACAGTGGCGGTGGGTATCATAATACTGGTACTCCCACAGTTCAATCAGCTAACCGGAAAGCATATAACGTTGCCGTTTAGCAATGCCTCATTTTGGATAAGTATAACGGCATTATTTTTAATAACAGGTTTTATCTCCGGCAGCTATCCGGCACTTTATTTATCGTCTTTCAACCCTGTGCGTGTGTTAAAGGGCACATTAAGAATTGGCAAGAATGCATTATGGTTTCGTAAAGGGCTCGTTGTATTCCAATTCATGCTTTCAAGCGTTTTGATCATCGGGACAATTGTGGTAAGTCAACAGGTTAATTATATACGGTCTGTCAATCTCGGTTATAACAGGGACAATCTTATTTATATCCCGTTGGAAGGCGATCTTCCTGCGAAGTTCGAGGTGTTTAAAACGCAGGCTTCGGATATGGGGGGCATAGAAGACATCACCCGCATGTCGCACAACCTTACACAAATTGTAAATAAAACCGGTGCGGTAGAATGGGAGGGCAAAGATCCGAACTCGGGAGTCGAATTTGCCTGGTCGATGGTAGGATATGATTTTGCAAAAACGCTGAATGCGGAAATAAGTCAGGGGAGAGATTTCTCAAGAACTTTTGCAACTGATTCCGCCGGGTACGTTCTAAATGAAACCGCAGCTAGAATTACAGGTTATAAGGATCCGATTGGAAAACCCTTTACATTCCATCAAAAAAGGGGAACAATCATCGGCGTGGTAAAAGATTTTCATTTCAATTCATTGCATGAAAAGATCAATCCACTTGTACTCAGTTTAAACGAGAATATGAAGTGGGGTAAAGCGCTGATACGGACAGAGCCGGGCAAAACAAATGAAGCTTTGACAAGTCTGGAAAAAATTTGCAAACAGCTAAATCCAAAATTGCCTTTCACATATCAATTCTCGAACGAAGAATATGCAAAACTTTACAGGAGCGAGCAAGTGGTTGGCCAACTCGCTAATTATTTTGCGTTTCTCGCCATATTCATTTCGTGTTTAGGGTTGTTGGGACTTGTAATGTTCACGGCCGAGCAGCGCACAAAAGAATTGGGGATAAGAAAGGTGTTAGGCGCGAGCCCGGTTACATTATTCAACTTACTTTCGAAAGAGTTTTTACAGTTAGTGCTAATCGCCATGGTAATTGCATCGCCGCTTGCATGGCTTGCAATGAATAGCTGGCTGCAGAATTATGCATACAAGGTCGCAATATCGTGGTGGATGTTTGTAATAGCGGGTATTGCAGCGATAGCCATTGCCCTGGCAACTGTAAGTTTCCAGGCGATAAAGGCGGCTTTGGCAAACCCGGTTAAGAGTTTGAGGACGGAGTAGATGTTACTGTGCCACCCACCCGCCATCGACAGATATGGCTGAGCCTGTTATGAAGGACGATGCCTGGCTCGAAAGAAACAGGGCCACACCGCCTATTTCATTCAATTCACCCCACCTGCCCATTGGGATCTTTGACATGAATGACTGGAATTTCTCTGGATCATTCATTATGGGAAGATTCATTTCTGTTGCAAACGGTCCGGGAAGAATAGCATTAACGGTAATGTTATCTTTCGCCACTTCAATTGCAAGGGACCTCGTTAATTGTAAAATGGCTCCTTTGCTTACTGCATAAGGGGTTCGTTCCGCCATACCTGTAACTGAAAAAATCGAACCGATATGTATTATTCTTCCATACCCATTCTTTTTCATAACAGGGACTACCGCCTTGCACGCAAGCCATGCGCCTGTTACATTTACCTGCTGAACTTTATTAAAGTCGTCCAGGGAAACATCTTCAATCCTTCCCCTGACATTGATCCCTGCAGAATAAATGAGGATGTCGATCTTTCCAAAATGTTCCTCTGCTACCCGGATAGTGTTGTAAATATCTTCCTCAACAGTAACATCACAGCATTGACTAATCGATCTGGTATTGTAGGAAGAAAGAAGGTTTAATGCTGAAGAATTTATTTCTTCATTTCGTGATGCGATACATATATCCGCGCCAGCTTCAGACAATGCCTTTGCCATTTCCAACCCTAATCCGCGGTTGCCACCAAATATCACTGCCGATTTGCCGTTAAGCTTGAACTGATCGGGTATGCTGTTTGACAAGCTTCCTCCTTTTTAGAGTATAAATATTCAAATTATCGCTGACAATTTGCAGCTAATTACCAAATAGAAACAAAGGGGAAACTGGCTTCGATCAGAAGTGCGCCTGAAATGGTACTATTATTTAGTTGGCAGCATATTTCTGATTGCACTGATCTTCCATATTCCCTTATCAGAAACAACTATAAAAGTACTCCACATCTTTCGACTGGTGCCGTCTGGATTTTGTATTTCATATTTGCAATCAACGATCGAAATATTCGAATTGACAAGTCGTATTTTTTCAATGCTGAGCGTTCTTGTCCCCGGACTATTGGCTGAGCTTTTCATCATCCCCGTCAAAGACGCATCTATACCATTTCTCCATTCACCTGTAGAAACCAACTGATCAATATCTGTAGTTAAAATGCTTTTCAGCAAAACCGTATCTCTTTTTTCTCTGGCCTGCGAATATTTATCAATTAGGGAAGAAATATCTTTTCTCTGCTTGTCATTAGGCATTACATCCTGACCATGTAAAATGGATATTAATGCCATATTCGATATGAAAAGTAAAAAAATGTTTCTCATAACCTAACTGTACTTTAAAGATAGCTATTTCATCAATGCTCCCGCCTGGAACCTTACTATCGATTATAGGCAGATCCAATATTTTATATTCTATTATCTTTAAGTCCTAAATTCTTTGCAATGCCCACCCGTCGCGATTTTATACAGTTGTCAACCATGGGATTATTGTCTACCTCCATTCCCAAGGCCCTGAAATCTTCTTCGGAGATAAAGCATCATTTATCAGTGCAGCTATACACGATCAGGCACCAAATAGAAAAGGACATCAAAGGAGCCTTAAAGTGGCTTGCGGATATTGGATTCAAAAATGTAGAAACGGCTTTTTGGCCGGATAACATTACTGTTCAGCGTGCCGCCGATTATGTAAAAGAACTTGGTTTTCACGTGTCATCCTGCCATGTTGAGATCCCTACCGGCAAAACTAAACAAGCCATGCTGGACACAGCCCGGGCATTTGATTGTAAGGATATGATCTGGCATGGGTGGCCGGAAGATATACGCTACAGTTCAATAGATGGTACCAGACAATTGATTAAAATCTATAATGACTCAAATAAATTTGCACGCGACAATGGCTTGCGCTTTGGTTTACACAATCATTGGTGGGAATACAAAAACCGGGTGGAAGGCAAGTTAGTATATGAAATATTGAATGAGGAACTCGACCCGGATATCTTTTTCGAGACAGATACCTACTGGGTTAAAGTTGCTGGTCATGATCCGGCCAAGATTATTCAAAGTTTGAAAAAACGAATTCGATTTTTACACATCAAGGACGGTCCGGCTGTCTGGAACGATAGTTTAGCTGTGGACAATCCAGATCCTATGACGCCGGTAGGCCAGGGAAGTCAAAATATTCCTGCAATAATGAATGCTGCCAGTGATCATGTTGAATGGATGGTAGTTGAGATGGATAAAACCGCGATCGATGTATATGATGCCCTTCGACAAAGTTTTGAGTACATGTCTAAGCTCAAATCAATCAGCGTACAATAAGTGGAACCCGACGCCTTGCCAGTTATTTATCTTAATGGGCTGATGAGGAAGTGGACAAAGGCAGGAACCCGACTACATCCCAGGAACAAATACGTGGATCAATAACCTGACCGCGAGCGAAATACCGATCAATAATCCTATTGCCACCATAAAATCATGAAGTAAGTTATCACTACCTGCGACGGTTGTTTGATTAACCTGAGTTTGTTCGGAGACTGAGTCAAATTTATCCTTGAAATTCATAGCTTGTAACATTTACATCAGCAAAACTATCCCGCTAACCTCTGCGCACCAATAGCAATACGGCAAATGCAACGTAAATCTCGGTGAACGGCAGGATTTAGGTGGTGAAATCGGGGAGATAAATGTGTAATTTTAAACATCCCCTCAGCATGATAGACGATCAACAGGAAGATATCGAAGAGTTCGAAACGCTGGTAAAAGACGGCAAGGCCGATCCATATCCCTACGAGCGGCTCATGATCCATTACCGCAAACAAAAGAATTATAAGGAGGAACTCCGCGTGATCAATAAGGCCATCAAAGTATTTACCGACCAATTGAGCCGACAGAAAACGGCAATGTTCAAAGGCGCAAAATCGCGTACGACGATACAAAAGCTCAGCTCGCAGATCAGCCGCTCGGCCGGATTAACCGATAAAAAAGGCAACCCGAACTATTTACCGGAACCCCTCGCCAAGTGGGAGAAGCGAAAACAAACCGTTGAGAAAAAGATTAAAAAAGACAAAACATAAGATAGCAGGCTTCCCGGGACACAATAATTATTTGGTAAAGTAATGATAATTGAACCTGCCCGCAGGCGCTACATCTCCATTAATGTGGAAGTCCATAATATCTCCTTCCTGCTGCATATTATCACTCCACTTAAATCCGAGATCCGGCTCCCCGGTTATATTCAATAAAGTTTTTTGAATCTTTATTTCCAGTTTATTGGAATTGACCGCATATTCAACCTCTCCCGCTTTTTCCCAGAACCACGCGCCATCAGTCTTCTCCAGGATCGCCTTTTTACCGGGACTTGTACGATTGACCAGAAAATCGTATCCCTCCCACCCTGTGTTTTTATTATTGTCGGCATCTATAAACAACCGCATCCACCCTGGATCTGTTTTCGAAGTAAGCGGCGCTGCGGTCTCTACATAGAAATAAATATTTTCATTGTCCCTCGCACATTTGGCGAGCACGATATCATTCCGTCCGGTTTTGTTGGTATAATACAGGCTCCCGAACCCCGGGCTGTTGCGATGAAACGTATTCCCCTTGTAAGAATTGAATGCAGGCGTCACCTCATTCCATTCGGTGAATTTTCCATCAATGGGTATATTAACAGCACCGGATGGAGTCTGTTCTGTCGGCACACCTTTAAACCTGCGGATATTGCTTACCATCTGGTAATAATAATTGTCGCCGTGGCCCCCTTTCATGGGCTCTACATCACGGCTGCCTTCCTGGTTGAATTCATCCGGAAAGGCATTGGTCTGCTGTTGCCATACATCATAGCGCCCGGCGATCCATTCGTTCCATCCCGTAATAAAAATAAACTTAGGGTCGATCTCCAGGGCCCTGTCCCACTGCTCCTGGAAATTGTACCCATTGTTTACAGCGCCCGGTTCTTTAATCTGCCCTTTTGCATCGGTATAACTTCTTCCAAAAGCGCCGGGCGCGTTCATAGCTGTCAATCCTCTTTCTTTACTCCAGTTCTGGGCAACGCCGACAGTGACCTGCTCGAATCCGCCATTTTCGTTTTTTACAAAGCCATGCTGCGGATGAATTTCAAGCCAGCCCCAGTGATCGGGTCTTTCCGGGCCCTTATTGTACACCGGCTGGCCGGGACGGAAAGTGAAAAAATTTCTTATACTGCGATTGTAAGCGGTGCTATCCGGGTTACCGGGAACATCGGCTACCAATTCAGGCATTGCCATAATCAGTGGTTTGCCCTTCCACATGAACCAAAGGTCCTTGTACAATCCAGGTTTATATAATTGAGTATATAATTCACTGATAATTTCCTTACCGCCTGGTGTCATCCAAAAAGGAAGCATAAATGCTATATGCGGCGTTTGAACGCCGTCCTTTCTTGCCTTTGTAAATACCTCACACAATTTCAGATAAGACTCCTTCCAGGTAATGTTGCCGTTAGTGCAATCAAAAATGATCACGTCAACACCTGCATCTGCGAGCATTTCTGCGTGCTTTCGTAAAACCCATGCATCCGTATCGAGATAATAGCCCAACAGTGGTTCTGCCCAGAACCAGGGACTATTCCTTTTTGGCCATACCGGATTATTAAAATCGTCAATGGCTTTGGGATCGCGCGCCAGATATTCTGTTACATTGAATGGTGGATTTTTAACACCAGGTTGCGTATGCCATGTCCAGTAAAACAGGCCCACGAATTTATCTTTTTTCGGACCGCCTACTGATGTAAAATCGGGCAGCTTCCTTCCTAATGCATCTGTTGAAATAGCATTGGTACCGGATGATTGAGGATATGATCTTATGTAAAAGAAAAGGAACATGAAAACTGCGAAATATCTCATGACGAAAATTATGATCAGGCGTGTTTGCAATTATTTTGTCCAGGTATACCGATAGTTGAACCTTCGGTTAGGGGCGCTGTCGCCGCTGGTGCTCAGTGATATGGAATCCTTCAGCTCATCCGGGTTGTCGCACCAGTGGTAATCAAATGTGAACGCATTTCCATTCAGACCCAAAAAATGACGGGGAATGGAAAGCTCCAAAGCTTTTCCCTTATACCTGTAATTTAACTGCGACACTTCCTTCCATACTCCCGACTCATAACGCATAAGTGTACTTGCTTTATCGTCAACGATTTTTTTATTGACAATAAAATCATAGCCATACCATCCAGTGGTAGAATTCTTATCCGCATCTATTAGAAGCAGCATCCAGTTGTCACCCGAAGAGGGAGTCAGGGCATTATTTGTTTCCGTATAGAAATATACATTGTCATTATCTACCGCCGCTTTACAACTTATGATATCGTTGCGTCCAGAGTTATTTTTATACCTCATACCTGCGTATCCAACATGATCCCGGTGAAAAACATCTCCTTTCGTATCCCGATATTCCGCAGCAATTTGTTTCCAGTCGTCAAAGTTTCCATCAAGCTTTATTCGGGATAATCCTTTGGATCGGGGTGCTGAACGAACACCTTTGTATCTGCGGATATTCTGCGCCATCTGCATGTAATAATTATCGGCGTAACCACCTTTCATCGGCTGGATACAGCGGTTGAATTCCCCGTTGTACTGGTCCACAAAAAAATAAGAACTGTTGCGGCGCATGAAAGGAGTGGTCTTTCCTTCCTCAGGCTGATATTTACCAGCAGTCCATTCGTTCCAGTCGTTTAGATATAAGAACTGAGGATCTGAGTTGAGCGCTTCCTCCCATCTTTCCTGGAAATAAATGCCATATCCTTCGGGATTGCTTACTGTTTTCTTCAGCCATGGCACGTACGTCGGTCCAGGCACGTCGTATTCATTCAACTGAGGCTCGCCTTTTTCTCTTGACCATGATTTTCCAACCAGGCTGGAAGGATGTTGCGCCGGCGTGACGGCCGCTTCTTCCTTTTTTCCTTTATGCGTTGACACCAGGCTATCCGGATGCATCGCTTTCACTTTTGGATCACCCAGGTCATATCCAAAACTCCAGTTGTCTTCCGTTCCTACAAAACGTTTTTTTGCCCATTTGTGATATCCCCACCACATATTCCGAAGTGTAAAGTAATTTTTCACCTCTTTTGTATAATCCTTGTAAACTTTTTGCGTGTAATCAGGATCATTGTAATGAATATGATTACTGTCTGAAAGCGCCGTAGTATCATAATGAGGGTTTGGATTTTGTGCAACATTTGGAGTAGCGTCGACCTCTGGATCGGCATTATATAACAGCAAGGGCTTATCATCCCAGTAAAACCAGAGGTCCTTGTATTTATTCTCTTTGTAGATCCGGTCGTAGAGATCCTGCACTACTGTGATAACAGGTCCGTTAAATGCCCAAAAACAAAACTTTGGTGTTTTATTGCCTTCCGCTTTCATTTTTTGCATTACCGTAAAAACAACCTCCCACTCGCTCCAATAACGAACTGCATTGGTAACATCCATTATCAGCACATCTACACCCGCATCTGCCAGCATTGACATGTCTTTGCGGATTACATATTCATCTTTACTCAGAAAATACCCCAGCTCAGGTTCGCCCCAGTGATAAGTTCCTTCTTTCCAGAGTGAATGTTTGGCATCCAGCCGCGCATTGGTATCTGCAGCCAATACTTTAGTTACGTCTCCGCTATAAGGACTTTTGAGTTTAGCGGCGTCATCGCTATGCCAGGTAATATAAAAGATACCCACTACACGGCGTTGATCATTCCTTACCTGACCCACCTGCTGCACATCCGGCATGGTTCTTCCAAGCGCATCAGTTGCAACCCAGGTATCAGGATATATGTCGCGGTAATATTTTTCATTACTGATCTGTGCGCACAAATGGAGGTCGCCTGCCAGCATAAGCAATAAAAAGAAAAGTCCATTATTCTTCATCCGTCTAAATTTTTCTGTTGATTCCATTGAACATACTCAGGGATATATATCCATTTCGATTAATCCAGCCATCCGGGATTTTGCCAGTTCACTCCGGAAAGACCGATGATCTTATTTGCTTCTTCGCTATCAATCGGATACAGGAGATATTTATCTGATGAACAATTCCTGTCCTGGAATTTGAACCGGCTATAAACAGGGTTCAAACCATCTTTTGTGATCTTCATCCCGGTGACAGACTTATCCGTCTGTTCGAGAATCTTCCAGCGGCGAACGTCAAAAAAACGATGTTCTTCAAAGGCCAATTCTATCCGGCGTTCATTTCGGTATTTCTTTTCAAAATCTTCATTCGACATCCCTAATGGAAAAGCGGGCATTCCAGCCCTGGATCTTACTGCACTTACCGCTTCCCTTGCAGTCATAGAGCTGCCATTAGCAACAACCGGAACATCCGGACCGGCAGACTGGTAAGCGGCTTCAGCAAAATTCAAATACAATTCCGCCAGGCGAAACAGGCGGATGGCCCCGTCAGCCTCATTATTCTGCCCCGATCTAAAGTTGTTGAATTTGCGCAGGTAATACCCTGTGCGTGTGTGCTTGCGGTTAAGCTCTGATATTTCCTCTTCCCCGCCTACAAAAGTTTCTACCATCTTTCCTCCTGGCTGATCCAGATTTCTGACAGCACCATTGTAATAAATCGAAGCATAGAACCTTGGGTCGCGGCCAGTATAAGGATTTGATTCGTCATAACCTGAAGCGCTATTTATAACAGGAGTTAATTTGTCGGCATCAGCATAACCTGTAACAGGAGCTTCGCCATTGGCCATCTCATAACTGTCTACCAGTTCCTGGGTAGGACATGATCCTGTTTTTTCCATACCTGGATTAGTAGGTAATCCGGCATTTTTCCATACCTGCATTTGTCCGCCGGACTGGTATATCGTCTCTTTATCAACAGCACGCTGGTCATCAGAAGTTGTGAAGAAATAAAGCGCATAGGAATTTTGCGCAACATCAGCCGCAGGGATTACATCAAAAAGTTTATAGTCATTCGCAAGGCATTCTTGTAAAGCTTCTGCTGTGATCTGGGTCGCGTCCTCCCAGGTGTAGGTGCCATCGGACCATAGCGGGCTCGCAGCATACGTTATTGCCTGCGACTTTATAGCATAAGTCACTGCGCGATTCATTATCCCGAATTGATTATCAAAGATATTCCAGGAAAAACCCAGTTGCGTGTTGGGTGTGGCCAAAGCAGAATCGCAATCCTCAAGAATGAATTTGACGACCTCGGAAAATACGGCCCGGCGATCCGCCGAAAAATCGTGGTCCAGCCCTAACGGCTCCTTGAAAATAGGTACGCCTCCATAGCGTTTTATCAGCTGAAGGTAATACAGCGCCCTCAACGCATGCGCCTGAGCTATCCACCCGGATTTTTCTTCTTCAGAGGCATATACCGTAGCAGTCCTGATATTTTCAATAAATGTGTTGCATTTAAATATCCCCTGATAAAGTGTTCCCCACGGGCTTCCGTCTGAGGAATAGGCGGCGTAGGTTTGGGAAGTAATATTGCCCCCATACCACATGGTATATTTTGATCCGGAGGTGATATCATCCGCGTCCTGTGCTTCATCTGTAAATGAAGCCCTGTCCATATAAGGAGGCGGGCAAAACCCGTAACAGGAGTTAAGGTATCCTCTTGTTCTGTTGTAATCGCTGAACACCTCATCTATCGCTATGCGTCCATCTGTAGGCAGGTCGAGTTGCTTGTTACAAGAGAAAAGAATGAAGGCGAGTATGGGGAAGATGATAATTCTATAATCTTTCATCAGTAAATGTTGTTATGTTAGTTGTCTGATGTTCCTCTTATCAGAATGTTATGCTGAGTCCGACATTGTAAACTTTATATACAGGTATTCCTGAATAACCGCCGCCTTCAGGACCAAAGTCATCCGACTTCATTTTGTGCCAGGTAAATAGATTCTGTCCGCTTAACACAAACCTTACCTTTTCGGAGGAGATTGCTTTTGTTAAAGATGCAGGTAAGGTATAGGCCAATTCGATATTCTTAAGCCTCAGGTATGAACGGTCGTATTCAACAAAATTACTTTGCTCATGATTTACGGTTTTGGTTAAAGAGAGGGCGGGCCAGGTAATTTTCTCACCACTCTCATACCGACTCGGGGTCCACGCATTTGCATGCAATGCTCCGAATACGCCATCGTAATCTGTCTCCCAGATACCTGTTCCTTCGTTGATCATCGAATAATTTCCAACACCCTGAAACAATACGTTCAGCTCAAAGGATCGGTAATTAATACCAGCGGACATGGAATACACTAGTCGAGGCAATAACCCGGTGCCAATGGGAGCCTTGTCGCGCTCATCGATCTTACCATCAGCATTTAGATCCTGGTACTTCAGATCACCTAGGCGCGGCGTACCGAATCCATACTCCAGGTTTCTGTCGTCGAGTTCAGCCTGCGTATTAAAGAATCCGTTGCCATTGCTATAATCTACCAGGTAACCAAATTGCTGATCAAGTGAATATCCCTCTCTCCATTTTCCATACGCGTAGTCGTCTGTTCTGACCGCCTCATCTACTTTTATAAGTTTGTTTTGAGCGTAGCTGATCATACCAGCTGCATAAAGATTCAAGTGCCGGTTAACTGCCTTATTATAGTTTACAACGATTTCGTATCCCTTGTTTTCGAATACACCAGAGTTGGTGCTGGGATAATTTTGCAATGGAATTCCCTGGTAGCTTGGAATAGCGGACGCTGCCGCAATCACCATGTTTTCCATACGGTCGCTGAATACATCCAATGAAATGGAAAGTGAATTAAAGAGTCCAATATCAAGACCCAAATTCATCTTGGTAGAAATCTCAGCGCGGATATCAGGATTTCCCTTCTGATTTTCATTGACAACATATTGCAGATATCCAAGCGGACCTCCCCCACTTACGGTTACATTATCGAGGTACGCGTACCGTGCCAATCCGGTCTGGTCGTTGCCTGCTTTACCATAGGAAGACCTTAATTTAAGATTGCTCAGCCAGCGGGCGCCTTTAAGAAAAGGTTCCTGGGAGATTAGCCATGCCGCTGAAACAGCAGGGGTAGCGACATACCTGCTGCTGCGCGCATATTGCTCAGAACCGGAGTAACCTGCATCAAATTTTACAAAATATTTGTTGTTATAGTCATAAGTGGCTTCCAGTCCTGAGCTCACACGGTTATACGGAAGCAATCCCGGAGAAGAAACATCAGCTGTTGTGAGGTTTTGATAAAACATATAGGCCATCGCTCCTATACCGTGTTTTCCAAAATCACGCTTATAATTAAGGGCAGTATTATAAGTGAGGTGATAATAATAGGAATGAGTTTTATTGTAAGCAAGAGGAGTATTGAGTTCGCCGCCCTTCTTAATAAAAGCGAAGGTATCCGGATTATCCGTTCTCACCCAACGTTCATAATCCTGATTTGTGGTCAGGCTTCCTACCGAATTGGTCTGATAGGCAAAAACACCCGATAAATTCAATCCTTTGGTAAGAAAGCTCATATCGAGATCAACCCCAAACTGTGACGTTATATTCGTTACGGTATGCCTGATGTAACCCGTACGATTGAGCATTCCGTAGGTAGGAGAAGCTACCCGCTCTGTGGTGATCACCTTTCCTGCCGGAACAATTACTGCACCGGTTGCTTCATCTATCACCTCAGGAGTAACAGGCCCGTATACGTGGGGGGGTATCTGAATAATACTGCGGTAAATAGAGTCATTACTCAGACCGGGAGTACGTTCCCTCTTAACGTTACCACTCAAACGAATAAAGGCTTTCAGGTATTTATTAATAGTCATGTCCACATTGGAGCGGTAGTTTATCCAAACATTATTCGGACCAGGATCATAACGGGTTTGATCGGTTTTAAACTGGCCCCCCTGATGCATGAAATTGATATTGGAAAAAAACTGGACTTTATCATTGCCTCCTGATAAATTAACACTGGCGCGCTGCATGCTGGCAACCGGCTTCAGAAATTGCTTATACCAATTATTATTGGGATATAGCTCTCTGTTAGCTCCTAAACGATAATTATCAATTTGTTCAGGTGTGAAAAAATAATTCTCGGCGAGGCCGTCATTAACTGCAGCCTGGTTCCGCATTGTCGCATAATCCGCAGAATTATAAAAAGTTGGTTTTGTGGTCACCTGTTGAATAGACTGATCAAATCTCGTTTTGATCTGCAACTCCCCTTTCACACCGCGTTTTGTTTTCACCACTATCAGCCCATTGGCTCCCTGAATGCCGTAGAGCGCCTGCGTGGAAGCATCTTTTAGAACCGTTATGGATTCTATCTCATTGGGGGATATATATTCCAGGGTTTGATTGCTGTTATAAGCGCAAATGATACCATCTATTATTACCAGCGGGCCATTGTTACGGGCAGAAGCGAGGCCCCTCACATATAAATTCGTATTGGTCCTTGACAATTCTGAAAATGTTTCCTGCGTGGTCAGTCCCGCAAGGTGGCCTGGAAGGGTCTGCGTAAAATTTGCGACAGGTGCGCGCTCGAGTTCCTCTCCGCTTATGGAAGAAACAGCTCCGGAAATTTCACGCCGCAACTGAGAGGTATAACCCAATTCTATCACTTCATCGTTTTTATGCGCGTCTCTTTTGAGGGCCAAATCAATTGTCCTGTTATCTCCGATCGTAATTTCCCGGGCAGCATATCCTTTGTTATAGAAAACAAGCTTTCCACTGCCGTCGTCAATGGTAATATTGTACTCGCCTGCCGCATCGGTACGGGTTCCATTTTTACCATCTTTGGAATTTACCATCACACCTGCAAGCGGTTTTCCATACTCACCCGTGACCTTCCCTTGTATAGCGAGTAAGGGGTTCTGGGCGCTTACTGTTGTTCCCAAAAAACAGAACAGCATAAACTTAAGCGGCAGTATTATTTTGATTATTGATGTACGTTTCATATGATTTATCGTTGCAAGTCAGTTTAAAACCTGTTTATTATTACCAACCGGGAGTTTGCCAGTTTTGACCAGTAATGGAGAGCAAACGATTGGCCTCATCGATCGGCACAGGCACCCACAAGAATTTATTGGTATAACAGCTGCGTTCTGTAGCGCGTACCGAGCGGCGACCGTAAGTATAGCTTCCATCTGCATTTCTTTTAATGTCAGCCCCTGTGATCCAGCGGTCGGTTTTGGAAAGATCGCCACCCGGTTGGGTCCAGCGACGCACGTCGAAGTAACGGTTTTCTTCCAGGGCCAATTCCACCCTGCGTTCATTGCGTATACGCCTGAGGAGTTCCTCTTTAGGCAGAACCGGCAAAACTGGCATTCCTGCCCTGGTTCTTATTTCATTTACGGCATCGGTTGCCTCTGTTAATTGATCTGCTTCTGCGGCAGCTTCCGCAAAATCAAGAATCAC
>Ga0193752_1000241_pt1 | contig 61654 bp, 48 predicted proteins | sample H1c1metaG_FD_144924 | JGI IMG/M metagenome (GOLD analysis project Ga0193752, IMG submission 144924) | Soil microbial communities from a riparian zone of the East river system, Colorado, United States - H1c1 | ecosystem: Environmental > Terrestrial > Soil > Riparian zone | place: USA: East River...
CACGAGCTCACTCAGAATGCGGCGTCGGATCGCGCGATTCGAAGCTAGGCCAGCCCAGAAGAACCCGTCTTCACGCATCGCGCGCGCGGCAGCCAGAAAGCGGTCGGCGACGGAGTCGAAGTCGGCATCCGAGTAGTTGAGACTAAAGATCAACCGGCCGCTTCCGACCCAGCTGAGCGCGAGGCCTTCCAACCTCAAGTAGTACTGGAACATCCAGTTGTAGCGCGACGGATGCGTGTAACAGATCGTCCACACCGAGCTGAGGTTCGCGACCCGCACCGGCAAATCGGCATCGGACAAACGCTGGTTCAACTTCGCTGCTCGCGTGTCCCAAAGCGGATCGAGCTCGCGGTACAGCGCCTGAATCTCGGGCTGGTCGAGCCGCTGCAGGAACTCGTACATCGCACCCATCACGTACGGGTGCGAGTTGAACGTGCCGCGTGCGAAGCAGATGTCAGTCGGGCTGTCGTCGCGAAAGCGCTTCATGAGCTCGTGCCGGCCGCACACGACGCCGACCGGCAAGCCGCCTCCGAGTGTCTTGCCGTACGTGACCACGTCGGCGCGCACGCCGAAGTATTCCTGAGCGCCACCGATCGCCAGCCGAAAGCCGAGAAAAACTTCGTCGAAGATCAGCACGATGCCGCGCTCGGTGCAGACTTCACGCAACTGTTCGAGCCACTCCGTGTACGCGCGGCGATCGAAGTGTGCGCTGCGGCCTGCGTCGACGAGACTCGCATCACTCGGCGCGTTCGTATTCGGGTGCAACGCTTGCAGCGGATTCACGAGCACACAGGCGATGTCGCGCCGCGTCCTGAGCACCGCGAGCGACTTCGAATCCAGATCCTTGAGGGTGTAGGTCTCGTGCGCGGGCACCGGATTGCCGACACCGGGTTGAACGTCGCCCCAGAAGCCGTGATAGGCGCCGCAAAACCGAACCAAGTGCGAGCGGCCGGTGTGATAGCGCGCGAGCCGCACTGCCTGCATCACGGCTTCTGTGCCGGACATGTGAAATGACACTTCGGGAAGCCCGGAGATCTCGCCCAGGCGTTTGACATTGTGCGCGATCACGGGATGGTAGGCGCCGAGCACCGGGCCCAGATCCGCGACCCTCTCACTACCGGCAGCAATACATTGTTTGTAGACGTCGTAACCCAACACGTTGACCCCATAAGAGCCGGTCAGGTCGTACAACTGGTTACCGTCGAGATCCGTCACCCTAACGCCGTCAGACGCCTGCAAGAACGACCCGGCACTCAGGCGCGACGTCACATAGCGGTTGAACTGAAACGGGACTCGATAGGCCGACGTGAACTGCAAGTCCGAGACTGCCGGCGCGACTTCGCGCGTGAGCTCTGCCGTGCGCGCAAAGCGCGAACGGTAGAGCTCGCTGAGGCGCTCGAACGCGGAGCGCCGGCGTTCGACGATCGCAGCAGGCGCGTCGTCTGCGGCAAACACGTAGTCCGCCTCGTACTCGTAGAACGGGACGAGCCGTGCGATGCGGCGCGAGATTCGCGCGTGCCCGGCGAGCGAGCGATGTTTCGCACGCGACAAGAGCACACGTGCGTACAGCTTCGTGAACGCGAAGATCGCAACCAGCGTTCCAAACGCGTACCAGATCACCGAAATTTCCGTGGGTTCGTTCATGATTCGAGTCGGCCACGTTAGCTGAACGAGGTTACAAACCCGTGACCTTTCGAACCGCATTTCGAAGCCCCGCCGAGGAACTTCACTTTCTCGTCACCAATCGCATTCCGCGCCGCGCATGGACACAGTTCATGGGCTGGTTCAGCCAGATCGAACAACCGCTCGTGCGGGATGTATCGATTGGGTTGTGGCGGCGTTTTGCCGACCTGCAGCTGGAAGAGGCGGCCAAGACTGAGTTTCGCAGCCTCCACGACTGCTTTACGCGCGAGCTCAAGCCGGGCGCACGACCGATCGATTCCGATCCGGCCCTGGTCGTGAGCCCGTGTGATGGAATCGTCGGCGGCTCGGGTCGAGTGCAACACTCGAAGTTGATTCAAGCGAAGGGTCAGGCGTATTCGCTCGACGAGCTGTTAGTCGACCCACAGCTCGCCGCAGTCTACCGCAACGGCAGTTATGTGACATTGCGGCTGACGGCGTCGATGTACCACCGCTTTCATGCGCCGCATGACTGCACGCTCGAGCACGTCACGTACGTGCCAGGCGACGCCTGGAATACACATCCGATCGCGCTCGCGCGGGTGGAGAAGCTGTACTGCAAGAACGAGCGGGCGGTGCTGCGAGCTCGGCTGGCTACGACGGGCCATTTGATCACGCTAGTCCCGGTCGCAGCGATCCTGGTCGCGAGCATTCGATTGCACTGCTTGGACGTCCTGCTGCGGCTCGATCACTCGGGCCCGAATGAATGGAGCTGCCGAGCTCCCGCGCGCAAAGGCGAGGAGCTCGGCTGGTTCCAACACGGTTCCACGATCATCGTGTTCGCGCCTGCGGGCTTCGAGCTCTGCGAGCGCATCCTGCCGGGCGCGCGGGTAAGGATGGGTGAAGCCCTACTCCGCCTACCCGGCTTACCCGACCAGGGATGACCCATCGAAGACCGGAATGGTCTGCGGCAGCGACGACGGTAGCCAGCGGGAGACCGGAACCAAGTTGCTGCGAAACGCATCGTGACTGGCGCGCACGGTGTAGCGAAACGCGCTCGCACGCGCGTAGTGCGGCGAGCAGTCGAGCGCGCGCGAGCAAGCCGCGAGCAGCGACTCGTCGATCGCGCCGTTGATGCCCTCCTGAATCAGATCGACCGGCCCGGGTGCAGGCACCGACGCGACCGGTAGTCCTGACGCGAGTGCTTCGAGTAACACGTTGCCGAACGTCTCAGTCCTAGACGGGAACACGAAGCAGTCAGCACTGGAGAAGTGCGCCGTCAGTTCGTCACCGAACCGCCACCCTCTCCACACGGCCTGGGGAAACCGTCGCTGCAACTCCGCGCGCGAGGGACCATCACCCACTACGACTTTAGTCCCCGTCAGGGGAAGTGTCAGGAAGTCTTGCAGCTGCTTCTCGAATGCGACGCGACCTACGTACAACCAGATTGGTCGCGGTAGTGGATAAGTGTCGAGACGACGGTGCTTCGGATGAAAACGCTCGGTGTCGACACCGCGCGGCCAGTGGACGAGCCGGCGGCCAATCCGGCGCGCGCTCAGCTCGCCGATCAACGACTGCGTTCCGACCAGGGTGTGCTCGGCGCGACCGTGAAACCACCGCTCGATCGCGTATCCGATGCCGAGGGGGATGAACGGATAACGTGCACTCAAATACTCTGGAAAACGTGTGTGGAAGCTGGTGGTAAACCGCAGCCCACGGCGGCGGAGCCAACAGCTGACCCAGAAGCCGAGCGGCCCTTCGGTCGCGATGTGGACAGCTTGTGGGTCGAACTTTCGTAGCCGCGAAATTGCATTCCAAGGATCGGACGCGAGACGAATCTCCGGATAGGACGGAAGTGGGAACGTGCGATGCCCTTCGTTCGTGATCACGAGCACGCTAATACCCTGCGACTCGAGATGTTTGACCAGCCGCGACAGCGTGTTGACCACGCCATTGGTCTGCGGATGCCACGCATCTGTCACTAACGCCAAACGCTGTAAGGTCATGACGACCTTGCCGGCGTGGCGCGAACGTGACGGTTTCCCGCTGTTGTTAGTTCTAAAGAGGCGCCGCGTACGGCTGCCGCGCCCTGCTCACGTGAACGTCGTGTTCGCGTAGACCGCATGGCCTCGATTTGTCGCTTGCTTAGCGACCAAACCGACCACGGTCACGTGAACTTCCTGTGGCTTTGCAGCACGAACGCACTTCGCGTGCGTGCACCGGGCACTAATCGCCACTAATCACGTGGCAGGTGCACGCACAGACGGAGCGTTGCGCGCTACCACTACTTCGCGGATGCTTTGATCTGCTCGCGAACCCGCTCGTAACCCTGCTTCAACTCCTCGATCAGCTGCTTCGCAGCGGCACCGATGTTCTGGACGGGCTCCTTCGTGTGAGTCGCGACGCGTTGCAGCTCTTCTTGCACGCGCTCCCAGTGCACCTCGAGTTTGTTGAACTCGGTCTGGGCGTCCGCCTTGGCGAGGCTGAGCTGGACGCGCAGCTCATCGCGAATCTCGGCGAGACGGTTGAGCTCCTGCTGTAGCAGGCCTTTGAGATCCTTCGTATCGACCATGGCGAAATCGTCCTTTCAGGCTTCGGGACTTAAGCACGAGCAGGGCCACGTAAAGTGGAAGAACTAGGTGCCAAGTCGGTTACCGCTGCAGCCCAGGGCTGGCGGGTTCGCAACTCGGCGATTTCGAGCTGGCCGCGCTCGAGCAGCCCTAGTTTTGCATCGTGGATGCGGAACTCCAGCGTCGACCGGCCGAGCGGCTGCGCCTCCAGAAAGATGCAACGCAGCTCACCCTCTTCGAACCCACATTGCGCTTGGATGCTCGCGAGGAGCTGTTCGTGATGCAGGTGTCCGTCGCCGAAGTTCCAACCGAGGGCGAGCCCCGCGACGATCTCCCCATCGAGATACTCGTAGTCCTGCAAGCGCGAGACGGCGCGCGGGATCAGCAACGGCAACGCGCGCCCGTGCAGGTGCATCATCCGAAACGCCATCACTCGCCCGACCATGCCGATCGAGGTCGAACGATCATACAGCAGCGCGAGTTGATCGTAGACCCATGGCGCACTCGTCGTAAGGCGCTGGAGCTTCTTGTAGCTCTCACCGCGCAGCAACCACACGCTCGAAGCCCAGTTGCCTGCGTAGTAACGCATCGCAAGCAAGAACGAGAGCCGGCCGGGGAATAGGTTTCCGAACAACGGCAGCCCGATCAACATGACAATCAGAAACGCGCCGAGCGTGACACTTCCGACCTGAAGCGCACTGACTTCGGGATGTGCCCAAAACAGCGCGAGCCCCCCGTACACCACCAAGATGTTCCACTCGATCGGCACACCCATCGGGACGTTGCTCGTGATGAAGCCGTGCAACATGAACATCAGCAGCACGCCGACCATGAGCGGTATACCGGCAGGCGCGAACAGCATGACGATCGGAACGCCGATCTCGAGCGCAGTTCCAGCGTGGGCCATCCACTCAGCCGTGCGCGACGGTCGCAAGTCGTCCGGGTACGATCGATAGACGAGCTTGCGTAGCCACTGCCAGCGCAACACTGGACTGTTGCTCGTCATCACGCACACGACGGCAGGAAAGTGGTGATTGAGCTTCGACACGCCTGCCCAAAACCAGAGCGCGAGCTGCACGCTCTTCGCACCCGCGATCCAGTTGCCGGCGAAGGCGAACACGACCGAGGTGGTCCAGTAGTGCTCGCCACGAAAGGCGAGGAACAGCGTGCGATCCGACAGGCTCATCACCGGCAGCAGAAACACGATCGGCAAGAGCATGTCGCTCGCGATCTCCGGTGCGCACAAGGCGCGAACGATCGCGATCACCAGCGCGGCATACAGCGCGACGTCGAGCCAGGTTCGGCGCGGTCCCCCGAACACCGACAGTCCCGGAAAGATTGGCAGCTTCGTGGTGTTCGGCCGGAGGAAGTAGAGGAAGCCCCCAACCGGAGGAACGTATCGACCCGTGAGCGGGCCGCTCCCGCAGCCGAGGCCGAGCCCCTCGAACAACATGCTCCATAGAATTGCTTTCTGGAACGCGAGCGGGGCGAGCCCCCAAGTGGCGATGGTCGAGACGCCACCTAGGCTCGGCGACATGCTGCAGAAAAACAGCCAAGCCGCGATGTAGAGCCCGGCTTTGATGACGTACACGGCGTAGACGCCGAGTGGCGCCCCGTACCCTTGAAGCGCCCAGGCTTCGCACACCATTCGACCGCGCTCGGCGAGCGGCTTTTGGACCCATTCGAGCGGGTCGTACGGAGTCGGAGTCGGATTGAAGAGCTTCATGCTGTCTTCCCCGTGGTGCCGATGGCCTGGATCTGCCGCGCCAGTCGTGAGCTCTACGAATGGTGAACTACTTTGGTTCGCTTGGCTGACTAACCGGAGAGCGCTCTGTGCCCGGCCTAAACGGCATGCGGCGCTCGCTCGATACGTCCGGCCGATGCACAGCATAACCGTGGTCGATGGATCAGATGGACTGGCCGCTTCTGCGACGACGCGCGGAAGCTGCACCGATTCGGCGCACAGGAGGCACTCACACGCGACCGCCGAACGGTCGTTGCAGCTGTCCGCTGCACTGTGCATGCGGTCCAAAACCTGTCGAGATGCCGTCCGAAATGCGTTTAGCGTTTCGTAGGTATTAACAGCAATGCTTAGGCATCACGCGCAGACGCGCGAATGCTCGAGATGTTTGCAGCGAAACCTACCCGAGACTGGATCGTTAACACTTCGCAACCACTGTTCGAGTGCTTCGCACCGCGCAAGTTTGTGGTATCGCTGTCGCCTGTCGGGAGGAATGCGGTTTCCATGGAGCAGATGTCGTGTAACGGCCGCTTTGTTCGACCCTTTGTTCGCCTGCTCGCGCGCTATCCGCGAGTCTCCGCACCTTCGATCGATCGCTTCAAAGCGATCGGTCAAGAAGAACGCGTGAGCCTCGCCGCTGGTCACGAGAGCCTCGAGCACTGGGTCAAAACGACGGGTGATGTCGACTTGGGCCTCAAGGCCGGAACGTCGATGCGACTTGGAGAAGGTGGTGCACTGGACTTCGCGATCCACTCCGCGGGTACATTGCGCGAGTCCGTCGAAGTCGCAGGTCGTCATTCGCGTTTGTTCAGCGATGCACTCGAACCGAAGCTGGAGGTGAATGGATCGAAGGCGGTTCTTCGGCTCGATAACAAACTCGCGTGGCCACGCGCCGCGTCGGACTTCACACTCGCTGCCTGGCACAACATGCACGTGAGCGTGCTGCTGCCGGAGACCAGGAGCCTCGAAGCTTGGTTCGCCCAGGCGCAGCCCGCGAACACGGCCGAATACGAGCGTGCGTTTCCAGGCGCCAAGCTCGTGTTCGACGCGCCTTGTTACGGGTTTGCGTTCGACTCCGAGCTGGTCGACACGCCGCTCGTGAGCGCAGACACGGCACTGCACGCCGCGCATTGCGAGCACTTGGAGTTCTTGCAAGCGCGGCTGTGGGAGCCGCGTAGTTTTGCCCTGCGCGTGCGCGAATTGATCGCGTGCGAGCTGCGGCGTGGCCGGCCGACCTCATGGGATGTCGCGCGGCAGCTGCAGATCAGTCGTCGCACGCTCGTGCGCCGGTTGAACAGTGAAGGTACGAGCTTCAAGAATCAGCTCGACGAGCTGCGTCGCCAGCTCGCGCTGAACTTGGTCGCGCGGACGCAACCCTCACTGATGGAGATCACGACCCTGCTCGGGTTCTCACAAGTGCAAGCGTTCCATCGCGCGTTTCGGCGCTGGACGGGCCAAACGCCGATGCAGTACCGAGACGCTGCGCAGCTACCTCAGGAGCAAGCGCCGCGCGTGAGCTGATCGCGAGCGGCCTTACGAACGGCGCAGGCTGCGAGGCTTGCGCCGTTCGCGTTTAACGCGCGAGCAGCTTGGTCGCCGCGTCGACTACCGGCCGCAAGCCGAGTTTGGTTGCACTCGTCTGCACCAGCTCGAGCATCGCGCAGCCTTGCTCGCGTTGCCGTTGATCACTGCTCTCGATCAACATCGACCCGAACTCGAGCCGGCTGCGCGCGAGCTGTGGCTGCAACCCGAGGCGCTCTTGGTCGGCCAGCGCAGATTCGAAGTGCCCGAGCGCGCGATCGTGATCGCCGAGGGCGCGCGAGAGGATCGCCAAATAGTGTGAGACCACCCCATGGCAGTGACAGGAGAGCGCAGCGACACACAAGCGTGGGTACGGCTTCAGCAACTCGTACAAGACCTCGGCGTGCCCGAGTCGTTTCGTCGTCGCGCACGCAAACGCGAGGTGCGCGAGCGTCGCGAGATAGTCGCGGTTCTTCGGCAATGTGTACAACTCGCGCGGTGGTCGTGCCTCGAGCACTACACGCGCCTCCTCGACCATTCCGAGCTCCACCATCGTGCGCAGCTTTGCCGCCTGCACGTTTGGATTGTCGGCAACATCCGCGGCGACCCCGCGCGCGAACTGAGCGGCGAACGGCGTGATGTCGGTCGTCTGCCGGAAGAGCTCGCCCCAGTCGACCGCTTCCATCGCCTTGCGCCCGTGCAGCTGAAGCCGATCGGCCTGCTGCTTGAGCTCCGCCAGCTTGCGGCGCGCGAGCTCGAACTCTCCAGCGTTCATCCGCAACACGACGCACATCCGCTCGTAGTGCCACATCAGCTCGGCGTGATGCAGCTCGCGCGCCGCAGTGCCAAACGCATCGAGCACGCGCTGCGCCTGCGCGAACTCCCCGCGCTGCAACAGCGCGATGATCCGAGCGAGCTGCGGCTCCAGCATCCAGAGCGCGCGCTTCATCGGATCGCGATCGCGCAGCGACGCCATGTGCTCCATTTGAGCCGCGATCCCGAGGGCACGTTCGTAGTCGTCGGGGCCACCGGCGAAGTACAGCCGCGCTCGAAGCACGGTGCGCTTCGCCGAGTCGGTCGCATGCTGAGCCAGCGTTTCCGCCTCGGCCAGTAGCTGTTCGACTTTCGTCGCGTCCTGACAATAGGGCTGCGTCCAGGCCAGATGCGCGAGCACGATCGCGCGACGCCGGTGATCGGTTTCCGCTAGCGCGTCGCGTGCCGCTTCGAGCACGGCGAGCGTGTTGGGCATCGGCACCGCACCCGGACTACCGCTCATGCGCTGGCCCGCCTCGAACAACACCTCGGCGTAGCCGTGTTTCATCGCCAGCCGCACCGCGTCCTCGAAGTGGCCGGCGAAACCGGGCTCGCCAGCGGCACGTTCGCACCGCGCGAGATCGAAGAGCAGCCGGCACGTGAGATGTGGATCGGCTTGCGGCCGCAATCGCAACGCCTCGAGCGCGCGCCGCAAAAACGCGCAGGCATCCGCGTACGCGCCGATCCGCGAAGCTGCACCCACCGCACGCCGTGCGGCCGTGACGGCCTTTTCCACGTCGCCGCTCGGCAGCGCAGACAAGAGGTGATGCGCGATCTCGGCCGGACTCGCCGTACCCGATCGCGCTTCGAGCGCATCTGCGACGTGCTGATGCAGCCGTACGCGGCTGATGCTCGGCAACTCTTCGTAGAGCACGTGCCGGATCAGATCGTGGCCGAACACGAAGTGGGTGTGGCTCTCGCGCGCCGCGACGATCACGTGGCTCGTCATCGCGTCTTCGAGAATTTCGATCAGCTGCTCGCCGCTGCGGCGCGTGACCGTCGCGAGCAAACCCAGGTCGAAGCTGCGCCCCACGACCGCCGCGGCTGACAACACTTCTCGCGAGAGCGCGTCGAGCCGCCGCAAGGCTTGCCGCACGATGTCGAGCGCGTACCCCGAGAGCGTGAGCTCGCTCGCGGCCGGAGTCGGCCCATCGATCCACGGACGCAGCAGCTCGACCATGAAGAACGGATTGCCTTCGCTCTTCGCGAATACGGCCTTCGTCAGTGCGCCATCCGAAACGCCGAAGATCTCGGCCGTGTACGCGGTGATGTCCGACTCTTCCAACCGCGTCAGCGCGATGCGTTCGCAGTCGCGATGCCCGAGCACGTATTCGAGCGCACGGCGACTCCGCGGATCCGCCGGCAGCTCCACGTCGCGCGCGGTGAGAACGAGCAACAGTTTTTGCTGTGTCGCCTCGGCGATCACGTGCGCGAGTAGCTCGAGCGTCGCTGCATCGGCCCACTGCACGTCTTCCAGCACGATCAGCCAGGGCTGGGAATCCGTGATTTGCTTCGTGATTGCGCTCATCCAGGCGAGCGTGTCGTGCCAAGCATTTTGCGCGTGCAGGTCCAAGCCGCTGCGAGTTTCATCGTCCGGCTCGCTCTCTGCGTCTTCCGCTTCCGGACTGCCGCGCAGCATTCGCTCGAACGGTTGCGACGCGAGCGTGGTCGGCAGCTGCGACTCGCGCGCGCGCACGACCTGCAACCATGGCCACAGCGGCGGCGCGTCACCGAACACGTGGCAGCGACCCCACGAAACGAGAAAGCCCGCGTCGATCGCTCGCGACTCGAGCACTTCAGCGGCGCGGGTCTTGCCGATCCCGGCCTCACCGAGAAGCGCGCACGTACCCCCGCGACCCGAGCTCGCGCGTTGAAGCGCCGTCTGCAAGCGGCCGAGTGCAACCGACCGGCCGACGAACGGACCCGCGCCGAGCAACGTGGGCGGTGCGGGTGGTGGCGGCGGTGCCGACGAGGTCTTTGCAGCTTGCGGCGGCAGCTCGACTACGCGCACCGGCAACAAAAACCGGTAGCCGCGCCCGTACACGTTCGTAATGCAGCGGTTCGAAGGCCCGCCGAGCGCCTTGCGCAGCTTGGCGACGCAGACGCTGATCACGTTGTCGCCGAGCGCGCGGCCCTGCCAGACCTCAGCGATCAGCTCCTCTTTAGTAACCAGCCGCGCGGGATTCTTGAGCAGATACGCAAGGAGCTCGAGGACCTGCGTGTCGACACGCACGACTGACCCGCCCTTCGCGAGCTCATAGCGCACGTCATCGAAAACGAAATCTTCGAATGCAAACGTGACCATACGAAAAATGACCCCTGCCGAGAGCGACGGGCTTGGGGTGCAAATCTAGTACTTCACTCGCGCTCGTTCGGCCAGCGAATCCGGAGCGGGCACCAAGCCCGAACCAACAGTCTAGCGGCGAGTATTTCGTACACCGTCCAGGACAGGGGGCGCACCGGGGCGCAGCGGGGGCCAAGAAGATGCAAATCAACCGTCGTGCCTGTGAGCTATTCCGGACGAATCGGGTCACCCAGGGAACGTGATGGATCGCATCCGAGAAGCCCCCCTCACCGGTTCGGTACGACTCGTGTGGCCGTTTCACGACGTTGCCGCCAGAGACGACCGCGCAACCGATTGGATTTGCGCGCGGCTAGGGCTCACCGAGGCTCAATTCCGCGATCCCGATACGCGGATTTCATTGCAGCTGGCCTCGAGCTTGCTCGACGACACGATCGCGCACATGGGCGAGCGGGACCTGGGTCTGATCGCCGCGGTCGCCTTCGACGCGGCGCACTTCGGAATCGACGAGTACATCGCGCGGACCCGGCCGACCTTGCGGTCGGTCATGGAACATACGGGGCGGTACCTGCCGCTCCTGGCCGACGGCGCGCGATGCACGTTCGAAGCGCGGGGGGACCTCGCGTACTTGCAACTGCAGCTGCCAGCGACGGTGGCGATCCATCCCGCGATCTACGAGTTCGCGATGGCGATCGGATTGCTTCGCGCACGTCGCATCACTGCCGACGCCGGGCTGTCGCCGCGACAAGTTCACTTCACGCATTCGCGGCCGGCGGATATCTCGCGGCACGAACGATTGTTTCAGTGTGAGGTGGTGTTCGGCGCGCCGATCACGCAGCTCGTGATGTCGACAAAGGCGCTCGATCGCCAGATGCCGCAAGCCGATGCAGGTCTGCGCAACCTGCTCGAACAGCGCGCCGATGCCATGCTCGCGCGGTTGCCGCAGTCCGGTGGTTACGCCGAGCAGGTGCTGTCGCTCGCCGACAGCGAGTTGCGGACGATCAGCGCGGATCACATCTCGGGTCGGTTGGGCGTGAGTGAGCGCACCTTACATCGCCGGCTCGCAGCGGAAGGCACGAGCTACCGGGAGCTGATCGAACGCGCGCGTAAGGCAGCGGCGTTGCGATATCTGGAACAACCGCGATCCTTGGAAGAAGTCGCGGATCTCCTCGGCTACGCCAGCACGCAGAGCTTTCAGCGGGCGTTTCGGCGCTGGACTGGGACGAGCCCCGGCAGCTATCAGCGGCAATTGTCGCGACGTACCGGCTGATTCGGTGCACCACCCGCCCGCCTGAAACCAATGGCGGTACTGTGAGTCGTCGGGGTACAACCGTCGCCATCCATCCGCCCGCGTGCGTGCGGTGGATGGCGATGAGCGCTGGCTTGGTTCTGTTAGAATCATGGGATGCCGACGCGCGCAACGTCTTCACCACCGCCGCGCGAGGAGCCGTTCGAACTAGTCGAAGAAGCGCAGCCGCTGGCTGCGGTCGCGACGCCAGCCAACGACGTCAGCTCGACGAACGACCTGATCGCCGGCCGCTATCAGGTGCTCGCGGAGCTCGGCCGCGGCGGCATGGCGACCGTGTACCGCGTGCTCGATGGCGCGAACGGGCGAGAGCTTGCGCTCAAGCGGCTCCACGGAGACGGTGATGAAAGCAGGCGCGCAGCCGCGGAGGCGCTGTTCGAGGCAGAGTTTCAAACGCTCTCCCAGCTCCAACACCCGCGCGTCATCGCCGTGTTCGACTACGGGGTCGCCGACGGCGCAGCTTATTACACGATGGAGCTGCTCGACGGCGGGGATCTGGCGGAGCTTTCGCCGCTGCCGTGGCGTGAGGCGTGCGCGCTGATTTACGATGTCTGCTCGTCGCTCGCGCTACTCCACTCGCGTCGCCTCGTCCACCGCGACGTCAGTCCTCGTAACATTCACCGCACGCGCGATGGGCGGCCGAAGCTCATCGATTTCGGTGCGATGGCGAGCATGGGCCCGTGTCCACAAGCCGTCGGAACCCCCGCATTTGTGGCTCCGGAAGTCGCGCAACGCGCGAGCTTGGATGGGCGCACGGATCTGTTTTCGCTCGGCGCGACGCTCTACTACGCGCTCTCGGCCCGGCCGGCCTACCCCGCGCGCCACTTCTCGCAACTGCATGAAGTCTGGGCGACCAAGCCGGCGCCGCCGTCCGCGTACGTCGCCGACATTCCGGCGGCGCTCGACCACTTGGTGCTGTCGATGGTCAGCCTCGAGCCGGCGCTGCGGCCCCGGAGCGCGTTCGACGTCATGCAGCGGTTGGCTGCGATCGCGAACCTCGAGCAGGTGGAGTCGCTCGGTGTTTCGCGCGCGTACCTCGCGATTCCGTCGCTGGTCGGTCGCGACGACTTGCTCGCGAAGCTGAAGCGACGCGCGACGCGCGCCGAGAGCGGCATCGGCACCTCGCTCTTAGTCGAAGGTGTGGCTGGCAGTGGTCGATCGCGTGCGCTCGATGCGAGTGTCTTGCAGCTAAAGACTTCCGGCATCGTCACGTTGCGGGCGGGCAGTGTCACGGCGGGTAAACGGCCATTCGCGCTCGCACGCGCGTTGGCCGAACAGCTGTTGGATTCCCTCCTCGAGCCGAGCGTGGAAGCGGCGCGCACCGAGTCGGTGGACTCTCTATTGTTGACTCTGGGCAACGGCCGCACACGCGCTGAGCTCGCGCCGCTGAGCGATCTCCCGGCGGAACGCACCCGCCTGCTCGATGCGCTCAGCCGGTGGTTTTTGCGCGTGGCCCGCACCCATACGCTCGCGATCGCGGCCGACGACGTCGATCGCGCCGACGACGCGAGCTTAGCGTTTCTGAGTGCGCTCGCTGATCGCGCTCGCCGCCACAAGCTGCTGCTCGTGACGAGTGTGGTGCGTGGATCGAACGCGACTTCGATCGGCGTCTTGCGTGAGCGAAGCTCCGAGGTTTTGCTCGGTGCGCTGACGCCGGAGCAAACCGAAGCGATGTTCGACTCCGTGTTCGGCGATGTGCCGCACGTCGGGCTGTTGAGCGATCGGATTCACAAGGTCGCGCTCGGCAATCCGCGCACATCGATGGAGCTCGCACAGCACCTCGTCGACAAAGGTGTGATCCGCTACGACGCAGGTACGTGGGCGCTGCCGCCCGAGCTCGAGCAAGCGGTGGTTCCGAGCAGCTTGGAAGCGGCGTTCAGCGAGCGCATCGCCGCGCTGTCTCCGCTCGCGCGCAGGCTCGCCGAATGTCACGCGTTGTCGGTCTATCGCGAGCTGACCCGCGACGACCACAAATTGCTCGCCGGCGAACGCACGACCGAAGACACGAACCACGCGATTCAGGAGCTGCTCGAGGCCGAGATTCTGGCTGCGGATGGACAGCTGTTGTCGCTGGCCCAACCCGCGTTCGTACCGCTGCTCTCGAGCGTGCTCTCAGACGAAGAAAAGCACGAGCTGCATCGCGCGCTCGGTGAGCTCGGCGAACGGGCGAAGAAACCCGAGTTACAGACGATCCATCACTTGTTGTGCGGCGGCATGATGGAGCGTGGCGTCGATCAGATGGCGGCGGTGCTCGCGTGGGAAACCGGCGCACTCGAGACGGCGCTTCGCGCGCAGCTGCAGCCGCGAGCGGCATGCGAGCTGATCGATCGTACGCTCGCGTTCGCGGAACAGTCGGGGCGACCGGCGCGCTTGTGCACGGACTTGCGGCGCTGGCTGACGCTGATCGGGGTGACCACAGACGAGGAATTCTACGTGCGCGGGGCTCCACCGCTGCTCGCAGTATTGCGCCGGGACTCGGGTCTCGACGACTGGGACGCGCTCGCGAGCATGGCCGACTCCGGTCAGCGGCTGATGGCGGCGCTCACGGCCGCGTCGCAGCGCCACGCCGCGCTTCCGCCGGAAGCGCAGACCTACACGGCGGAAGAGGCGATCAAACACTTGGTGTTGTTCGTCGCGGTGTCGATCGCGATGGGTACACGCATGGTCGACGTCAAGCTGGTGCGGTCGCTGCCGGGGTTGCTGGCGCCATTCGCGCCGCTGTCGCCGATCATCGATGCGATCTATCAGAACGCGGTCGCGACGCGCGAGACGACGGTCGACGCACAGTTCTTTCAGGCGCGCGAGCGCTGGCTCGGCGTGATGGAACGTTTGTCGAACGTCGAGGGCGATGCCTTGCGTCACGTCGACCAGATCCGTTGCGCCATCGCGTTCGCGCTCGGTTGCATCGAAGGCGGGCGCGGTTTCCCGACGGCTGAAAAGTGGGCGCATTTGCTCGAGAAGGAACCGCAGCAGCGAGTCAGCGGCATGTACTTGCGCAAGGTCGCGCGGTTACAGCTCGGCGATTGGGAAGGCGCCGAGCGGTGCCGGCGCGCGGCCGAGTTGCTCGCGTTGCAGTCGAACATGCCGCAGATGTTTGCTTCGCAGATGATCGAGCTGAGCGCGCACGCGATGGCGAACGATCTGGCAGGCGTGCAGCAGATTACGGCCCGCATCGACACGCTCGCAAAGCGGCACAAGGGTTGGGCACCGTGGAGCTCGGTCGGGGCGGCGTACTTCGAGTTGCTGCGCGGGGACCCGCTCGCAGCGCTGAAGGTGGTGAAGCAGGCGCTCTCCAAGTGTGCGCCCGACTCGAACGATCCAGATCGCTCGCTCACGCCGTGGCCGTACGCCGCGGGCGTGTACATCCAGGCGCTGTTGCAATCCGGCAGTGTCGAAGAAGCGCGCAGCTACGGCGTGCACGCACTCGCGGAGGCTGAGCGGCTCGACATTCGAACGCTCGATGACGTGGTGCGCGGGCTTTCGCTCGCAGAGACGAAGCTCGGAGCGTATCCGCAGGCCTGTGCGCGACTGCAGGTGCTGATCGATCGACAGTTGAGCTTCGGCGTGCAGGGCCTTCATCTCGGCGCGTCTTACGAGTGTCGTGCGCGCATGGCGATCATCGCAGGCGATCAGCCGGCGGTGGAGATCTACGGGCGCCTCACCGCCGACCAGTATCGCCATGGGCGTGGGTCGCCGCTCGGTGTGCGCTACGAGGCTTTGATGGCCGAGGCCCGGCGTGCGGGTGTGGTCGTGTTGCCGGCGCTTTCGGACTTCGAGATCCACACGATCGGGCTCACGGAGATGCGCGGGATTACGAGCTCGACCTTCGCGCAGGTGACGTCGGCGCTACGCACGGTGCAAGATCCGGAGCAACGAAGTCAGCGCGCCTTGCGGTTGATCTGTGAGGCGTATTCAGCGGACGGCGGTCATCTATACCTGGTGCGCAAAACGGACGAGCTCGAGCGCACCGCGTCGCAGGGGCCACATCGTGCTGGGGCAGCGCAGCTCGAGCTCGCGCTTCGCTGTCTGAGCCAAGCTACGAACCAGGACGACGTCGCGACGGAAATGGTTTCGGAGACGACGGGGCTCGGGCCGAGTGTTGCGATGTTGTGGACTGCCGAGGGGAGCGTCGAGCACCGCACGATGGTGATCAGCGCACGCGTGGACAACGGCGTCCGGCACGCGGGAGTGGTCGTGCTCACGGCGGCGACGAGTCAACCGAAGCCCGAGGCGCTCGCGACCTTGAGTGCGATCGGTAAGTTGCTCCTCGAGCTCGGTGATACGAGCGGTGTGCTCGCGTTCTCGTGATCGCTGCGTGACGCACCCGAAGTCGACGACTCGGCGACGACGACGGGCCAGCAACGATCACTAGTTGGCACGCGAGCGCATGCCGCTCGTCGCTGCATGCTTTCCAGCACTCGGCTACTGACAAGGCTGTAAGGATCGCCCCGAGTGATCCACGCCACTGTGCAAGTCCTGCAACCAAAGTCGGCCCTGCGATTATGCAGTTCACACAAACAAATTGTTTTCGCGCGACGACTACCGCTCGCAACTTGCTCGCCACATAGACCTGTCGAATCTTTCTGGAGGTCACTAAAATGTTTGCTCAAAAGTTGGTCATGGGTTTGGCAGTTCCGGCTTTGCTTCTCGCTGCATCCGCAGTTCAAGCGCGAGGTAACGCCGCAGCAGATCAGTGCGTGTTCGAAAAGTATGCAGTCTCGTCAGTCGCTCCATTCCGCGTCGAGGAGAACCTCGGGTACGGGACTTACACGAAGTTGCGCGGCGCGCAGCTCTTCGTGCCGGCTCGTGAAGGGCTGACCGCCGAGTGGCTGCAGCTCAGCGTTCAGCAATCGCTGGCGAAGCAACCGGGCGCAACCAATGGTTCGCCTGCGTGCGAGCCGGTCGTTCCCGCGGTTCAGGTTCACGTCATCTCGGGTGGTCCTGGCTTCTGGGTCCAGCTTGCTGCTGCTGACGAGCGTTCTGCCGAAGCGTTGCTGAAGTGGGCGAAGACGATCGTTCCCGCGCAGCACGCCACGCCGAGCGTTCGATGAATGTGCCTTCGGGTTGGGAGTTTGGACACGTTTGGGAGTTTGGAGACTAGAGGAACACTCGCCTCTTCCATCGGCGAGTGTTCCTCCATTTAATGAGGCGGTGAAGCTAGAAACTTTGTCCATTCACGTCGGGCGTGGCGTCGCGGCCGACACCGGTGCAGTCGCACCGCCGATTCACCTCAGCACGACGTACGAGCGAGATGCGGATGGCAGTTATTCGCGCGGGTTCTCGTACGCAAGACCGGCAAACCCCGGACGCGCTTCGCTCGAGCAGTGTCTAGCGGCGCTCGAAGGCGGAGCCGAAGCTTTTGCCTTTGGCTCGGGCTCCGCGGCCTCACTTGCAGTATTCGCGCTGCTCCGCGCAGGCGACCACGTGATCGCGCCAGTCGAGAGTTATCACGGCACCGCCAAGCAGCTGCGGGATATCGTAGCGCACTGGGGTGTCGAGGTTTCGTTCGTAGATCTGACCAGCTTCGATGCCGTTCAGGCGGCGCTGCGCGATCACACGCGGTTACTGTGGATCGAAACCCCGTCCAACCCGATGTTGAATGTCAGCGACATCGAACGTTTATGTACATTGGCACATCCGCGAGGCGTGCTCGTATGTTGTGACAACACCTTCGCGACTCCGCTGTGGCAGCGCCCGTTCGAGCTCGGAGCCGATCTCGTGATGCACTCGACCACCAAATACTTCGGCGGTCACAGTGACGTGATGGGTGGTGCCGTGATCACCCAGCAGCACGGGGACCTTGCGGATCGCCTCCGCGACTATCAAGCCACGAGCGGTGCGATCCCATCACCCTTCGATTGTTGGTTGATCCGCCGCAGTCTCACGACGTTTCCCTGGAGGATGCGCGGTCAAACCGAGAACGCGCAGCGGATCGCTGAGTTCTTGAGTCAGCATCCGAAAGTCGAACGCGTGATGTACCCCGGTCTGCCGAGCCATCCCGGTCACGAGATCGCGAAGAAGCAAATGCGCGGCGGCTTCGGCGCAGTCGTGTCGGTGTGCGTTCGCGGCGGTCGCGAAGAGGCATTCGCATTCGTCGCGCGCCTCCAGTTGTTCATCCGTGCAACCAGCCTCGGTGGCGTCGAGTCGCTCGTGGAGCATCGCGCCTCGGTCGAAGGCCCCCACACCGTCACGCCGCAGAACTTGCTGCGGCTAGCGATCGGCTTGGAGCACGCCGACGATCTGATCGCGGATCTCGATCGCGCGCTTGGTTGAAGAGCGCGCGGCTCGGAGAAGAGCCGCGCGTGCCGCTATCAGAGGCGAGCGTCTTCGGTCAGGATCTCTTCGATCTTCGTCACCGCTTCATCGAGCACCTTCTTCACCTTCGCTTGCGCGCCAGCTGACATGCGCCCGTGGTGCGCGGCACGGCGAAAGCTCTTGAACAAGCGAGCTGCCTTGCGCATGAGGTCGCCGAACTCTTCGGCTTGGCGTTCCCACGTGTAGTCGCCGCGACACTGGTCGTAGAACTCCGTCACTTCTTCTTTGTGAGCTTCGAGGTCTGCGCGGCCTGTGTCCGTGATCCCGTAGACTTTGCGATTCTCTCGCTCAGACAGCGTCGCGAGGCCCATCTCTTCGAGCAGTTGCAGCGTCGGGTAGACGACTCCGGGGCTCGGCCGGTAGGCACCCCCGCTGCGTTCCTCGATCGCTTGGATCACTTCGTAACCATGCCGAGGTTGCGCTGCGATCGCGTCGAGCACGAGGTACCGGACGTTGCCGCGTTCCGCGCGAGGGGGCGGCCCGAAGATTTCGCCGAACCAGCCCGGCGGTCCGCCGCGATGTCCGCCGCCCCAGGGTCCGCCGCCGCGGCCGCCACCCCAGGGTCCGCCGCGCCCTGCTTGCCAGGGTGCGCCGCGGTGGCCAGGACCATGGTGAGGGCCGCGATGGCCGGAGTCTTCGGAGTCCCACATTCGATTAAACATACGTATTTCCTTTGGTTTTTCGTCGGTCGCGAGATTGCGACCGGTTCCAGATATATCAACAGATATATCTTTTAGAACACTCTAGATATATCTCCTCCGGGCCGAGCGTCAAGTCGGGGGCTCACCACTTTCGTGCCGACCCGCCCGATTCGGCGGAGCGGAAGCCCCGTCAGTCCGCGATTACAGCTCGCAGCGTGCGGCCGCGGAGGCTGAGCAGAACGAGCGTTCGGATCACGAGGATGATCGCGGCCATGGCCACGGTTTTCCAACTCGGGTTGTCGCTGAGGCGAAGCAACCCAGCAGCCATCCAGAGCTCCAGCATGATCGGAAGCCCGGTGCGTGGATCGCGCGTCGCAACGCTAGCCAGAAAAAATGCCAGCAGCCCGGCGGCCGCGAACGCGAGTGCGATCGAGCCGAGCAGGGTCACGGAGCAGTCTCGCGATGCGACGCCGCAATTTCCTCGCGCTCCTCGCGAATCTCGCGGCCGAGAAAGAAGTTCAACGCCGTGCGGATCGCAGCGACTGCAGCCAACTTGCCGATCTCGTCGAAGCTCGGTGCAACCGCGGTGCGAAGCAGATCCGAAGCCAGTTGAAACTCGAGACCGAGCGCGAGGAAGCGTCCCAGATCGAGGCGCACCGGTGTGAAGAGCTCAGGCCGCCGCCTGAGCGCGACGACGACGAACCGTCCAAATCCGAGTGCTGCACCAGTGAAGATCACGAGTGCCCCGGCCGCTTCGACGAGGCGAACCAGCATGAACACCGCGGTACGGATCCACTCTTCGCTGATCACCTGGTGCATGTACCTTCGCTCGCGAACATAGCAGCTCGAGCGAAGCGCGCTCGGGGCGACATTTACGATCGCGAGTCCAGTCACCGTACGTCCGATCACTGACACACGTCAGTCGAGCGGCTTCAACAATGCGTCGTAGTTCAACGTGCAACGGATCTGTTTGCCATCGACCGTCGACGGATAGTTTCTCGAACCCACACCCTGGAAACGCTCTTTCTTCGAGCGAATCTCGAACTTCGACACACCGTTCGACTCGTCCTTCGAACCATTCATGTTCGCCGAACCGGCGATGCCGCCGTCGGCCGCAACGATCAACGTCCAGGTCGGCCAGTACTTCGAGTTCAACAACTGCATCGTCATCGTTCGCGAGCCCGGCACTCCATCCAACGTCGCAACCGACGACGTCACGTAGCCTGTTCTCGGCGCGTCATTGCACGAGCCATCTCGGGTTCTGGTTTGAAACAGGTACAGCCCCGGCATCAACACCGTCTGCGGAGGCAACTCGGGCTCCACCTTCGCCGGTGGCGCCTTTGGCGGTTGCGCCTGCTTCAATGGCTGCGTCTGCGCATCATGACCAGCTAGCGCGATCACACACATCAGAATCGCCGACATCACGAACCCAGGCGCTCTGCCCGAAACGATCATTCCGTAAGCCTCCGGCCCTGCAGCCGCAAGCTGCAAGGATCCCAGCTCGATCGTCGGCGATCTCGAGCGCTCGGGCAACTCAGGCTCCTGGCGGAGCAGCGGGTAGCAGCACAGACTCTCGGGTACCCGACACGACTACATCGTACGTTCGGAACGCCGACACAGTCGCTTCAAGGGCGCGCCGCCGATAACGCGATGACGGGCGACCTTCCACCGGGCTCGAACGGATAGTCGATCACGAACCCGTCGCTCCTCGTCCTCGGAACCAGCTTGTTCTGGGGCTTCCGCTTCTCGAGGAACCACAACGCGCGACCGGTCGAGGGCTCCAGCACCCTACCCGTCGCGTACCGCGTGTAGAGATCGATCACGCGATTGATCGCCCAGCCCTGAAACACCTGCGTGATCACCGCCCTCTGATCGAGAAAGTCGTTTGGACCGCGCACGATCGGAGTCATCACGTGAAAGTAGTCAGGATCGAACTTCCGATAACAGTCGATGCAAGTCTTACCGTAAATCGGATTGATCCCTTCCATGTTGCCGTGCAACGCGATGTCGACGTTACACAAACCCCACTGTTCGATCAGGCTCGCGTCGGTGTAGTAGCCAAATATTCCACCGTAGTCAGTCGCGAGCACTTCACCCGGCTTCCGCGTGATCGCCGCAAAGAAGGCTCGATTCACGAACAGGTTTTGATAGGTGTGCAGCTTCTCGTGGGCCGCGCGGTCGAGCTTGAGCTGCTCCTGCGGCGTCGTCACCAGGTGTGAATCGACGTGGACCGCGACCCATGCCACGCTCGCACAACAGGCCAAGCTGGCACTCGCGCGCCCCGCAAAGGACGACTCGCGACTGATTCGGCGCAACTCCGACAAACCGTTTGCGAACAGTGCAACCACCAGCGGCGCGATCGGAATCAAGAAGCGACTGAACGGCATCCAGTCCGCGCCGACTCTCAAGATGTACACCAGCTCGAATGCGATCGCGACCGCGAGGTAGATCGTTCGCCGCTCGAAGCGGCGCCCCAAACCGAGCACCGCGATGATCCCGATCGGCAAAATGCCTAGGTCGCGACCGGCATCCCAGAGGTAGCGCGCGCCTCGATCTGGATCGAGCGCCGCTACCAACGTCTTCGCGTAATAGGTCGTCGGCAGCGGTAGCCCGTAGTACCAGTAGCGCCACGCGAAGTACGCCGCGAACAACGTGACCGGCAAGAGCGCCCAGCGGATCAATCCGCGGAGGTCCAACTTGCCGTCGAAGATTCGCACCAAGACCTCGAACGCGATCACGAACGCCAGGCCGACCATTCCGCTGATGCGCGTCAGCGCCGCAAACGCGAACCACCAGAGTGAGTACTTACGCTCGGTTCGGAGCTCGACGAGGTAGTGGTACGTGCCAAACGCCACCAACATCGCGTGCGGCACGGTCTCGAGACCGGACAACGACGCGCGCGTGAGGTCGGTCCATGCCGCCAGCAGCAGCACCGCCGCCGCTGCGGCGAGGCGGCCTGCGAATAGACGCGCGAGCAACCAGGTCGCGACGAGTAGTCCAGCGAAACACGCAAAACAAACGATGCGTGCGGCGATGAGCGGATCCGCCTTAGGGAACAGCGCGATCGGCAGCGCGTTCACCACCGTCCACAAAAAGTTCGTGTAGCCCTCGACGAGAACGTCGTGACTGAAGATCAGGCCGCGACCGTGCGCGAGGTTCTTCGCGAACGCAAAGCTGATGTACGCATCGTCGACACGCCAATCACCGACGAGAATGATCTCCGAGGCGACGATGACTACGGCGAGAAGCGCGACGACAAACAGAGGCGCTAATTCTCGCAGCTCGAAACGGCCCAGACGCATGCAGGTCGCGACTCCTCACAGACGGTTCGAAGGTCGCACGTAGCAGAATCGCCCGAGCCACGCCACCGTGAGCCTCCGGGCGCGGAATGAGGCACTTCTGAGCGGCTGTACGCGCGTTTCCGGGTCAGTCTGCCCACTCGATCACGCCCGAAAACGCCGTCGCGAGCACCACGACTCCAAACGCAATTCGGTACCACGCGAACGGGATGAAGTCGTGCGTCGCCACGAAGCGGATCAACCAGCGCACGCAGATCAGCGCGCTCACGAAGGCCGTCGAAAGGCCGACCGCGAACAGCGGAAGGTCCGCCGCTGAGAGCAGCGCTCGATACTTCCAAGTGTCGTAGGCCCCGGCCCCCATGAGCGTCGGGATCGCGAGAAAGAACGAAAACTCCGTCGCCGCCTTGCGCGACAGGCCGAACAACATGCCGCCGATGATCGTCGCCCCGGAGCGACTGGTTCCGGGGATCAACGCGAACGCTTGGGCGATTCCGAGTTTCAACGCGTCGACCGTGCTGATCGAATCGACGTCTTGCACCCGCGGGGGCTCGTCGCGCCCGCGCTGCCGATACTCCACCAACATGATCACGAAGGCACCGACGATGAACGCGAGCGCCACTGGCACGGGCTTGAACAACGCGTGTTTGATGAACTTGCCGAACACCACGCCGAGCACCGCCGCCGGGAGGAACGCGACGGCGACATTGATCACGAAGCGTCGGGCCGATTCGGAGGTGAATACCCCGGTCGCGACCGAGGCGAGCTTCTGCCGATAAAACCAGACGACCGCGAGCATCGCGCCGGTTTGAATCGCGACGTCGAAGAGTTTCGCCTTCTCGTCGGTCCAGCCGAGCAGGCTGCCAGCGAGAATCAGATGACCAGTGCTCGAGATCGGCAGAAACTCGGTCAAACCCTCGACGACACCGAGGATTGCTGCCTTGAGCAGGAGTGGAATATCAGCAGTGTTAAGCATGTTATTGCAGCTGAAGCGGCTGTAAGACCCGCGAGCGCGGGCGTGGGCATGGGCTCGCGCGGCGGCTACACTACACGCTCTCGACTCGGGAGGCACGGTGTTCCAGCGCGACTACATCATGAGAGCCGTCCAGCAAGCCGCGGAAGCGCTCGCACGCGCGGTCCGCGCACTCCTGAATAAGAAAGAGGACGAGGCGGAACAAGCGCTGGCCGAAGGCTACAACGCGCTCGGGATCGATCGCGAGCTGCTGCTTCTGCTCGACGCGACGAGCCTCCGCAGCCAACTCGCCGACGACGAGAAAGTCGCGATGGCCGTACGCCTGTTGCTCGGCGACGCGGAAGTGCAGCAATCGCGGGGCGAATCGGCGGCCGCACTGCGCCGCTTGCGAGCCGCGATTCGGCTCGCCGCCACGCTCCCCACGCTTCCCACACCAGATGAAACGTTGGATGCCGAGTTAGCCCGCGTGCGCGAAGCGCTGGGCGCAGACTGACTTCAGCTCAAGCTCTGCTCGTGTTTTGCGATCGCCTTCGCGACGGCCTTGCGCAACATGGCTGGATCGAACGGCTTGTCGAGCCGCGTATTTTTCACGCGGTCGAGAAACTGCGCTGCTCGCGAGCTGAACGCACCGCCAGTCAGAAAGACGACTCGCTCCGCGATCTCCGGCGCCGTCTCCATCAGCTTCGCGTGAAAGTCCATCCCGCTCATCTCGGGCATCATCAAGTCGCACAGCACGACGTCGATCCCGGGGTCCGTCGCCAACAGCTGCAAGGCCGAACGTGCGTTCTGCGCGATGATGACCTCATGCTCGGAGCTGAGTACGCGGTTTACGATCTGACACAACGCCGGCTCATCGTCGATCACGAGCACGCGAGCGCGCTGCGGGCTCGGTGGAACCGGATTCGATTTTCGGGGCGCCGGCATCGACTGACTCGCCGGCAAGCTTACACGGACTGTCGTCCCGCGGTGGAGCTGACTCTCGACCGCGATCTCACCGCCGAGCTCCTCGATGATCCCGCGACAGATCGATAGTCCTAGACCGGTCCCGACGCCGATCGGCTTGGTCGTAAAGAACGGTTGAAACAACTGCGCGAGCACCTCGGGCCCCATGCCCTTGCCGGTATCGGAGATCTCGACCTGCACGCCGCGCTCGACGAACATCGCACTCACGCGCACCTCGTGCCGCGTCGGATCGCCGTCCTCGATCGCTTGCGCCGCGTTGATCAGCAGGTTCAAGAACACCTGACCCAACCGACTTTCGTTCGCGAGCACGCTCGGAACCGGCTGAAAGTTTCGCACGACGTGCGCGCGGTGCCGGAGTTCGTTCCACGCCATGCTGATCGCGGACTCCATCACCCGCGTCACGTCGACCGGCGCCGGAGCCGTATCCTCCGTGCGACAAAACACGCGCAAGTCGCGCGTCGTCACGCGAATACGCTCCGAACCCTCCCGCGCTTGCTGCAACGAAGCGAGGAGCTCGGCGCACTCGGCTGGTCTGAGACCCTGCCCAGCCGCGCCACTCAACCGTTCGATCGCAAACTCGATGTTGCCGACGACGTACGCAAGCGGATTGTTGATCTCGTGTGCGACGCCGGCCGCGAGCGTGCCGATCGAGATCAACCGATCCGACAACAACAACTGCGCGCGCAACTTCTCGCGCTCTCGCCGGATCTCGGCTTCGCGCATTTCACGTTCGATCGCTGCCGGTAGGCGCGTGAGGTTGTCCTTCTTGAAAAAATCACACGCGCCCGCCTTCATCGCCCGAACAGCGGCTTCTTCGAGCATCGTTCCGGAGACGATTATGAACGGTAGGTCGACGTGCTCCCGCCGCAAGATCGCGAGTGCGGCGAGCGCATCGAAGCTCGGCAATGCGTAGTCGCAGAGCACGATGTCCCACGCCTGCAGTGCAAGCGCCGCTGAAAGGCCCTCCGCCGAATCGACCCGACGCGTGTCGACTGCCAGCCCCGCCTCACGGAGGCGATGCACGATCAACTCGGCGTCGTCGGCAGAGTCCTCGATTTGCAACACACGCAACGCCACGACGATCAGCCTACACGACTCGGACGCGATTCAGCTCGCCAAGCCGACCCTGCATCTGATGGCGGCGGACGAAGCTCACAATCGCCCACACGCGTGTCGGCGCTCTAGCCGTGCAGCTACCCAGCAGGTACCTACCCCAAGCACATCCCGAAGGGCATACTAACGAACACATCGAGCGACCGAGACAGCGAGGAGTCAGGTGCGAAACACCGCGATCGATACCGAGTCTCGACGCAGCGCGAGCACACCCGATTGGTTGGCCTCGGGTGGTGCGATGGGCGAAGTCATCCGCGGCATGGATTGGAGCCAAACTGCGCTCGGTCCGATCGAGTCGTGGCCGCAGAGCTTGCGCACGACCGTGAGCTTGTGTCTCGCGTCGAACTTTCCGATCTCGATCGCTTGGGGCCCGCAGCATATCCAGATTTACAACGACGGCTATTGGCCGATCTGCGGCGGCAAACACCCCGGGTCGATGGGGCAAGACTTCAGCGAGTGCTGGGCCTCGGCGTGGCCGGCGATCGGCGAAGCGTTCGAGCGCGCACTCGAAGGTCAGACGTCGTTCCTCGAGAACCAGCGAATGTTCCTCGATCGCCACGGCTATCTCGAGGAGACGTTCTTCACGTTTTCGTTCAGTCCGATTCGCGACGAGAGCGGAGGCGTCGGTGGGTTGTTCCACCCCGTGACTGAAACCACGAGCCGCATGTTGTCGGAGCGAAGAACGCGGACCTTGCGCGACTTGAACGCGCGCTGCAGCCGGGCGCAAACGGCCGGCGAGGTGTACACGCTCGCGGCGCAGACCCTGCAGGACTTCAGTCTCGATCTGCCGCTCATGCTGCTTTACGAGATCGACAACACATCTAACACTGCAGCGTTAGTCGCTGCGACCGGGATTGAGGTCGGGACGCAGGCCAGTCCGACGTCGGTAGACTTGAGCGCTCAAGAGCCGCTGGCGCCGTGGCCGATCGCCGAAGTCGCCCACTCGAACGCGTCGCAACGCGTCGAAGGGTTGGAAGCTCGCCTCGGCTCATTGCAGTGCGGGCCCTACCCCGAAGGTCCGCAGAGTGCGCTGGTGTTGCCGATCACGCTGCCTGGTGCGGAGCGCGCCAAGTGCGTGCTCGTCCTCGGAGCGAGCTCGCGGCTGCCGCAGAGCGACGACTACCGGGCTTTCTTGGAGTTCGTCGCCGCTTCGATCGCAGCCGCGGTAACGAGTGCGAGTGCGCGCGAAGACGAACGCCGCCGCGCACAGGCGCTCGCCGAGATCGACCGCGCCAAGACCGCTTTCTTTTCGAATGTCAGCCATGAATTTCGAACGCCGCTGACGCTGATCCTCGGGCCTCTCGGGGATCTGCTCGCCGACGGCGCAAACCCGCTGTCGCCACCTCACCGCGAGTTGCTCGATACCGCGCATCGCAACACGTTGCGCCTGCTCAAGCTCGTGAACACGTTGCTCGATTTCTCGCGGATCGAATCCGGTCGGATCGAAGCTCACTACGAAGAGACCGATCTCGCGCTTCACACCGCCGAGCTCGCGAGCGTGTTTCGCTCGGCAGTCGAGCGAGCGGGATTGGAGTTGGCCGTCGAGTGCCCCGAGCTTCCGCAACCGATCTTCGTCGACCGTGACATGTGGGAGAAAGTCGTGCTGAACCTAGTCTCGAACGCGTTCAAACACACGTTCGAAGGCGCGATCCGCGTGGCCTTGCGCTGGTGCAACGATCACGTCGAGCTCACGGTCGGCGACAGCGGCGTAGGCATTCCGCCCGCAGAGTTGCCGCTGGTGTTCGATCGGTTTCACCGTGTTCGCGGTGCACAGTCGCGAACCCACGAAGGTACGGGCATCGGTCTCGCGCTCGTAAAAGAGCTGGTCAGTCTGCATCAAGGTACGGTCGAGGTGACGAGCGAAGTCGGGATCGGCAGCACGTTCAAAGTGTCGTTGAAGACTGGGCGCGATCACCTGCCACGCGAGCGCACGGCCTCGAAGTCGAGCCTCGCCTCGACAGCGACCAGCGCAGCAGCGTACGTCGAAGAGGCAGCACATTGGCTTGCGGACGTGCCCGGCCGATCTCTCCCACCGCCACCGATCCCGCAGCCGTCCGCGGCCGCGGCGCTCGCGCTCGGACATCCGCTACCCGCAGCTGAGCGGCGTGCGACCATTCTGTGGGCGGACGACAATGCAGACATGCGCGACTACGTCCGTCGCTTGTTGTCGCCGCACTACACTGTCATCGCGGTCGGCGACGGCGTCTCCGCGCTCGCAGCCGCGAGAGCTGCACCGCCGGACCTCGTCCTGAGCGACGTGATGATGCCGGGTCTCGATGGCTTCGGATTATTGCGCGAGCTGCGTGCGGACTCGCGGACAGGAACCATCCCGATCATTCTGCTCTCGGCGCGCGCGGGTGAAGAAGCCGCGGTCGAAGGGCTCTCGACCGGTGCGGACGACTATCTCGCGAAGCCGTTTTCGGCACGCGAGCTACTCGCGCGCGTGAACACTCACTTGGAGCTCTCGCGCATGCGACGCGATTGGTCCGAGCAGCTCGAGCGCTCGAATCGCGAGCTCGAGGCGTTCAGTTACTCCGTCTCCCACGACTTGCGCGCACCGTTACGTGCGATCGACGGATTCAGCAAAGCATTGCTCTCGTCTTGCGGAGACAAGCTCGACGCGCAAGCGAAGGGCTATCTCGATCGCGTGCGCGCGGCGACGCAGCGCATGTCGCTGTTGATCGACGACTTGCTCAACCTGTCGCGCATCACGCGCGGTGAGCTGCGGCGCGAGACGATCGACGTCACGCGACTCGTCCGAAGTGTCGGCGAAGAGTTGGCGCGACACCATCCCGAGCCGGCGGTCACGTTCGAGGTCGAAGAGGGCCTCACGACGCAGGGCGACAGCCGCTTGCTGCGAGTCGTGCTCACGAACTTGGTTGGCAACGCGTGGAAGTTCACGAGCAAGGCGCCTGGTCCCCGCGTAACGATTGGGCGCGCCGAAGGCACGAGCTCGGTGTTCTTCGTCCGCGACAACGGCGCTGGCTTCGACATGACGTACGCGGAGAATTTATTTCGCCCCTTCCAACGCCTGCACGCCCAGGCGGAGTACGAGGGAACCGGCATCGGACTCGCAACCGTGCAGCGCATCGTGGATCGACACGGTGGCAAGGTGTGGGCCGAGGGAATCGTCGGCGCGGGCGCAACATTCTATTTCACCTTGGAGCGGGCCCGATGATGGAACCACCGATTCTTCTCGTAGAAGACAACGACGACGACGCCGAGCTCACGAGCATGGCGTTTGGTGAAGCCAACATCGCGAACCCAGTGATCCGCGTCCGCGATGGCGTCGAGGCACTCGATTATCTGATGCGCCGTGGAGCGTATGCTCAGCTCGACGGTCAGGAGCTACCCGTCGTGGTGTTACTCGATCTGAAGCTGCCTCGGGTGGGCGGCTTGCAAGTCTTGAAGGAGATTCGCGGCAATCCGCGCACCGCTTGTTTGCCCGTCGTCGTGTTGAGCTCGTCGGACGAACATCAAGATCGGCTCGGTGCGTACGCCAACCACGCCAACAGCTACGTGCGTAAGCCCGTCGACTACGATCAGTTCGTTCGCGCGTCGCGCGAGTTGGGCTTGTACTGGACCATGATCAACCTCGCGGCGCCCGGACCCACCTGAACGAGTCTTCAAAACTCTCCTTCTTCGCTGCAGCCCGAGCAGAAGGTCGCGCTCTGCAACAAGTCGAAGTAGAAGAGCACGACGCCGACATGGACTCGGATCAACACGTAGTCGTAGTTCTTCGTCGGTGTGAAGCAACCGGGGTGGTGCCATGAGCCGTCGAGCGTCCACGACGTGAGTTTCTCTTCGAGCTCGCACGGCGTGTTCGATCCGTAGACATCGACGATCACCGGCTCGCCGACCACGATCGGAATCAGTTGGTCGTAGTTGAGCGTGTAAGTATGGCCGCCGAGGACCGGCATCGGAAGCATGCCGGTGCCGGAGTAGTAACCGCCATCGCCCGTTTCACACGTGACCGCCTGCCCTCCCGTACCGCCGTCCGCGACCACCATGTCCTGACAACCGACGAAATCCGTGGGCCCGCCTGCATCGAGTGTGGGCGGCGTGCACTCGACTTTGCCAGTTGCCTTCACAATCATGGCCGGTTGGTCGAACTCCGGGCCGTCCACTTTGCTCGCATCCGTGACAGTGACGGAGTACTCGGTCGGTTCGTCGGGACACACTTGATGGGGGCCGGGCCCGCTGAGTGTCGGATCGGACCACTGATACGTGTATGGTTGTTTGCCGCCGAAGGCTTGCGCGATCAGCACCGCGCACGAGCCGCACGGAGTCTTTGCTCCATTGACTTGAATGCGCGCGTCGAGTGGCTTGGGCTCGTCTTGGACTGCGATTCCCGTGAACCCGCCGGCATCCGACATCGCCGATGTAGTCGGCTTAATGGGCGGAGTGGGAGGCTGAGTTTGCGGCGGCGTCGCAGTTGGCCTGCCGCTGTCAGCGGCAGGCCTGGACGGCGTGGACGGCGTGGACGGACTCGCGTCTTCGGGGCGGGCCGACGGCGAGCTCGACGCTCGCGTTTCGTCGCTCGCACACCCCAACCAGAGGATAAACCCCAGCCCCAGCGTTCCCCAACGCATTCTCATCCGCGACCTCCGGGGTAGTCATGGCCGCGTTCGAGTGCGCGTATGAAAATTTAGCTCGGTGGCAGACCACAGCCCGGTTCGAATCGAATGTTGTCGACGCCGATCGTGCTACGGCCGGCCGGGTCTTTCGGGAGTCGCAGGAGCAAGTTCTTCGAGTCACGGCTCGGAGTGAAGCGCACGCAATGGCGCGTCCACGTCGGCGTGAGCGGCGGCGAGGACCACAGCAGGCCTTCGTTCAAGCTGCACCCATCAGGAGACGCGTAAACCTCGAGCTTTCCTGGCGGCAGCGGCATGCCTCTGTCTTCGGCGCGGGTCAGCAGATCGACTGCAAACGCGTACGTTCGTCCGGCGAGTAGCGAGTCGCAGAGCGTCTGGCTGGTAGTTTGACCGTTTCCGCCGAAGTTCGTGTCGAGATACAAGTACGTCGAGCCGTCGTTTGCAGGGCTCAAGACGTTGGCCATGTTCGTGCCTGCGCCGGTCGTATCGACCAAGGTCTCCTCGTTGACGAACAGCGGTGCAGAGTAGGTGACGTCTTGCAGCGTGAAGCACGCACTCCAGGGAGCTTGGGTGTACGCAACACCCGCGAGTACGGCTGCGGGTATCGCAATCTCGAACGACGGCTGGGCGAGACACAGCGTTTGATCGCCGGTCGATTGCACGGCGGCGTCGGCGTCGGGCGCTTTGGCGTCGTTCGAGGTTGCGGCATCTGGACTGGGTGGTGGCTGCGCACCACCGCCGCTCGCAGCGTTGGAAGCGCCGTCGCCAGCGCCTGCAGCGGACGGCGGCGAACCTCCGCGGCCGCCGCTCGCGTCTGAAGCCCCGATCGGTTGTGAGATCGGCCGCCCGCCGTCGGGGGCGATCGCGCCGAGGTAGGCCTCGCCGGTGCAAGCCACGAGCGAGAGCGCGAGCGCGAGGCAAATCCACGGCCCGTGCGAAACGCGGCAACGCCGTGCCTTCATGGAGCGATGCTGGGCAGATAAATCGAGGTCGGGTAGTGCGCGCGGAACAGCGTTGCCAATCGCTGCGCTTCGGTCAGGTCGCCAAGCTTGCGATGTAGTTGAATCGTCAATACATCGCGCTCCTCGGCCAACGTACCCCGCGGGAAGTACTTGGCGTGGGACCCGAGTAGGCGCAAGGCGGCTCGAGGGTCGTGAGCCGCGAAACGTTTTGCGCGATACAGCAGACCGGCTTCGTCTTGCGGTGCGAGTTCGGCTTTTGCAGCAGGCTGTGGCGCTGCAGCCGAGGGCTGCGAATCTGGCGCCGCTGCGCGCTCGGCCGCTGCCCGAGGTGTCTCTGCGCGCTGCGAACTCGTTGCGACTTCGGAGACCGCGGTTGGCTGCGACGCGGCGGCGGCCGCGGTTCCAGTGACTGGTCTCGCGTCGGAATTGCTAGCCTCCGCACTGCGCGAGTCCAGCGCGCGAGAGTCACTCGGCTCAACCACCCCGCCGCCGCTCGTCTCGCGGCCAGCTCGCGCGCTGTGGGCAACGCTGCGCGAGCGCGCGGGTCCGTCCAATGCGGCTCGTGCACTGCGCGTGTCCAGAGCCCGAGATCCATTCGGCTCGACCACCGCGTCGCCACTCGTTTCGCGGCGCGCTCGCGTACCAAGTCGCGCATCGAGCAACCGCGGATCATCGCTCGCGGCGATCGCATTCGCCGGCTTCGTGGAGTCCAGGGCGTGCGACGAGTCGTTCTTGCCCGCGCGGCTCACTCGCGTCTCACCTGCAGCAGGCGTCGCTTCGCGTTCCGACTTCGTCGCACTCGGCCAAACATTCATCCCGTACACCGCGAGCGCCGCCGTCGTCGCAACACCGAGCAGCACCGCGTGACTCAATCCGAGGCCGGCGCCCGCCGCACTCGCCGCACCAATACCAGCGGCGCCTGTCACACCCGTCGCACCGAGGCCGGCCCCGCCGCCACCAGCTGCACCAGCACCAGCACCACCACCACCGCCGCCCTCGGCTGCGACGCTGCCGCCTCCACCGGCCACGGGCGCTCCCGTTGGCAATGCTGCACGCAGCCGCGCTAGCGCTTCCGGACCTGGGCCGCGCCTCTCGAGCGCACGCAACGCGTCGCGCAACACCGGCGACGCCTGATCACTCTGCAACAATCGTCGGGGTTCTCTCACGGCACATCTCCCCGGCGCTCTGCACGCGCGACCTCGGCAAAGATTCGCTCTCGCGCCTTGTGCAATCGCGCGTACGCCGTTTGCACCGGACAACCCACTGCGAGCGCAACCTCCGGCATCGACATCTGCTCGAGCTCGTACAACATGAACACGGTTCGCTGCTTCTCCGGCAACGCCTGCAACAAACGCTCCCCGAGCGCGAGCGACTGCTGGTTTGCGAGCGCTGCAGCTTGCGGCGGCGGACACCACTGCTCGGGCGGCGCAGCGGTCACCTCTTCTCGCCGCCGTCGGATGCGCCGCCGGTGATCCTTCGCGACCCGGGCACTGATCGCATACAGCCACGAGCGCACCTTCTCGCGCTCACAATAGTCAGCGAGACGCCGGTGGACGACGACGAACACCTCTTGCGTCGCATCCTCGACATCGGCGCTCGAAACACCGAGGTGCTGCAGCACCCGCCACACGAACCCCGCGTGCGCCTTGAACAGCTCGGCGACACTCGGCTCGGCAGCTTCCACTGCGAGTGCTCGAGCCGGAAGCGCGGCGATAATCCGCAAGGAGGGCACGTGCAGCAATGGCCTCAACGGAAGAAACCTATGATGCCAATCCGTAACAGCAAGACGAACGGTGCGCCCCGCAGCGTGTCGAGGTCTGAGCCCCCCAAACCGAGCGTAAATTCCGGCCGAACCGGCGCCCACCCCCCAAGTGCGGACAGCTCCAGCCCGAAGCTGTCGGCCAGGCGGAGGCCCAGCTTCGGCTCGAGTCCCAAGATCACGAGCAGCCGTTGGCTCGTCGACGAACTGTCGAGTCCCAGCCCGCGCGCGTGAATCGCGCCGAGTTGCACCTGTCCGCAAACCTGCAACCCGACAGTGCCGCGAACCAAGCGCGGACAGAATCCCACTCCAGCGTGCCAAGGCCAGAGCCGAGCGCCGCGCCCGCGCGCATCGACATCATCGTAAGGAAGGTAGGCAGTGCCATCGACCACGACGGAAGCGCCCAACACCGGAATCTCGACGCCGAGGTTGAGCCCGAAGACGGCGTTCGGGATCAACCCGATTCCAAGACGTGCTCCGAAACCCACTCCGACGGCCTCCTCGGGCCTGCCGCCGCGAGCGGCGAGCGCCTTGCCGCTTTCAGCTGCAGGCACACCGCTGCTCGTAGCTGCGAGTGCCGCTGGAAACGCATCGACCAGGGTCGCGATCACGAGCGCGAGCGCGACGTCGAGACTGCGGCAGTCCGGCGATTTTCCAAGCAACTCCCGCGCACCGAGAGCACGACCGCCCGCGTCGAAAGCGCGCACCTGCGCTCGCCAAGTCGACGCCTCGCGCTGCAGATCGACTTGAATGCGCGGCAATCGCTGTCTGGCTTCAGCCGGCGCGAGCCTTTGCGAAGTGAGACCCGCGACGCGACTTTCGATCTGCTCGCGCGTAGAGCAGCTCGACTCCGTCGGCGTCTGCCAGGCGAGCTCCGCGCTCGGGCTCGCGTTCTCGGCGAGTGCATTCGGCGAATCGTCCAACGCACACGCGACATCGCGTGTGCTCGCCAGCATGACGACGCAAAGCAACGCTTGCAGTCGCAAAGCCCAAAGCTTGCTGCATGCACGTCTCCGAAGCGCGCCGCGTCGTTCCCACCGCATCCGTTTTCGTGACCGCTCGCGTCCGCGCGGCTGCTGCGAGTCTACACCGCGCACCCGGACTTCTTGCAACCCAACCGAAACCACCATCGCAGCGGTGCGCTGTGTCGCTTGCACGGGTCGATCGATCGGTGCACCTTCGCAGTGATCGCGCGCGAACGCGTCACTGATTCGAGGCAGATTATGGCCAAATCCGCGACTCGCAACCTCGTAACCCGCGACGGCGTAGCTCGCGACTATCCGGACGTGCTGACTTCCGACGCGCTCGCCGCGATCACCGCGCTCGCACCGCTCGACGAGCGCCGCCGCGATCTGATGCAGGCCCGAATTGAACGCCGGGGCAAGCGCGCTCGCGACCGCCAACCGATCACGTTCGTCGATCCGGCGTCGACGATTGGCGGAACTAACATTTCGGTCGCGGACGCTCGCGCAGGCAAGTTCATCGGGAGCGAGATCCCGCGCGACCTGCAGCGGCAATGGGTTCAAGGGACCGGCCCGGCAGCTCGGCCGAACAGCGCTCCGGAGCAGAGCCTCCGGTCTGTCGCGTACGCCTTGTTGTCGGGCGCCGATGGCTGGATGTTCGACGGCGAAGACGCGCTCGGTCAGTTGTCGACGATGTCTCTCGACAATCAGCGCAACCTCAAGCTCGCGATCGCGCGCGACCCACTGTTCATGAAGGTCGCCGAACGGGTCGCCGCTGAGATGAACGCGTGGGCGAGAGATTTTCTCGGTCGCGAGATCATCGCCGACTGGCAAGCGCAGCTCGGCTTCACCACGAAGATCTTTCGGCCCCGCGGGCTCCACCTCGACGATCGACAAATCGCCTGGTCCGGCGGCGCAGGCTTCTCGGCATCCATCGTCGATACCGCGTTGTACGTCGCGAACAACCACCGGTCGCTGGCGGCCGCAGGCTCATCACTCGCGCTGTATCTGCCGAAGATTCAGACCGCCGAAGAAGCCGCGCTCTGGAGTGAGATCTTGAGCGCGCTCGAACGCAGGCTCGGCCTCGCACCGGACACAATCAAAACATACGTCCTAGTCGAACAACTCGAGGCGAGTTTCCAGCTGATGGAAATTCGGGCTGCACTCGGCGGTCACTTCGTTGGATTCAACACCGGTCGTTGGGACTACATCAATAGTGTGTCCGACGCGCTCGCATGGCGCGGCGACTTCGTGAATCCGAACATCGACGCCATCACGATGACGTACGGCTACATGCGCAACTACGAAGACCGCGTGCGCCGCGCCGTGAACACACCGGATTCGAACGGCCGCTTCGCCTTGTGGCAAGGCGGGATGGAGCCGAACATTCCCGTCGGCTCCGAAGCGGGTGTGGCGGCGGGGATGAAACGCGCGGTCGCCGGCGCCGAACGTGAACAATCCGAAGGCGCGAGCGGCAAATGGGTCGCGCATTGGAAGATGGTTCAGATCATTCGGCCGGTATGGGAGCGCGCCGGAGCAGACAATCAACTCGGACGCTCGTTTCCGCCTTTGACTTACACCGACCGCGACGTCGCAGCCTTGTCGATGCTGGAGGACGCACCGCGAACGCTGCGCGGTGCGCGCGACTTACTGAGCGTGGCGCTGCAGTACGGCAACGCGTTCGGCCAAGGTCTGCAGGCGGTCGCGCTCAAGGCGGCTGACTTTTTCGGCGACGACGACGTGCTCTACCTGATGGAAGACGCGGCCACCGGCGAGATCAGACTCAGCATTTTATGGGAGTGGCTGCACAAATCGGCGCAGTTCACGGCAGCGGCCGGAGGCGACGCGACGAGCATCCATGCCGGAGACCGCTTCACGTTCGAGCTCTTCGAGCGTTTGCTCGAGGAGGAGTACCAAAAGCTGCTCGCGGCGCGCGACAAGGACGTCCACGCAGACTCGAAAGAAACGACGCTGCCGATCACGCGCGCGATCGTAGACGCGTACATCCGGCGAGAGACTAAAGCGCCGTGGTACATCGACTTGTTGAACCTCAACCTGGGCAACCTCGATCTCGAAGAGGCGAAGCGCCGCATTCGAGCCTACCTCGACGCCTTTGCCGCCGACGGAACGCGTCTCACGGCAAATCTAGACTTCGCGCGCGCGAGCGCTCCGAATCCGCTCGGCTGACTACTGACAGATCGTGTCGCCAAACGCAGCGCTGCACGCGTCAGGGTTGTCGCGACCCTGCGCACAAAACCCGGCGCGGCACTCGAGGTAGTTTCCGCTCGTCGTCGCCGCGCCGTGCACCGGCAGATTGATCGCCTCGGCGCGGCAACCCGCGAGCAGCTGCTCGTCGCTCTCGCCCCACTTCAAGTGAGACACGTCGTGACAGTTGAACAACATACAGTTGCAATAGTCGTAGATCGAGCTCGTCGCGCCTTCGACCGTACTGCCTGGAGTCATGTCCGGCGGAGCCGGTGGAACGATCGCAGGCGGGGGGCCTGCCTTCGGCAAACTCGAGTCTTCGGCAGCACACGCTGCGTACCGCCTAATCCACGCGAGAAACGATTGATACGACGGATCGGCAGGCCCATCGAACTTCGGACCGCCCCCGTGCGTGACCCCGCCTCCTTCGTCCGACAGCGGCTTCAGCAGAAGAAACGACTGACTCGGGTCTTCGAGATTTACTAAACCTTGCCTCAACACGGTCCGCATCGTCGCGAGGGAGCTCGACGCGCACGCGAGGCCAGGCTCGGTCATCGCGACGTTCACATCGGTGATCCACTTGGGCGCTTGCTGCACCGACGTGTCGCTCGAGAAATGGCACGGGTAGCAGCGTTCGCGCCACTGGTACACGTCCGCCGAGAACAGTTGCTCGAGGGTCAGTTCCTGACAGTCCCCGGAATCCACGTAATCGGTACCGACCGCGAGCGCGATGTCGCAACGGGTCGACGCGCTCGGGACCGCTTGATTGCACGGATCATCGAACGTCGGACAAACCTTCCCGCCGCAACTCGAGGCGTACTGAATCCACTCGAGCATACCGTCGTACTCGGCTTCGATCACAGACTCGGTGATCAACGCGCTCTGCGGCTTTGCACGCTCGATCCAACTGAGCACCTTGCTCTGCTCGGGCGCGCCGAGGTCGACTAAACCGAGCTGACTCATGCACGCCATCGTCTGGCAGGGCGTGTCTTTCACAAACAGCGACAGGTCGATTCCGGACAAGTGACACTGATTGCAGCTAGTCGGACGATCGTCTTTCAAGATCGGCTCGATCTTCCGCGTGTACAACGCTGTCGCCGCATCGCCCGTGCACGTCGGCGCCGGGTCGGGCAACGCGTGCGAATCGCGGCAGCCCACGAAATAAGCAGCGACGCCAACCCACAAAGCCCACCGAACAGCCGTTCCCACTCGCCTACTCTACCCGCAAAATGGCATCCCCGTAGCGACGCCCCGTCAGGGGGTCGACAGTTGCTTTCTGCATCATTGGCGCAGTGGTACCGGAATCGCTTGGAATCGCGCGCTCAAGGCGTCGAGTTCAGCTCACGCATGGCTTCCGACTTTGCGTGTTCGTACCGCTCCAGCAGTTCATTTCGCACGATCCTTGAACACGCGCTCGGCCGTCGGAAAGTACTCGTCCTCTTCCTGATGGACGTGCTGTTGCACGCGCTCGACCAACACGTCGAGTGCGGAGCTCCAGTTCGGCGAATCGACCGCGACGGCAGTCACGGCTTCGATCGCACGGTCGAGCTCTCCGGCATCGCGATCGTGCTCGTTCGCCATCTCTTCCGTCTGTGGGTTCGACCGCAGAGTCGGATACAGCTCCTTGATCTCGCCCCGCTCGTGCGCGAGCAGCTCGCGCCGAACCGTCGGCCACAGCTCGCGGCGTACGTCAGGGTCCCAGGTCGTCCGGAGGCGCATGAGCAACGCCGAGACTTCGCCGTGCTCTTTTGCGAGGTGCCAGAACACCCCAGTGAGGCCTTCCAGCGTGGCTTTCGCAGCCTTCGCCGTGCCCACGACCTTGGAGGCCAGCTCTTCGACTTTTGTGGTCATATTGCCCTCTCGCGTTAGTTCACTTCGCAAGGGCCATGCCCGGGATCCCCGCCCACACGCCGGACACAAATTCGACAACCTGTGTCAATGATGCGTGAGGCTCCCCGGCACGGCTTGGGCCGCCCACTGGCCTACATCCCGCGCTGGGCTTTCACTCGACAAGCGCGGAGCTGAGCGATCGAGCGCTTCAGAAGCCCGAACATTGCGGACGACGAGGTTGGTCGTGACCTGCTGCGCAGGGTCCTCGCCCGTCACGACCTCGTACGTGCAGCAGCTCGTCAAGAAATGAAGGGCCGACGCCACGTTGAGCCGCGTGATCCAATGGCCGCGCTTCTGCTGCGGGATGAAGCCAAAGTGGCTCACGCGAGCGGTCAACGCATCGGCGTAGACTTCCGCGCTCTCGCAAAGCTGGTCGCGGATGATCTCCTCGCGCAGGTGCGGACTTTCCTGCAGAACGCGCGCAGCCAAGGTCACATCCCAAGCGACTGCCACAATCGGCTGTAGGAAATCGACCAGCTCGGCTGCAGCCGTTTGTAGGTCCAGCTCCCGATGATTTGCCAATACGTACAGCGCTGAGTCGCGGTGGACTTGCAGCGTACGACGGCGAATCTTGCCGAGAATGTACGCGACCCAGATTTCCGTGCGGGCACGCGCCAACTCAGCGTGCCATCTGCGCGGTCCGAGCCCGGCGGACCCATCCACCATCCGCACGAGGTTCCGGGCGAGCCTTCGAACCTTCGCTTGCTTCAGCGGCAAACCAGCCCAGGTACACACCGCGTCCGTGAGAACACACGCGACTTCCTCAAGCAGGACGACCTCGCCGGATTGCTCCCAGCGCCGAATTGCTCGTTTCCACGAGAGCGCAGCCTCGTGCATCAGCCGTTCGCGATTCGCTTCGTTCATTAAGCCTAGCAACACGCTCGTGCGCTCCTTGGGCTCAGCATCCGCGTAGCCCGCCCGGACGATGCGGATGGTGGCGCTATTGAACGCAGTGTCACGGGAAATCGTTGCCATAGTTGGTCTCCGCCGTGTCGTTGATGCAACAACAGGACCAGCGGCGCTCCAAAAAGCCGGTTCGCGATAAGGCTGCGATCAGACTGCGCAAATGCAGTCAGTGTCCTTATCACACACCCGGATCTCTGGAGTAATGACCCGCGAACAAGCGACCTTTTAGTCGCACTACAAGCAGTAGGCGCCGGGAGCCCACGTGCACCCGCACGATCCATCCGCGCGGCAACACGCTGCGATGCCGACCGGAATGCAGACGTTCGTGCAGTTGCATCTGCCCGATCCACCGCCGGTGCTTCCCGCGCGGCCGGAACCGCTCATGCGACCTGCCGCCCCGCCCGCCCCTGCACCACCTCGGCCGGTCGAGCTGCGGCCACCCGATCCGCCGCGGCCAGCTGCATCCGAGTCACCGTCCGAATCCGGCCCGACGCTCGACATGCCACCAGACATGCCTGCCGGTTGCGGAGGATTCATCGGCGGCGGCTCCGGGCAACTCAGGCACGACGAAAACGAAGCGAGCGTCGGAGACTTCGGATCCGGCGTGCACAACTTCATGCCTTCACTTCCATCCGGACACGGGCACGTGGTGCGTTGCCCGCGCTCGCATGCTTCGCCGACGAAGTCCGGCGCGCCCATCGCGACCGGAGGATCACCGGCGGGCATGCCTTCCGGAGAAGTGCTCGCGTAACCTTCAGCACAAGCTGCGAGTGCGAGAAGCAAACACAGACAGCCTGCTCGTTGCGACATCCTGCAGCCCACGGCGGCAGAGTCTGCATCGATCGAACTCGGATGTCACGCGCCGCTGTCGGCTGCAGTGAACGCGTCCCCAATCGTGGGTGATCGGTGTCCGATTCGACGATCGGACTGGCACGAGTTGATAGAATTTTCGTGAGCCGCGAAGCGCTACACGCGAAACCGTAAGCTCGCCGTCCGCATCACGGCGAGTTGCTCGAACATCACCTCGACGCGCTCGGTCGAATCCGTCGCGGGCGCGGCTTGCAGCGCTAGCTCAGGCATGCCGCGCTCAGCGATCGCTCGACGCATGTCTTCGATCGCGCTGCGCAGCTCCCCCGCGCGTTCGACGAGCCGCGCGTGCAAAGTGGTTCCGCGTGCGAACGCGACCGCGATCAATCCCGATGCGAGTCGATGCGAGTAGAGGAGCAACGTCAACATTGCTTCACTCTGTTCGGGCGCGATGCCGGTCTCCGTCAACAAGCGCTGATACGACGCCTCGGCGTTGAGCAGTGCAAGTCCGATCTCGCGACGCGCCGCACGCACGCGCTCGAGCGAGGGCGGATCTTCAGCAGCCGCATCGAGGAGTGCGACCAGCTTAGCGAGCGCGTTCGACATCAGCGGACGAATTTGGTCGCGCTCCGAAAGCGGAAACAACAGTCTGGACGCGAGCAGCGCGATACCCGCGCCGAGCAGCGTGTTCGAGATGCGAACCCAAGTCAGGTCGGTGTTGCCGGCATGCGTCTCGGCCAACAACACGAACCCGGGCGTCAGAAAGACTGCGAACGCACCGTAGTTGAGCGGCAAGACCGACACCGCGATCGTCACGAAGCCGAACACGCACGCGACGATCACGCGCGGATCCATGACCCACGTCGCGACGAGGAGCGCGAGACCCGCACCGATGATCGTGCCACCGACACGTTGCCACGCTTTCGCCCAGGTCTGCGTGCCGTGCGGTTGCATGATCACGAGACACGTCAACGTCGCCCAGTACCCGTGATCGAGCGCTAGCACTTTGACGACGAGCACCGTCGCCGCGACTGCGATCGTGCTGCGAAGCGCGTGACGAAACATCGCCGAGTCGAGTGTCAGGTGGTCCGACACGAGTGATAGTCGCGAGGCCTTGGTCGACAAGTCGCTCGGCTCCGTCCGGCTTGCCGTTGCCGGCATTGACGGATCGTCGATCGCGCGCGCGAGCGCGATGACGCGCTCGACACGCTCGAGCAAACGCACCAAGATCCGCGGCTCGTGATCTTCCGGCGACTCGGCCGCCGGGCGAAGTGATTGCCCGATCGGGCTCTCCTCGGCGGCTGAGGGCGGCAGGGGGTGTTCTTCCACCAGCGCGGTCGCGACGCGGTCGAGCGACACGCTCGTGTGTTCCGCCAGCTGTCTGATCCAGCGCGAGAGTTGCGGCAGGTTGCGCGGCGGCTCGAACGCCAAGCCGTCTTCGATCGCGACCATCGCGCCCAAGACCAGATCGGAGGCTTCGACCAACGCCAGCAGCAGCTCGCCGCGGCGACTGGGGCCGAGGCGCCCTTTCCGGATCGTGCCGAGCTGTGCGCGGGCGACTTCGATCGCATTGCGCGCGCGGCCGAGCTGCTCGCGCCGAGCCACTTGTGCCGCGGGTTCTCGGCTCGCATCGATCAGACTGCGCGCCACGCGTGCGAGCTCGCGCAGCGCATTGGCGATCGAGCGTCGCGCCGGAACGTACATGCGAAGCGGCCACAACACGAGCGACATCACGGTCGCCCACAGACCACCTGCGACGAAGTACGCACCCGCCCCGAGCGCTGCGAGCGACGTTTCCGCGGGCCGCGTCAATCCGATCACGAGCGACATCGCGATGGTGGTTCCAACTGCGGTCGCTTCTGCCCCGAACAGTCGCAGAAAACCCGTCAGCCCGACGACCACGACCACGAGCGCGACTGAGAGCACCGGGTGCACCGAGCCGAGCATTCCGAGCACGGTCGCGAGCCCACCTCCGAACGTCACGGCGAGCATGCTGAGCGCGCGTGTGCGATACGCACCGCCTTTGTCCGCGAGCACGACGCTGAACCCCGCGAGACTGGTGAATGCGAGGGAGGGACTCGTGATCACGCCGCCGAGTAGCAGCGGCACAGTCGTCGCGATTCCCGCCCGTAGCCCGGCTAGGTAGTTCGGGCGGCCTGGTGCGACGCGGAGCGCTTCACGCCGAATCGCCGAGTTGCGAATCAGCCTGACCATCGGTCGCTGGAGCTCGGGTTCGGGCATGCGAAGCGCTGAAGGCGAAGCTCGGTATTACAGGAGTCGACCGGCAACAAAGAAGAGGCTTGCGCGTGCGACCGATCGGTCATATGACTGATCGGTCACATGCCGACCAATACGTTCTTCGCGCTGCCCGCCGAGCGCCGCGACCGCCTCGTACGCGAAGCGATCGCGGAGTTCTCCGAGCGGTCGTTTGCCGAGGCTTCGCTCTCCAAGATCGCGCAGCGATCGCGGATTCCGAAAGGCAGTTTCTATCAGTACTTCGAAGACAAGCTGGACTTGTACCGCTGGCTGATCACGGAGGAGGCGCCCCGGCACAAACGCGCGTTCATCGGCGAGTCGAGCGACAGTGGCGACTTCTGGGAAGGCTTCGAGACGCTGATCGAGCGCGGCATGGCGTTTCTCGTCGAACACCCGCGGCTCGCGCGGCTGACGGCTGCCGCTGCAGACCCATCGGCGATCGCCGAGGTTCGCGGACTGCATCAAGCCATTTGCGAAGCAGGGATCGACGCGCTTCGCGCACGTCTCGCGCAAGGCATCGAGAGCGGGGCCATTCAAAACCCGGACCTGAATCTCGAGGTTGCGACGCGGCTGGTAGCTGCAATCGTCGGACCCGGGCTCACCGACGTAGTGCTACGCGAGCTGGGCGCGGAGCTTCACGAAGTGCTCGCGTCGGACACCCTGCGCAAGAAGCTCGGGCCCGCTCGACGCCGCCGGCTCGCCCATCAAGCGGTGTTGCTGATTCGCGGTGGCCTGGAACATGGTGGTTCGGAGTCACCCCGCAAACGTTAGTTCTGTGACCGAAGGAGTTCCATGATCGCTGAGGATTTCAAAAGCAAGGTCGCGTTCGTCACGGGATGCGCTTCGGGCATCGGACTCGCGGTGGCGCGCGCGTTCTCGGAGCGAGGCGCGAAAGTCGTCATCGCGTCGCGAGGCGATGCTGCGGGTCGAGAGGCTTGCGCGGCGCTCGAGCGCGACGGCGCTGATGCATTCTTCGTACGTGTTGACGTCCGCGAGGAAACATCCGTCCAGCGCGCGGTGAGCCTCGCGGTCGAACGTTTCGGGCAGATCGACTTCGCAGTCAACGCAGCCGGAATCGGAGGCGACATGGCGACGCTCGAGCGCACGAATCAAGCGGTCTGGGACGACGTGATGGCGACAAACGCCCGCGGAGTCTGGCTTGCGATGCGCTACGAGATCGCTGCGATGCTTGCAGCCGGCGGCGGCGCAATCGTGAACGTCAGCTCGATCTACGGCGCGGCCGGTAAGGCCGCGCACCACGCGTACGTCGCTTCGAAGCACGCAGTCTTGGGCATGACGCGTTCGGTCGCCCTGGAATACGCGACGCGCGGCATTCGCGTGAACGCCCTTCTCGCAGGCGCCACCGCTACAGCGGGCATGCTTCAGGCCGAAGCTGCGGTTCCCGAGATCGTCGGCGCACTCGTGGCACACCACCCAATCGGACGCATGGCGCGCGCGGAAGAAGTCGCAAGCGCCGCCGTGTGGCTGTGCTCGCCGGCGTCGAGCTACGTGACGGGCGCGCCGATCGCGGTGGACGGTGGGTTTTCAGCTGCGTGAGCGCGTGACGGTCCACACGCGTGCGAGCCATGTCCAGCTCGCACGCGTGCCGCGTCAGTCACTCCGGCAGCGTCTCGCCCGAACCTCCCATGTCCTTCGGCATGTCTTTGAACTTCGGAAGGCCGTCGCGGATGTGCAGCACGGTCTCCTGATAGTTCACGTGAAGGCCCGGCTTGAACGGGTAGTCCGGGATCGTGGCAGCGTAGACGTCTGTCAGCTCCCACAGCGGGTGGTCGGTAAACAAGTGACCCCCGCAGGTCTTACACCATTTGCGCTCGCTCAACTTCGTCTTGCTGTAGCTCTCGATCATGTCAGCGCCCTTCGTGACGCGAACACTGCCGAGCCTCCACAGCGTAAAACCGTTCAGCGGTCCCGCCGACCACGTCCGGCAAGACTCGCAGTGGCAGTAACCCATGCCCGCGGGTGCGCCTTCGAGCTCGAGCTCCACTGCGCCGCAAAAACACGTTCCTCGATATGTCTCGTCACTCATGACTTCACCTGTTTGTCCTAACCAAAATCGAACAGTCCTGTCCTCAGTCGTCAGTCCGCAGTGCGCTCGAGCACGACCTCGAGGTACTCGCCCGGAACGACGATTGCGCCGCCCGTTCCGCGGTCGTACGTCTCGATCAACTGCGCGATGTCCTTCGAGAGCGCTGCTTTCCCGGCGTCGTCGAGCGCCGCGAACGCCTTATGCGTCGGGCCGTAGTAACGCTGGAAGATGTCGATGAAATGCGCCGCCGACTCGTAGCGAAACACGAAGTACCTGCGCTCGGCTTGAAGCAGTTTCACGCCGCGCGGGAACAATTCGGCGATGCCGGACGTCGTGCCCCAACGCAACGGGCTCGAGACTCCGGGAGGCGGTGGAACGTAACGCCCGACGGTGCGCAACAAATCGCCGAGAAAGCCTTCGGGTGTCCAGTTCGAAACGGCGATTTTGCCGCCCGGCCGACAGACGCGGACGAGCTCTTTCGCGGTTTGGATCTGATCCGGCGCAAACATTACGCCGAACGTCGACAGCACGTAGTTGAACGTCGCGCCGGCAAACGGCAGAAGCTCCGCGTCTGCTTCGGCGAACGTGATGTCGAGTCGCTCGGCGGCAGCGCGCTCTGCCGCACGCGCGAGCAGCGCGGGCACGTAGTCGATGCCGGTCACCCTGCAGAACCTACGCGCAGCCGCGAGCGACGCGTTTCCGTTGCCACAAGCGACGTCCAGCACGGCGGAACCCGATTGGAGATCGGCGGCTTCGCACAACGCTTCCCCTACGATTTGCAGCGTGGTTCCAATCACCGCGAAGTCGCCGGAAGCCCACATCACTTGCTGGCGCGCCTTCAGCGCGAGCAGCTCGGGCGTCGCAGTCGGTGATTGGTTGATCGCTGGACATTCGAGAATCTGCGTCATCGTCATTCTCCACAATTCACGCGACGGTATTGCCGCACGGTCACTTGTAGGGACGCGAGGACGATTGCAGAATGACTACGAGTCTGTTCGTCATGACCCTCCGTCCCAGTTCACTTCGGCGCATTACCGAGCGTCCAAACGGCATGACCGCCCGTCCGAAACGGCGTTTGTCATGAGCACCGACGTCCTTTCCGAAGTGCTGCACGCCGTTCGCCTGAGGGGCGCGGTGTTCTTCAAGGTGGATGGTGCGGCGCCCTGGGTCGCCGAAGCTCCGGCAGCAAATCTCGTCGCACCGTTCGTCATGCCGGGCGCCGAACACGTCGTCGAGTATCACGTCGTGACGAAGGGTTCGTGCTGGGGTGGTCTCGTCGGCGAGCCGCCGGTGCACCTCGAAGCCGGCGACGTGATCGTCTTCCCGCAAGGCGATTCGCATGTGATGTCGAGCGCGCCTGGGATGCGCGGTCCGCAAGAGCTCGAACGGTTCAAGAAGCCGGAAAACGGGCAACTGCCGATCGCGATGTCGATGAACCCAGAGGTCCCGCCTAACACGCACCTCGTCTGCGGTTTCATCGGCTGTGATGCGCGCCCATTCAATCCACTGTTAGCTACGTTGCCGCGCGTGCTTCACGTGAAGCAGAAAAGCGCTGAGGATGGCGCGCTGCTCGAACAGCTGATTCGCGTTGCGGTCGTCGAGTCGACGGCCCGACGCGCCGGCAGTGAAACGATGCTCGCGCGGTTGAGCGAGTTGTTGTTCGTCGAGGTCGTGCGCAGGTATTGCTTGACCTTGCCGGATGAGACGAAGGGTTGGCTCGCAGGTCTGCGGGACGAAGTGATCGGCCGCACGTTGAGCGTGTTGCACGATCGGCCGGCGCATCCGTGGTCGTTGGAAGATCTCGCGAAGGAAGTCGGGTTGTCGCGTTCGATGTTGGCCGAGCGCTTCCACAGTTACGTCGGTACGCCGCCGATGCAGTACCTCGCGCGCTGGCGGATGCAGCTGGCAGCGTCACTCCTCTCAGGAACGAATGTGACGATGGCGGAAATCGCGGAACGCATCGGTTACGGTTCGGAAGCCGCGTTCAGTCGCGCCTTCAAGCGCCTGGTCGGTGTTGCGCCATCGGCATGGCGCGACGGCGCGCGACCGGATCTCGCGTTCATCGCCGAGGACGACAGCGATCCCGAAGTACGAGCTTCGGGGCATCTCGGGCTCGTGCTCGAAGACTCGTAGACAGATCTGCGCTCGAGTGGCCACTAACGCGCATGCGCAATTCCTCGGCTGCCGTCGCTAGTCTCACGCTCGTTGTCGTCACTGCATTTGCTCCCGGATGCGAGAGCGATCCGAAGACGAGTGACGACGCGGTCGAGGAAGAAGAGTGCGAGCCGGGAACGAACTGCATGTGCGTCCCCAGTGGTGCGGGCACGAAAGTCTGCGATCCGATGACCCACTTGTTCGTGATGTGTGACTGCTCGAAGGCGAGCCAACCGATCACACCGCCTGTAAATACGCCGCCGGTCACACCGCCGCCGGTCGTTCCGCCGCCTGTCACCCCACCGGGGACCTCTCCAGTTGCGGGTACGGGAGTTGCGGCTATCGCGGGCGCGAGTGGGTCCGCAGCTGGGGTCGGAAGCGCAGCTGGCAGCGGCGGCCAAGCCGGCGCGAGCGGTCGCGGCTTCTGATCCGGGTGCTCTACTCGAGGACGATCACGGGAATCTGACGCGGCGTCTTCGTTTGATAGACCGCATAGCGCGGAAACTCGCGCGTGATGTCGGCCCACAAACGTTCGCGCTCAGCACCCGCCGCGACGTACGCGCGCGTGGTCCAGCGTTTCGCGCCCCGCTGTACCTGCACGGTCGGGTTGGCCGCGACGTTCGCGACCCAAGCCGGACTGCGAGCGTTGCCGCCGTACGAGCCGACCAACAAGTATCGCTCGCCATCGCGAAAGTACGGCAGTGGAACGCAGCGTGAGAGCCCTGACTGCTTCCCTACGGTCGTCAGCAGCAAGACATCCAGCCCGTCCATGCGCGAGCCTACGATGCCGAACGTCCATCGGTACAACTGCGTGTGAACTTTGCCGATACGCTTGATGTTGTCCGGCGATGGAACCCAGCGGATATAACAAGTCTGCGGCATAAAAACGAACGGCCGGACCGAATCTGCGCGATGCGGCCCGACCGTGCAAGCGCCTACAACTTAGCGTTCGCCGCGGGCGAATCGCTCGGAATCGCAACCCAGTTCGTACCGTTGAACTTCGCGAGCTGCACCTTCTCGAACAAGAAGAAGTCGGTCGCCGACGTGCTCGCCGTGACGCCCGGCAGCATCATGCCGGAGGTGAAGTCTTTGAGGCTCGCAGCCTGCTTCATGATGTTTTCGCGCGTGAGGTCGTCGCCGCACTGACGCAGAACCTGCTCGAGCGTTTGCGCCGCCACGTAGCCGTACGTGTTCGAACCATCGATGAACTTGCCGTCCGGATACCACTTCTTCATGAACTCGGCGAACTCTTGGACCGCCGGATCGTTCTCGTACTGCTTGTCCGTCACATCCTTCAAATACAGGATCGACGTGATGCCGATCGACTTGTCGAGGCCGGCCGGGGTCAGCACCGAACCGACGGAGACCGAAACGTTCGTCAAGAACTGTTCGCGCTTCCAGCCCGAGTCGAATGCCTTACGAATCGCCATCGCAGCGAACTTCGGCGTCGCGACGTTGATGAACGTGTCGGCCTTGGTCGCTTGCAAGGTGGCCATCTGCGAGTCGACCGTGGCGTCGGTCGTCTCGTACGAGACTTCCTTGAGGATCGCGCTCGCCTTGTCGCCGAGACCCGCACGCAGACCGATCAAATAGTCTTTGCCGAAGTCGTCGTTCTGATAGAGGACGGCGATCTTCGCCTTGGGCAGGTTCGCGCGAATGTACTCGCCGTAGGTCTTAGCCTCGACCTGATAGCTAGGATTGAAACCGATCGTCCACGGGAAGTTCTTCGGATCGCCCCACTTCGTGGCACCCGACGAAACGAACAACTGCGGAACACCCTTCTGATTCAAATACTTTTGAATCGCGGTGTTCGAAGGCGTGCCGAGCGGTTGGAACAACGCGAGCACGTTGTCTTCCTCGACGAGCTTGCGCGCCTGTTCGACTGCCTTCGGAGGACTGTAGGAGTCGTCGACACTGAGGAGATTGATCTTGCGGCCGTTGATGCCGCCCTGCTCGTTGAGGCGCTTGAAATATGCCGCTTCGACGCGACCGATCGTGCCGTATGCCGACGCGGGACCGCTGTACGGCATCGTCTGGCCGATCTTGATTTCGGTGTCGGTGACGCCCGGGCCGTAGTTGCCCTTCTTGGCTGTCGCCTCTGGAGTCGCTTCTTTGGAGGGTTCAGAGCCCGCTCCCGGCTTCGAGCAGGCGAGGAACGCCAAGCCCAAAATGAGTGTCAACGTGAAGTGGATACGCGTACGCATGGGCAGTCCTTTGGTTCGTGGAACGAGGCACGGTCAAGGAAGCGCGAGCGCAAAATCAATCAACAACACACATCGCTACAACGCGCGCGGCGCAGACCCCCAGATGTGCTCAGCCCCCGTGACGCGAGTACTACAGCCATCAGCTGCGCATCGCAATCGTGGCGCGTCGCGCTGACTGACCGATCGCGCTAGTGAGTCCCCACTCACGGCCCAAAAATGTTCATCGATGGTGACGCGATGGGCAGATTGCGCCACCCAAGCTCGGGAATGAGGACTTAGGTGGCGTGACAGTTCGATTACGGCTGCTCGGCCGGATCAGCTTTCGGATTACGCACGACGTGGCCGAGCAGATCAGCAAGCGCGACTAGCAACTCTGCGGGCTCGACCGGCTTCGCCATGTGCACGTTGAACCCTTCGAGGAGCGCACGCGTACGGTCTTCGTTACGTGTGAATGCCGTGAGTGCGATCGCCGGAATGGTAGCCTTGTCTTTCACCGGCATCGCACGCACGTCACGAATCAGCGAGTAACCATCTCGCTCGGGCATACCGATGTCGGAGATGATCACGTCGACTTGCTCGTTCGCGACCGTGCTCAGCGCTTCGCCCGCGCTTCCGGCGTCGTACACGGTCATGTTGCACGACTCCAAAATGATCCGGAGCAATTCGCGCGCGTCGTCTTCGTCGTCGACGATCAAGACACTCACACCGGCGAGCGTGCTGTTGCGCGTGAACTGTTGACGGCGCGAGTCTGTGGTTGCAGGCACTTTAGTCACACCTACGGTCGTTGAAATGATCGGGCTGACGGGAAGCCGAACGAAAAACGAAGCGCCCTTTCCCGCTCCGTCACTGTGCGCGTCGATCGAGCCGCCATGGAGATCGACCAAGTGTTTCGCAATCGAGAGCCCGATTCCCAATCCTGCATGCGGCCGCGTGATCTTCGAATCGAACTGTCGAAAGCTATCGAACACATGCGGAAGAAATTCGGGCGACATACCGATGCCGCTGTCAGTGACCGTGAGTTCGAGATCCGACTCGACGCGCTGCAGGCTGACCCAAACTTGTCCGCCCTTCGGTGTGAACTTGATCGCATTGAGCAGCAAGTTCCAAATCACCTGCTTCAAGCGCTCGGCATCACCGCGCAACACTGTAGCTTCTCTGGTGAGCGAGAGATGCAACAGCAGCCGCTTCGAATCGAGTGCGTGGCGGGCGTCTTCCAACACCAGTGTCAGAATGCTCCCGAGATCGACCTGCGCCGGTTCGATTCGCACCTTGCCGGTGAGCACACGACTGATGTCCAACAAGTCCGAGACTAAACGGCTCTGTGCGTCCGCGTTGCGTTCGATCACTTCTAGCGCGTGCTCTTTTGTGCCAGGGGCTAGCGAACCGCTTCGAAGCAGCCGCACCCAGCCGATGATCACGTTCAGCGGCGTGCGGAGCTCGTGCGTTACGACCGCCACGAATTCGTCCTTCGCGCGCGTCGCAGCTTCGGCTCTCGCGCGCTCCGTCCTCGACAGTTCGTAGAGTTGCGCGTTGTCGATCGCACTCGCTGCGCGTCGGGCGAGGTCGCTCGCGAGCAACAAGTCGGGGGGAGAGTAATGACGCGCCGAATCGCTACAACCGAGTGTCAGTGTCCCGATCACGTTGTGCTTGATCCGGAACGGGACGACGAGCCATGAAGTCGGACCGAGTTGTTGGATCGACGCCAACACGTCCGGGGACTTCGTGATGCTTTCCCAGTAGTCGGGCGGCGTCGACTCGATCAGCAAGGGAGCGCCACTTTGAATCACGGCGCGGTGACCAAAGGGCGATTCGAGGTTGCGCACAACCTGCCGCACCAAATCGGACTTCGCAGGGTCTACGTGCGCGATCGGCAGCTCGTCCACGGAGAAGCCTTCGAGGCGAAGGACGCAGAAGTCCGCGAGTCGAGGGACGATCAGCCGCGTGAGCCTGGTCAGAGTCGAGTGATAGTCTAGTGATGATCCCAGTAGCTCACCCGCTTCGGTGAGAAATTGCAGATCGGCTTGGCGTGCAGTGAGCTGCTCCTCACGCGAACGCACGTACTGCGCCGTTGCTCCCGCTATGCCGACACTCAGGTAGCGCGAGAGCGTCTCGAGCTCGTCGACGTCGAGCGGCATCTGCGCCGCCCGTGCTGTCTCGACGATCGCGTACCGCAAGACACCGTACTCGCGGACGACGGCTTCGAGGTCGTAACCCGCGGTCCATCGCTGCCCGCCGTGCTGGCGCGCCGTCGCGTTCAGGTCGAGGGCCTCGTGACTCTCGCGACCACCGCCTGTGATCAGCTCATCGTTGATCTCGTCGAGAAACACCGGGATGTGATTGACCAGGACGGACTTGGGAAGCTGCCTCGGCGGCAAGTCCTTGCGCTCCACGTCGCGAACGAACGTCGCCAGGATGTCGTCGCGTCGCTCGCTTAGAAGCTGCTTGAGGGACATGAACTTCCGCAGGTCACGGGGGATGGCTCGGAAACCGGTCGCCGATCCGCCGCCGTCAGCTTCTCGTCTTCTTGGTCGGTGGGAGCCGTAGGAGCCGGTTCAGATTGCACTGGGTGGAATCGAGCGCGTGGTTAAGTAGCAAGCGGACGATGTCGGCGCGCGTCACCTCGAAGCCGCTCTCGCGAATACCGTCCGCGCATTGTTCAACGCGATCGACCAAGCTTTTCGGCAAACGAAACGAAAACTGCCTGGATGGCTCCATGAGAATCTCCCGAATACAGTGGGTGACGACGTCACCCACTGTCAACCTGCACGAGTCATGCCTAGGCCTGTACGCGTCGGATGCAGGCCAGCAGCCGCGCTAGCTCGAGCGGCTCTGCCGCGCGTGCTGCCGCACGTCGGCAAGAACGCCACGATCGCGGCTGCCGGAATGGTGCACGCGTGCGCGACTTGCGAGAGAATCGTCCCGCGAGGCGGCTTCGCCACACGCGCGACAGAGCGGTCCAGCACAGGGGCTAACAATCCAGATGACGCATCCCGTGGATCGATACCGGCGCGCCGCCGCTGGCTGGGCGTTAGTGCTCCTCGCGAGCTGCGCGACGACGCCGCCACCAGCCGCAGTCCGTCCGAGGCCGCTCCCCGAAGGTCCGCAAGCGCGCGAGCTCGCACTCGGGCAGATTGGCCGGCAGCTCTACGCAGCATTGGCAGACGGGGAGCCCGAGCGATTGATGCTCGACGCTTCCGAGCTAAAGTCTATCTTCGATACCGACGGTGCGATGCGGGTGCTCGAGCTGCGCGATCGGGGAACCGCACCGGGCTTGGCCGCAGCCGAGCAGCGCGCTGCCTACGGTGGAACGACGTACGGTGGCGTCTGTTTCGACCGCGCGCGCGAGGAACCGGCCGGATCTTCGCTCGGCTTGTTACAACCTGCGTTCGTGTTCGATCGCGCGCTAGTCGTCGGTAAACAACCAGACCACAGCACCGTGGCGGCATGGATCGAAGGCATGTTCGTGGGCACCGGCGATCTCGTGGTCGCGCTGGTCCTGAGTCGCGTCGAAGCCCCGAGGCGGGAGCATCCGGATCTCGAGCTGTTGCAATGTGACGTCGTCGATGGCCTCGAAAGCTTGAAGCCGATCGTGGGAGCCGACGCTGGCAAGTGAGCACGGTCGCGACTACGCTTCGGCGACGTGGGTTTGCCGCCGGACAGTAAGGAAGAGCCCCTCGAACGCACTCGCGAGTCGCTGCACGGAAGCGAAGTGCGGTTCCGGCTACTCGTCGAGCAAGTCAGCGAGTACGCGATGTTCCTGCTGGACCCGGAGGGCCACATCGCCAGTTGGAACCTCGGGGCGGCCCGGATCAAGGGCTACAGCGCCCGCGAGATCATCGGGCAACACTTCTCGAAATTCTATCGCCCCGAGGACGTGTGGAAGTGCGAACGAGAGCTCGAAGTCGCCACGCGCACGGGCCGAGTCGAAGACGAGGGGTGGCGTGTTCGCAAAGATGGTTCGCTGTTTTGGGCGAACGTAGTGATCACGTGTCTGCGGGGTACGAACGGCGAGAAGATCGGCTTCGCGAAGATCACGCGCGACATGACCGATCGGCGCCGCAACGACGAGGCGATGCGCCTCAGCGAAGAACGCTTTCGATTGCTGGTCGAGAGCGTCAAAGACTACGCGATCTTCATACTCGATCCGAACGGGCTCGTCGCCACCTGGAACATCGGCGCGGAACGGATCAAAGGCTATCGAGCGGACGAGATCATCGGCCAGCACTTCTCACGCTTTTATCCCGAAGCAGACGTTCGAGCTGGCAAGTGTGAGATGGAGCTCGAGCGCGCGCTCGAGCACGGGCGATGTGAGGATGAAGGTTGGCGTATCCGCAAAGACGGAAGCCGCTTTTGGGCCAGTGTGGTGATCACCGAGCTTCGCGACCACACCGGAAACCTCATAGGGTTTGCCAAGGTCACGCGCGATCTCACCGAGCGGCGCGCTGCCGAGAAGGAGCGACTAAAGCTCGGGCAAGTCGCTCTAGAGCAGATGTCGCAGCTCGGAGCGCTCTCGGAAGCACTGGCGGCAGCATCCTCGACCGAGAGTGTCGGGCAGGTCGTGACCGACAAGGCGCATACGTTCGTGCAAGCGGACGTGTGCACACTCTATTTGCTCGACGAACGCAGCCAAACGTTGGAGCTCATCGCGGAGCGTGGCGGCAATCCGACGGTCATCGACCGCGTGCGGCACATCACGGCGGGCTCCGGCAATCCAACCTATCACATCGGCACCGGCGACGCGGACGCAGTTTGGATCGAAACACCGGACCAGTACCTCTCGTTTTTCCCCACGCTCGCGAAGATTCCGGCCGACGGGCGGGCACAAGCGTTTTGGTGCGTTCCATTGGTCGCAGAAGGCGGAACGATCGGCATGCTCGGCGTGGGTTTCCATCAGCCCCGCAGCTTTTCGGAACACGAGCGCGCGTTCGTGCACACGTTCGCGCGTCAGTCCGCACAAGCACTCGCGCGCGCACGCCGTCTAGAAGCCGAACACGCAGCCGCAGCCCTCGCGGAACGATTGCGCGCGTCGCTGTCGACGACGATTCGAAGCATCGCCGACGCGTTGATCGCGACGGATGCGAGCGGTTCGATCACACTGATGAACGGGGTTGCCGAGTCACTGACGGGTTGGACCGAGTCGGAGGCGTGCGGTCGGCCGCTTCCGGAGGTATTTCACGTCCTGCACGAGCACACGCGAGTGCCGTTGCGAAACCCAGTCGAGCAGGTTCTGGAGAGCGGCGGCGTAGTCGGGCTCACGAACCATTCCGTGTTAGTTGCGCGCGATGGAAGCGAGATCCCGATCGACGACAGCGGCGCTCCGATCCGCTCGGACGCCGGAGTGATCCAAGGCGTCGTGCTCGTGTTCCGCGACGTCACGGAGCGGAAGCAGGAGGAATCTCGGCGAGCATTCCTGGCAGACGCCACGTCCGCGCTCGCAGAATCTCTCGACTACGAGCTCACCGTCGCGCGCGTGGCCCATCTCGCCGTGCCGCGACTTGCCGACTGGTGCGCGGTCGATCTCGTCGAAGTCGATCGCACGCACAAGCGTCTCGCCGTAGCACACGTCGACCCGGCTAAAATCCAGCTCGCGAACGACCTCGCGGCGCGATACCCGGCGGACCCGAACTCGCCGGCCGGCTTGCCTCACGTACTGCGGACCGGGCAATCCGAGTTGTATCGAGAGATTCCCGACGCAATGTTAGTCGCGCAGTGTGTGGATCAAGAGCATCTGCGGATTACCCGAGCACTCGGCCTGAGATCGGCGATGGTCGTTCCTCTGGTTGCCCGCGCAGAAGTGCTAGGCGCATTGACCTTCGTTGCAGCGGAGTCCGGGCACCGCTACACCGAGCAGGACCTTCAGCTCGCAGAGGAACTCGCGCGCCGCTGCGCGAATGCGATCGAAAACGCGCGGACTTACCGATCCGAGCAGAAAGCGCGGCGAGCTGCCGACGACGCAAACCGCGCGAAGGACGAATTCCTCGCAATCGTCAGTCACGAGCTGCGCACGCCGCTGAACGCGATCATGGGCTGGGCCAAGATGCTGACGATGCAAGCGATGGATGAGACTCGCTTGAAGCGTGCCCACGATGTGATCGAACGAAACGCGGTCGCGATGGCGCAGCTGATCGAAGACCTCCTCGACATGTCGCGCGTCATCAGTGGCAAGCTGCGAATCGAAGTGCAAGACGTCGACGTCGCACGCGTCGTCGAGGCGGCGATCGAATCCATTCGTCCGGCTGCGCTTGCGAAGGCGATCGAGGTCTCGGCCGTGCTCGACACGAGTCTGCCAGCGATCATGGGCGACCCGGCTCGGCTGCAGCAGATCGTGTGGAACCTTCTCAGCAATGCTGTGAAGTTCACGCCGAAAACCGGGCGGGTCCAGGTCGTCGTACGGCGGGTCGAATCGTCACTCGAAATCATAGTGTCTGACACTGGCCAAGGGATCGCGCCTCATTTTCTGACGAACGTGTTCGAGCCGTTTCGCCAAGAGGATGCGAGCCCTTCACGGCATCGCGGTGGGCTCGGGCTGGGTCTCGCGATCAGTCGTCAGCTCGTGGAGCTGCACGGGGGCCAGATCGTCGCACGCAGTGAGGGTGAAGGACGCGGAGCGACATTTTCGGTGATTTTGCCGATCTCCGTGATCATGCCGGCTGCAGAGCTCACGCGACCAGGATCGCGGCAGTTCAGCTCGAGCAATACATTCGAGAAGCCCGAGCACATCCGCGGTTTACACGTCTTGGTCGTCGACGATGAAGAGGATGCTCGCCGGCTGGTCGCAACGATTCTCGAAGAGTGCGGATGCCGAGTGACACTCGCCGGCAGCGTCGCGGAGGCGTTACAAAAGTTCGATGTCGACGTGCCGGACGTGTTGTTGTCGGATATCGGCATGCCGGGTGAGAGCGGCTTCGATTTGATTCGTATGGTCCGGGGCCGGCCACGGGACAAGGGTGGCGATGTGCCTGCAGCAGCGCTCACGGCTTATGCGAGGCCGGAGGATCGCCGCAACATGCTCAACGCAGGCTATTCGATCCATCTGCCCAAGCCGGTGGAACCCGCGGAGTTGGTCGCTGTGATTGCAACGTTGAGTCGATTTCGGCCGCGCGCGGACGCGTAACGTGCTCGGCTCGCGCCGCATGCGCGATGCTGCGCCGCTTGCAGCTGCGGTCGCGCGACTGACAGAGCCGCAGCCTTCGATCGACCCCGCGAACTAAGCGCGCGCGTACGCTACCGGAGACATGTGCGTGTGTGTGACGACTTACGCGGACATTCACAGCCCGAGCGCAGTCCAGTACCGTGTTTGTCATGAGCTCCGTGAGTCGTGCTCCCTTCCGTTGGAGGCTCCGATTGGCCCATCGAGTACTCGCATGTTTGCTCCTCGGGTCGTGCGTGATCGCCTGCAGCGACGACGATCCGGCTGAACCCAACCCTGGGAAAGACGCTGGCACTGACGCAGGTAGTGACGCTGGTGGCGGCGGCGGTCTGCAGACGCTGAACCGCAGCCGCTTCACGGATGTCGGCGTCGAGGGCCGGCTCGACTACGCAACACCCGAGTATTGGGTGTGTCGGCCCGACATCTCGCCGAACGAGTGCGCTCGAAACCTGGACTCGACCGAGCTCAAGGCGGACGGCACGCAGGAAGTCGTGAAACACATTGCGGCCACGGATCCGGCGCTCGACTGCTTTTACACGTACCCGACTGTTTGGTTGAATCGCACCGCGCAGATGACGGACTTCAGCGATACGGGCGTGAACTTCGTCTTGGACCCGCTGCTCAGTCAGGCGGCGCGATTCAGCAGTATCTGCCGCGTGTTCGTGCCGCTGTATCGACAGACTGGATTGTCGGGCATCGCGCTCGCGCCGAATTCGAACAAAGATTTGGCACTGCAGGACGTGCGCGATGCGTTCGCCTATTACCTCGAGCACTATGGCGAAGGGCGCCGGTTCGTATTGCTGAGTCACTCGCAAGGCAGCTACATCACGTCGGCACTCATCAAGCGCGACATCGATGAGAATCCCGAGTTGCGCGCGCGCATGATCTCCGCGGTCATGTTAGGCGGGCAGCCGTACACACCGGCGAGCGAGCGCTTTGGCGGGTCGTTCAAGAACATTCCAGCGTGCCGCGTGCCGGGCGAGCTCGGTTGCGTCATTGCATTCAACAGCTACGCGAAAGAGGCTCCGGCGACGAGCGCTAGTCTATTCGGTCATGTGATTCCCGGCTCGCTCGAGTACGACGAAGGCGTCGACCCGAACGGCCAAGTGATTTGCACCGAGCCCGCGGGGCTCGCGGGCAACCCGGGACGCTACGCCGGCAGCTACTTTCCGGTCTCGCTCCACAACCCGCAGTTCGGTGCTCCCGGCATGATCCCGGGGATCGATACCCCATTCCTGCTGTATCGCGACTTCTTCCGAGGCACGTGTGTGCAAACCAATGGTGTGAGCTACCTCGAGGTTTCAGCCGATCCGGCCGTGGGTGACGTACGCCAGGCTCCCGCGTATCGAAACGCACTGCTCGAAGGAATCGGTTTCGGCATGCACCTCGTCGACTACAACATCCCTCTGGACGACGTGATCGCCGCCGTGAAGCTGCAAGCGCAAGCGGCCGCCGCGTTTTAGCTCACGGGGTTTCAGGCGGCATCGAACGCCCGGGTACCGTAGCGGCCTTCGCCCGCATCGCCTCCGCGAGCGCCGGCGCACTCGACTGCACGATGCGCTCCATCGCTGTGCTCAATGCGATCGCGAGGCCTTCCGGCGTCCGTTGCGCGATCGGCTCCGACTCCGAGAAGCGCTGGTTCCAGAGAATCGCGGTGCTCTGCGCGTCCGAGAGTGTCAGCTCGAGCTCCAACCGACCGAGCCACACCGAAGCGGATTCATCGACTTCCTCGAAGCCGGTCACGCGCCCCGACAAGATTGCATCCGGCGGCGGTGTCGACGCCGTCACGACGCGACCAAACAGGCCACTGCGAGCGTACGCATCGCGCAGGTAGTCCGTGAGGTGCACTGCCGGCGGCGACGTCCACCGATGATAGTTGTAGTAGTCGAGCTTGTACGGGCTCGTTCGATAGACGACCCGATCGTCCGAGAAGACCGCATCCGCTTCGAAAGATTCGACGTACAACACGCCAGCGACTGGCTGACGCGCGAGGGTCAGCGTAGGCGCCGACAAACGATAGAAGTGTGTCTCCGGCGTCGACGCGCATGCCGCGAGCAAGGCCACGGCTACGAATGCACTGCGAACGCTCATGGCAGCTTCCTCTCCGGAGGTGCCTCGCCGATCAACAGTCGCGACGGGCGCTGCCGCAGTTCTTGCCCGAGATACTTGAAGCTCTGCGTCGCTTCCCTCAAGTTGTACGTGATCGCGCGAAGTTGGTCTTCATTCTGGCGAACCACCCCGTTCAGCTGTGTCACCAACTCGTTGACGTTCGACATGATTTTGCTCGCGTCCTCGGTGACTCCGTTCGCCCCTTTGAACGCGGCATCCGCGGAGTCCAAGGCCCGTTGAACTGGCGCTCTCGCGTCTCGGATCAAGCCGTGCAACTCCGCACCCGCAGCGTCGAACTGCTCGACTGTGTGCTGCGTGCTCGTGAGGAGCGCATCGAGCTTCTCGACGTCGAGGCGTGACGTCACATCGGCGACGTGCTTGATCAGCTCGTTCGTGGTGCCGAGCAAGCCACCGGCTTGGGCGATCAGGTTCGACGCTTCATCGGTCACGCGCTCGAGCGTCGAAGCCTCGTACGGGATGTAGCTCCCAGGTGCGAGGGGTGTCCTGTCCTGGCCCGCCCCCGAAATATCGATGAACTTTTGCCCGGATAATCCTTGGAAGGAGAGAGTCGCTCGGGCGTCTTTCATGATCGGCGTGTCGCTCGGGATTGAGAGCTTCAGCCGAACGCTCTGGAAATCGTCCGCGTACAGCTGAATCTCCTCGACGTCACCGACGCGCACGCCACGCACGGTGACCGTCGCACCCTCTTCGACTCCGCTCACACTGCCGGGAACCCGCACGTAGAACGTGGAGGTCGACTGAAACAGCCGCTGCTGCACGAACAACACGAACATTCCGAGGCCTAACAAGACCGCACCGAACACGAACACGATGAGCTTGATCTTCTGAGCTTTGGTGATCATGGATGCCTCTCGTCCGCTCGCTTATCCGGATTCGGCTTCGGCTCTCGCCGGTGGAAAAAGCTATACACCGCGGACACGTCGCTCTTTTCAAGCGACTCGATCGAGCCCTCGGCGACCACGTGCCCGTCGTCGACCACGATCGCGCGATCGGCGATCGCACGCACACCTTCGACGTCGTGCGTGACTGTGATCACGGTGACACCCAGCACGTCGCGGAAACGCACGAGCGTCTCGTCGATGCGCCGTGCCGTCGCCGGATCGAGACCGGACGTCGGCTCGTCACAAAACAGAATGACCGGATCGAGAACCGTCGCTCGGGCGAGAGCCACACGCTTCGCTTGTCCGCCCGAAAGCTCGGAAGGCAGCCGGTGCTCCAGCTCTGACAACTGGACTAACGCCAGCTTGGCCCGGCTCATCTCGTACGCGACCACTTTGGGTATACGTGTCAGCTCGAGAACGGGCAACGCGATGTTGTCGATCACGCTCATCGAGCCGAAGAGCGCATCGTGTTGAAACAGCATCCCGGTGCGGCGCATGACTCGCCTGCGATTCGCGCCGTCGAGCGCGTACGGGTTTTCGCCGAGAAGCTCGACCGTTCCAGCACGCGGGTCGAGCAGTCCGGCGATCGTTCGAAGCAACGTGGACTTGCCTGACCCCGAACCGCCCAGGATCGCGAGGATCTCAGCCCGGTGGGCGACGAGATCGACATTCGTCAGCACCGGCTCTTCAGCATAGCCGCACGCCAGACCGTGACACTCGACTACGTCAGCCGCCGGTTGTTCCATGAGTCACGGTCCACGCCGTCGTCACGATACTGTCAGTGATGACGATCAACAGAATACTGACTACGACTGCGCGCGTCGTGTTCGTGCCGACGCTGCGCGCGCCGCCGCGCGTCGCGAGGCCCATGAAACACCCGACGAACCCGATGATCCACGCGAACAACACGCTCTTCATCAAACCGAGCCCGAAGTCGGCGAGGATCAGTGCCTCCTGCATGCGGTGAAACGTGACTGCGTACGGAATGTTCAACACTCCGCCCATCGCAATCCCTGCCCCGATCCCGATCGCCATCGACAGGATCGTGAGCAGCGGTTGGGCGATGGTAATCCCCGCAACGCGAGGAAACACGAGGTATTGCGCCGTCGAGATGCCCATGCTCTTGAGCGCATCGACTTCGTCGTTCACGGCCATGGTGCCGATCTCCGCGGCGATCGCAGCACCACTGCGTCCTGCCAGAATGATCGCCGTGATGATGGGCGCAAACTCGCGCACCATGCCGAGGCTCACGAGCTCTGCCATATACACGCTCGCGCCGAACTTGCTGAGCTGAAACGCACCCTGAAAGGCGAGGATCACGCCGATCAGGAAGCTCAACACCGACACGATGAACGTCGCGTCTGCGCCGAGCACGACTGTTTGCTCTGCGACTGCGATGAGCCGGCGGCGGTCCCAGCGCAGAATCGAACGGACCGCGCTCCAAGCCGTGTCGACCACCATTTCCGCAATGTCGACTAACACGCGCAGTTGGCCCGCACCCGATGCCATGCGGTCGAACCACGAGTGCGTCGCACGCGCTTTGGCCGGCTCGCGGGGCTCGGTAACCAAAGCGATGGCCTGCTTGTGCTGCTCCGACAGGTGCGTGAGCTCGCACTTGCGACCTGAGCGTTCGAACAGCTCGACCCCGAGCTTTGCAGCTGCAGCGCCGGCGGTGTCTATAGCTCCCACCTTGGCGAAGTCGACTTTCAGGTCTCGAATGGCTCGATCGGACGCGCGACGGTCGAGCTCGGCGTACAGATCGGCCGCATCATCGAGGACGATGTCGCCTGACAGCGCAAGAACCGAAGTACGATCGTTTTCGGCCCGGTTCAGGGTCGCCTGCATCCATCGAACCTCCTCGCAACGGTCCTCGGGTGCAAGTGCATGCGCTAAACATGTTCCCGCCCCGGGAATCATCAAGCCTGGGACTCGCTCGATCGTACTGAACGCGAGCGGGTATGAGTCTTGCTTTGCGCGGCGTGCCGAGACTTCGCGGTGACGCGTCAGGCCTTACTTCGAGTCGAAGCAAGGCTGTCTGACCAGGCTCGGAATCTGCAACTTGTAGCTCTTCTCGCCGTGCTGAACCGTGTACTTCCCCGCCTTCAACGCCGGTGTCTCGCAGGCCGCATCGACTTCGAGGCAGTCCTTCGTGCACGTCGAGCCGTCTTTGTGGAAGCTGGAAAAGCGCGTGTGCACGTGAAGCGTGTCACCTTCTAGATCGACCCAGCATTGCAAGTTCGCACGGGCATCACATTCTTTGTTCAAGCACCCTGGGCCGTACACGCCAAACACCACGGTCGAGTCGGCCTTCAGAGACTGCTTCTTCACTTGTTCGATGTGCAGTGCGGCTTCGCGCTCGTTGAAGCCGGCAAACGCGCAGATCGGCAACGTGTCCTGGAGCGAGAGCTTGCCCCAGCCCGGACCGAGCCAAGGGTGATCCGCATCGAACGTAGGCGCAGGCTCCGTCGTATAGGGGTTCTGCGAAGTCGGCGCAGGCGGAGGCGCTGCAGGCTGCTCCACGGGCTTCTCGGCGGTGAGCGGTGCAGGCTGAGCCGGCGGCGGTGCGGGCTCGGGTTCCGGCTTCCGGCACGCCACCGAGGCCGCGACTAAAGCCGCAAACAATCCGAACTTTAGGCACGCGCCTCGAGAGATCGATAGTCGATGGTGCATCGGTGCGGCGCGCACTCTAGCGCGCCGCCCAGCGCTTGACCAAAACGCCGACGCCGGCTCGGCTCGGTTACGAGGCTTTAGCTCGCCGTCCGCCCGCCGCTACGCGTTGGACCGGCCGCCGCTGCTCGAGCCGCGGTGATTTTCCGGTCGCAATCTGCAGCTCGCGATACAGCGGCGCGCGGCGTGCGCGTCCGAGACCTGCCTTGATCTTCAAGCGTTGCTTCGCTCGGCTGTCAGGAGCATACGTGTCGTGGTCGCCCTTCTGCGGATCGAAAAATCCCAAGTACCCACCCGGATTCACGCCGAACGACTTCAAGCCTTTGCCGTTCTTGACGCGGTTCAAGTAGTCGTTGCGCGCGCCGGTCTGCTCTCCGACCGTGAAGTAGAGCGGCAAGACGAAGTTCGACACTTCAACGCCGTCGATCTCATAACTTTCAGCTTGCACCGCATCACACATCTCATACCAGTGAAAGACCACGCGATCAGGCTCGGCCGGATGTGGACCCGCTGCGAACGTGTTGACGTTTGCATCGCCGATGAGCTCGAGAACCTCGTGGGACAACGTGACACTCCAGGCTTCGCCGAGCTGCTTCGAGAGCTCGGTGAAGACGAACCCGTACGGTAGCCCGCGGTTGTTTTGATCGTGATAGCCGAGCGCACCTTCTGCATCGGCGAGCTTGTCCCAGAGATACAGGATCGCGTCTCCACGCAGATCCTGCGGCGCTTGTTTCAGCGCGTTGATGTTTTGCGCTTTGTTGTCGTTCAGCGGCGAGCATCCCTCCATGCGCACCTCTGCTCCCCAGTGCCACTGGGGCGTGAAGTCTTCACGCAGCTGTCGGTTGATGGCGCGCACGACCTTCAACACGTCGTAGTCGGCGATCTTGGTGAAGTTGACCAACGAG
>Ga0193752_1000242_pt1 | contig 61549 bp, 73 predicted proteins | sample H1c1metaG_FD_144924 | JGI IMG/M metagenome (GOLD analysis project Ga0193752, IMG submission 144924) | Soil microbial communities from a riparian zone of the East river system, Colorado, United States - H1c1 | ecosystem: Environmental > Terrestrial > Soil > Riparian zone | place: USA: East River...
GACGTTCACTACACCGCCGGTCGCTCTACCGAATTCAGGTGTATATGAGTTTGTCGCGACCTGATATTCCTGGACAGCTTCCATGCTGACCGTCGAGCGGGAAGCATTGATCGAATTATCGGTAAAATCGGCCCCGTCCACATTTACCTGCGTCGAACGCCCACGCTGCCCGCCGATGTTCAGGCCCGACGTTGGTGCCGGCCCGATCGGGCGGCCATTGTCGCGGCCCACGGTAGAAAGCGTCAGTGCAAATCCGGTCGCGCTTCTTTCGTTGATCGGCAGATTCTCGATCCGCTGCTGGTCGATCGTATTCGCAAGCGATGAACGCGACGTTTCGATCAACTCGACCGAATCGCCCGAAACCGTAACGACCGCATCTGCCGCGCCGATCTCCATCTTTATTTTCAGCTCCGCACTCTGGCCGACGGTGAGTCTGACGGGCGACACCGAAACTTTTTTGAAAGTCGCAGCCTCGGCTGTGATCTCGTAATCGCCGGGCGGCAGGCCGATAAATGTGTATGTGCCGTCCGAGCCTGATGTGACGTTTCGCGAAAAACCTGTCGAGGCATTTCGAGCGGTAACAGTGGCGCCCGCAACCACTGCATCGTTCGGATCGACGATGGTGCCGACGAGATCTGATGTGCTTACCTGTGCCTGTGCGGCGGCGATGGACGCGGTCATTACCACGCTAAGTAAAAGCGTCAGGACCTTTCCGATACGTGCGGAAATAAAAGAAGGGACTGCTTGCATTCGATTTCTCCTTAATTCTGAGAGGTTTTACTGCGTCAGCGTGTTCGAGGTCGCGGAACTATAGAGAGCATTTTTTGCTCCGGGCCGTAACTATTCAATTTCTTTAACTTAGGTAAAGCGGCTGATCTAAACAGTAAGACAAAATTTGCTTTGATGTTTGTAGCCTAAATTAACCGCTAAGGCAAGTAAAAATGCACGTAAATCGAAAATTTAGCGGCTCGTATCGCCGTGCGGCAAACCCGATCGCGTTGCCCTCGCCAAAATGCCTCTCAAGTAGCTGCTTTGACCGGCAAAAAATATTGCCGCCGATGCCGCTTTTGGAAGGAACGCCGCGTGGCGCAGAACACGCGAAACGGCCAGACGTTTCCTGAAAAGTTTGTGATGCAGGTCATTGTATTCATTTGCGGCAGACGTAAGTTCGCTATACTTTTCTAAGCAAATAGCCAGTATTTCCGAACTTTGCAGGGCCATCAGGATGCCGCTGCCGGTAAACGGGTCGATGAACGCACCTGCATCGCCAACGGCAAAAAGGTTCGATATGGCACTCCGTTGCTTACTCCCAAATCCGTCGACGGAAACGCCGATCCAGTCTTCGGAAAATACGGCATTTTGCAATGTTCCTTTTGCACGCCGATTTTTGTCTTGAATGAAAGCGAACAGGTCATTGGTCTTACCAATAAACTTTTTGGCAACGTCCGATTTTACGAGAAAACAGAAATTAGATCTTCCGCCTTCGACGTGGCTCAATCCGCCGTAACCGCCCGCAAAAAAATATATCTCACAAACGCCTGCTTCCATTTCTACGCCAGCTAAATGAGCTTTGAATCCGATCAGATCGGGTTTGGCTGGTTTGTACTTGTCCACAAATTTTTTCAGTACGGCCGAACGGCCCGTCGCGTCGATGAATATGTCCGCAACGATCTCAGACCTTTCGCCGTGATCGTTCTTCGCTGTCAACGACGCTATCCGTCCATTCGACAATTCGGCGCCTACGACACGCGATCCTTCGATCACCTCGACGCCGACGGAGCGTGCACGCTCCAGCAACTGCTGGTCCATCTCCGCACGGCTTAGGCTTAGGGCAAACTCTTCGCTTCCGAACCAGGTCGTCGGCACCGCTACGCTGCGTCCGCCCGGGCTGAAAAATCGCGTCTCGGTAATGCGGCCTTTACGCCAAGCTCCTCAAAATGCCTAAAACATTCCGGCGAGATAAATTCGCCGCACAGTTTGTGCCGCGGAAATCGTTCGCGTTCTATCAGCGTTACGCGAAAACCGCGATTAGCCAACCTGATGGCAAGGCTCGAACCTGCCGGCCCGGCGCCGACTATGGCGACTGCGGACTGCTGACTGCGAATTGCGGAATGTTTGTCCATTTTCTTGTGCGTAGCTATTATAGCAGTGACTCAATCTGCAATATGAAGATCGTTCAGCTTTCCATCCCGACGCCGTTTTATGTGGGCGACGTAAATGTTTACCTGATAAAGGAAGATCCGGTGACGCTGATCGATGTCGGGCCCAAAACGCCCGAGGCAGCAAAAGCATTGCGCGAAAAGCTGGCTGAGAACGGCGTGCAGTTTGCCGATGTTCGCCGCATCGTTCTGACCCACGCTCACGAAGACCATTGCGGCCTTGCAAAGCAGGTTCGCGACGAGGCAAAGAACGCCGAGATACTTATTCACGATTGGGAAACCGGACATCTTTTCGGTCGTCTCGCACAGGAACAGCATCGCAAATTGCTGCTGCGTTCAGGTGTTCCGCCGGCGGTGTTCGACGATATGAAGGGCTTGTATGAAGAGATAAGCCTGTTGACCGATTCTCTCGATGAGGGCGATTATATTTCGCTGAAAGACGAGATGGAGCTGGAATTTGAAAGCGGGAGTTTGCGCGTACTGCATACGCCGGGCCACACGCCGGGTTCGTGCTCTTTTGCACGCGAAGCTGATCGTACGCTTATCTGCGGCGACTGCGTGCTAAAACGCATCACGCCGAATCCTGTCGTATCGCCCGACCCGGTCGACCCGGAAAGGCGTTTTCCGTCGCTGGCCGAATATCTCGTCAGCCTAGCTAAAATTCGCAGCTATAAACCTACGCTGGCCTACGGCGGCCACGGCGAACCTGTCACCGATTTCGAAGAGATCTTTAACCGGTACGTTCGTGCTATCGACGAACGGCAAAAAAATGTGCAGGCTCTGATCTCGGCGGATGGTTCGACCGCCTTCGACATCGCACAACGCCTGTTCCCTCGTTCGTTCGATCACGACGTTCACCGATTTCTCGCCATTTCCGAAGCGATCGCGCACCTGGATTATGCCGAATCCGAAGGCAAGATCGGCGTCGAATTGAGCGACGGAATCGAGATCTACAGAAAGTAGTTCTTATTACTGAATGAGCGGACTAATTATTTTGCGATCGCAAAATCAGTGATTAAAAGGTGAACGACAGAGCGACCGATAGTGCGGCTGCGGCACCCTGCGGACTTAGCTTGCGGCAAATATCGCCGAAACGCTTTGTCGTCTTTGTCAGGTCTGAAAAACCGGGCATCTGGCGTGCGCGGCGGGTTACGGTGCGGTCAAGCTGCTCTACGCCGCCCTCGTCGCTGAACAAAGCAGCGATACAGTATTCCGTTCGTTCCTTTGCTAGCGAACCTTGCCCTACCGGCCGCCAAAACGCCTCAACCACCTTTCGAGCGATCTTTTGCGACATCTCGCTTTTGGCAAGTTCGATGCGGGCGACGCTGCGGTAAAAATGCGTGTGGGCGGCCTCCTCGCGGATGATGCCGTCCAGGATAAGCGAAAGGACAGGGTGATTCGCCAGATCTTTCATCTTGCGATAGGCCTGACCGGTGGACATCTCATGGATCGCTCCGAATGCCATGTGCGTCGCCGTAAAGCGGCTGCCGAGCAAATTGGTCAGCGATGTCAGCAAATATGTATTCACGTGATAGGACTTGGGCACGTCTTTGTGCGTCTGGCTCTGCCAGTCTTTCGGCGTTTCATAGCCCGCTTCATTAAGGAAACGGTCGAGCAATTGGCCATGGGTCACTTCTTCAATGCCCCAACGCTCCATAAATTTTGAGATCACCGGGTCGCGGCCCGTTGGCGTTCGCCGCAGTTCCTGATGATACATTTCTGTCAGCACTTCCACATCGCGCATATATAGCAGCACCGGAATGAACTTTTCATCGAGCGGTGTGTTGCGCACTTCGTTCCACGGCAGGCCGCTGATAAATTCATCGGTCAGCGTACGCTCCTGCTTCTCGTACCAATCGAGGACCTCTTTGTTTGTTTCAAATGCCATACGTTAATCGTATTCGACGCGGAAATGAAATCAGATTTCGGACAGCCTTGCTGAAAACGAAAATCATTTTCATTTACGGTCGTAATTCGGTAAACTAATCTTTTCTGACAACGCTAAAACACTCTTCGGAATATTAACATCAGTATTATGAAATTTGTATCGTTTTTTGCTGTCTTAATTATAACCATTGCTGTCAATACCTACGGCCAAAATGCATCGCTTGTTGTCGAGGGCGAAAAGCACCTTGCCAACATCAAGCAACTCTCATTCGGCGGCGAGAATGCCGAGGCTTATTTTTCCAGCAATGGAAAGCAGCTTATCTTTCAATCGAAACGCGACGGCAACGGCTGTGACCGCATTTATTCGATGAACATCGACGGCACCGCCACCAGGCAGATCTCGAATGGCGAAGGCCGCACGACCTGCGCTTATTATTTTAAGGGCGGCAAGCGCGTCGTATATGCATCGACTCAAAGCGGCGGCCGCGATTGCCCGATCGAACCGGACCGTTCGAAAGGCTATGTCTGGCCGGTCTATGCGGAATATGAACTCTACACCGCAAATGCGGACGGCTCAGACATTAAGAAGCTGACGGACGTTTCCGGTTATGATGCCGAGGCGACTGTTTCACCGAATGGAAAAAAGATCGTTTTTACATCGGAACGCGACGGCGACCTCGATCTTTATTCGATGGACATCGACGGCAAGAACGTAAAACGCCTGACGGACACGATAGGTTACGACGGCGGCGCGTTCTATTCGCCGGATTCGAAAATGATCGTCTATCGCCGCTCGGCCCAGGAAACGCCCGAGGCGATCAAGAAATATAAAGATCTGCTGGCCCAGCACCTCGTCGTGCCGACGGTTTTTGAGATTTGGGTGATGAACGCCGACGGCACCAATAAGCGTCAGGTGACAAAGCTCGAATCGGCCTCGTTCGCACCGTTTTTCACTCCGGACGGAAAACGCATCATTTTCTGTACGAACTATTTCGACCCGGAAAAAGCCAACCGCCGCCGCCAGCCCAATTTCGATCTCGTCCTGATAAACCTCGACGGCTCCGGCATCGAACGCATAACCTTCGGCGCGACATTCGACGGCTTTCCGATGTTCTCGCCCGATGGCAAAAAACTCGTCTTCGCCTCAAACCGCAACGCCGCAAAAACAGGCGATACGAATGTGTTTATTGCAGATTGGGTAAATTAAAAAGGCTGTCCGAAGGTCGGTTCTTGTCGCTGTAAGCGACGAATTTAATAGCGTCGGGTGAAACCCGACGACCTTGTCCGGAAAACGAACCGTCCCTGTAAGGGACGCATTCTCAACGATCCATTCGACGCCTTCAGCGTCGGCACATTGCTCCGGCACTTGCCGTCGGGATTCTCCCGACGCTATTAAATCTATCCCCTTCGGGGAATCAAAAGACTTTTCAGACTGCTCCAATTTATTTTTCTATGAGACATAAAGCCCTACTATTCCTCTTCGTCATTTTGGCCGTTTCCGTCTCGGCCCAGAAGCCAGCCCACGCTCCCGATGCTCTTGAAGCAAACCTCCGCAAGCACGTTGAATATCTTGCGTCCGACAAACTCGAGGGTCGCAGGACGGGTGAGAAAGGCGCGACATCGGCGGCTGGGTATGTGGCGAACGGCTTTGCCAACGCACGGCTGACGCCGGGTTTTAAGAATGCGAAGGGAAAGGGCAATTTTCTTCAGCCATTTCCATATATCGCAGGTGTTGGCCCCGGCAAGGACAATTTTCTGCGTATCATTCCGGGGGAAAAAGGGAATGAGGACAAGTTGGAAGCGGGCGTAAACTTTCAGCCGTTCGGCAATTCGATCAACGGCGATGTTGCTCCGGCTCCGCTGGTTTTTGCGGGTTACGGCATTACGACGGCGGATAAGAAATATGACGATTACGGCGGTATCGACGCGGGTGGCAAGATCGTTCTCGCGTTTGACGGAGTGCCGGACAGCGTGGCACGCGAACAGGCTGGCGGCTTAAATATCCACGGTAAGGCGAACTTCGCAAAGGAACGCGGCGCCAAGGCACTTATCCTGATCGCCCGCACCGAAAACTTTCTGTCCGATCCGCTCGCACGTCTTTCCTACGAACCGACCATCGGCGAAACATCGATCCCCGTCGTCGTAATATCGCGGCAGATCGCAGCCGCCCTATTCGGCAAACCAGTTGCTGAGATCGCATCGCAATCGGCAGAAATGCGGGCCGCAGGAAGTGTGCCGCTTGCGACCGCGCAGCTAAAGGTCGATCTCGTAAAGAAAACCGCCGAGGCTTATAACGTGATCGGCATAGTCGAGGGAACCGATCCCGTGCTCAAAAGCGAAGCCATTGTCATCGGGGCGCATTACGATCATCTTGGCCGCGGCGGAGCCGGCAGCCTCGCCGCAAACTCGACCGAGATCCACCACGGCGCCGACGACAACGCCTCAGGCACCGCCGCCATCATCGAATTAGCCCGCTATTTCGCGTCAGAACCGCGAGCGGTAGCGACCGGGTTCCGAAACAAACGCACACTGATATTTATGGCGTTCGGCGGCGAAGAAGAAGGCTTGCTCGGCTCAAAATACTACGTCAACAATCCCGTCTGGCCGCTCGACAAGACCGTCGCGATGATAAATCTCGATATGGTCGGACGGTTGAATGAAGGCAAGCTGACGGTTGGCGGGATCGGTACGGCGACGGAGATGAAAGCATTGGTTGAAGGGAAAAACCAAATTGCGAGCTTTATCGACCAAAGATCTGCCGCAAAGGCTACACAGAATTTTGTTGGACAAGCTTTAACTTCGATACCGGTTTTTTCACTTCAACTCAACGAAGACGGCTTCGGCCCGTCCGATCATTCTTCTTTCTACGGAAAACAAATCCCGGTGCTTTTCTTTTTTACCGGAACGCATCTCGATTATCACAAGCCGACCGATACATTTGAGAAGATCAACTACGACGGCCTGATAAAGATCACGAATTACGTCGCGGCGATCACAAGGTCGATCGACGAAAATCCGACGCGTCCGACCTACAAGGTCGCGCAGTCCGCGGGAATGGGCGGCCGCATGACGTTCAACGTAAGCTTAGGCACGATCCCAAGCTATGCCGAGGGTAACGACGGACTGACGATCGACGGTGTCCGCGACGCCTCGCCCGCCGCCAAAGCCGGGCTCAAAGGCGGCGATACAATAATAAAACTCGCCGGCAAAGATGTCCGCAACATCTCCGACTACATGTTCGCCCTCGGCGCCATGAAAGCCGGTGAAGAATACGAAGTAACAATAAAACGCGGCACCGAAACCCTAACCCTAAAGATCATCCCCGCACCGGCGGCGCGGAGGTAAAGGTTCCAAAAGCTCCCCTCCTTCTAAAGGAGGGGCGAATGATGCTTCAGCATCATTCGGGGTGGTAAACGGACGCCGCGCGTCCGCAAAACGACATGCACCTCAACAATCTTCCTCAACTCAAGACGTTTCGCAAGCAGCTTCGCGAAAACCTGACACCGGCCGAAGCACGGCTTTGGACAATGTTAAAAGGTTCGCAATTACAGGGCAGGAAATTTCGAAGGCAGCATAGTTTTAGCGGATATATACTCGATTTCTATTGCTCGTCCGAGAAGCTGGGAATCGAATTGGACGGAGCCGTACATTTTACCGAACGTACTGCGCAATATGACTACGAACGAAAGTTATTTCTTGAATACTTCGGCATAAAGGTTTTGAGGTTCGAGAATAAGTTGGTGTTTGACGAACCGGAATTCGTGCTGGATAGGATCCAGAATTACTTTGGTTGGAACAAAGGCTTGCCCAAAACCGAATGGGTCGAATCATAACGCATCTCCGGCCTCGCGGCCGGTTTACCACCCCCGTCAGCCTGGCGGCTGACATCCCCTCCTTTAGAAGGAGGGGAGCCTTTGTTGAGACGTTAGCTCTTAGAGGTAAAAGAATGTAGAGGTAAAAGAATGAAAAAGGTAGTTTTATTTTCTGTCGTGGCGATGTTAGTTTGCTTTCTCAGCGGTCCGACTTTTGCTCAAAAACCAACACGGATCAAGTTCAAAGCAGGAGCCGTGAGTTCTGTGGTTTCCGGTAATTTGTCGGGCTATAAAGCGAGCAGGACATTTGTGATAAAGGTGCGGGCCGGGCAGACGTTGCGAACGGAACAGGTCGGCAATAATGCGATCACGATATATCTGACGGATCCGAATGGCGAAGACGCGAGCGACGCGGACGCTTCGTGCAACAATCGCAAGGAAGTGACGCCGACCGTTGCCGGCGACTACATCATCAAAGTCGTCGAGTGCCAAAAGGCCGATGAATGGCGTGGCAGGTTTCGATTTCGCGTAGCCGTTCGCTAGACAAATCCCCTTACGAAGCAATAAACTAGCCGTTTTGAATATTAACAGCAATTTTATAATCGGAGTTAAGATCAAGTTTTATGGCACTTTCGGCAAACGATATTAGAAAAGGAATGGTTATTCTGCACGAGGGAACGCCTGTGAAAGTGATGGAATTTCACCATCACACGCCCGGCAACCTTCGCGCGATGGTGCAGGCAAGGCTGCGAAATTTGTTGACGGGAAACTCGTTCGAGTTTCGCTTTCGCTCAAACGACACGCTCGACCGCATCGTGCTGGAACAGCACAAGATGGAATATCTTTATTCCGATGGCTCGCACCACCATTTTATGAACCAGGAAAGCTACGAGCAGGTCGCCCTGACCGAAGAAGAATTGGGCGACGCGGCGCAGTGGCTGATGCCGGGATTGAAGATCGAGGTCGAATTTTACGATGGCACGCCGATCGGCGTTGAACTGCCGACGTCGATGGAATTGACCGTTACGCGGACCGATCCGAATCTAAAAGGAGCGACCGCTTCTAACTCGAACAAGCCCGCCACGCTCGAAAACGGCGTTACGGTTTCCGTCCCTCCCTTCGTCAACGAAGGCGAGAAGATCCGTGTAAATCCGGCGGAAGGAAAATATATCGAGCGGGTTAAATAGTTGCGGAGTTGCGAATAGTTGCAGAAGTGTCAGAAGTAAGCAGCGAATGCTCCAGGATTTGAGTTCTACAACTCTGCAAGTCTAAAACCCTGCAACTTGAATGCTATTTCTCTACAGCCTTGTACTCACGATCGGTTTCCTGCTGATGCTGCCGCTGTTTTTGATGCGGCGGGAAAAGTACGCGGCCGGTTTCAGGCAGAGGCTGGGCAATTATCCAAAATTCGAACTCGACGGCCGCCCGGTGATCTGGCTCCACTGCGTTTCGGTCGGCGAAACGAACGCTGCACGCCCGCTGGTCGATGCCATTCGTGAAAACTTTCCCGCACATCGCCTCGTTTTTTCCACTACAACCAAAACCGGCCAGGAACTCGCGCATAAGGTATTCGCAGACAAGACCGACGCGATCATCTACTTCCCTTTCGACTTCAAATTCAGCGTCCGCAAGGCTTTAGCGAATTACAAACCCTCGCTCATTCTGTTAATGGAAACTGAAATTTGGCCGAGGTTTATTCGCGAAGCGAAATCGAATGGATCGAAAGTCGCTATCGTCAACGGGCGCCTTTCGGAAAGATCTGTCGGGAGATACACGAAGGTAAGGCCGTTTATTTCGCGCGTCTTGGCCGATGTCGATCTGGCGTTGATGCAGGGACAGAATGACGCGAACCGGCTGATGTCGCTTGGCATTAATTCCTCAAAGGTAAGCGTCACGGGGAACATAAAGTTCGACGTTTCAGTGGACCCAAACGAAGCGGAGCTAACACAAATGTTGGATCTCAGATTTGAGATCTCAAACAATAGGCCGTTGCTCGTCGCCGCAAGCACACACGAACGGGAAGAACGATGGCTGCTCGAAGCCTATTGCTCACTAGACGCCGCAATTCGGCCAAGGCTGATGATGGCTCCGAGGCATCCGGAACGCTTTGATTCTGTTGCGAAAATGGTCGATGAATTTCGCAATGATCCGGCGTGCGAAGGGACGGACTATTCGTTTGTGCGGCGATCGGAAAAACAGGCCGCAAGCGATGGTGAGAAAGATGTGATACTGCTGGATAGTATCGGCGAACTCAGAGCGGCTTATCCTCTCGCCGAGATCGTATTTGTCGGCGGCTCGTTAATACCGCATGGCGGACAGAGTGTTCTCGAACCGGCAGCGGCGGGCAAGGCGATCGTGACCGGGCCTTACACGCATAATTTTGAAGAGGCTGTACGAGTTTTTCTTAGCAATAATGCAATTATTCAATTGTCTGAACTGCCGGATGAAGCTGTCGTTGATGAGTTGTTTATGAAGATCTCCGATCTGCTTGAAAGTGATGAAAGACGAAACGAACTCGGCAGAAATGCGGCTTCGGTTATCAAGGCAAATCGCGGAGCGACCAGGAAAACAATGGAGATGCTTTCTCGGTTGAAATAAGAGCGGGGGCAAGCCCACCTTCCGGACTGTGAATGAATTTCGTTTCGACGTCAATTTAGTTGACAATTTACTAGTTGCAGTCCGGAAGGTGGGCTTGCCCCCGCAAATTCGACCCAAATGATCCTTATTTTCTGCATATTCGCTGCGTTGCTGATCTACTTCAGCTTTAAGTCCTTTCGCGGCGGGTTCGCTTATCTGAATTATTTTCGTAATGAATTTGCGAAACCGTGTTCGGATCACACGCCGTTTGTGACTATTATTGCGCCATGCAAAGGGTTGGACGAAGGATTGGAAGAGAATCTAGCGGCATTGTTGGAACAGAATTATCCCGATTACGAGGTGATCTTTGTCGTGGATGATGAGAGTGATCAGGCAGTCGAAATAGTTAAGAATGTTTCCAGCAAAGACGCAAAGGCCGCAAAGAAGACAAAGCTCGTCGTTGCACGAAAGGCTGCCAAATCTAGTCAGAAAGTCGAGAATTTGCGGGAAGCTGTTTTGCATGTGAGTGAAAGATCGAAGGTTTTTGTTTTTGTCGATTCGGATGCCCGGCCGGCTACGGAATGGCTAAGTAATTTGGTTGCACCGCTTGCGGATGAAACGGTCGGAGCGACGACGGGTTATCGTTGGTTCTTATCGAATAAGCCCACATTCGGCAGCGAACTGCGGTCGATGTGGAATGCGTCGATCGCGTCTGCCTTGGGTGCAAATATTAATGGCAATTTCTGCTGGGGTGGATCGATGGCAATGCGGCGAGAGACTTTCGACCAGCTCGATATTCGTGAGAAATGGGCGGGAACGCTGTCGGACGATTTTACAGTCACGCGAGCGATGAAGGCTGCGAATATGGCCGTTTATTTTGTGCCGCAGGCCCTGACAGCATCTATCGAAAATTGTACGTTTGCCGAGATGCTTGAGTTTACAACGCGGCAGATGAAGATAACCCGCGTTTACGCCTCTCACTTGTGGCTGATGTCGTTTTTCGGCTCCGGTTTGTTTACGGGTGTGATGTTGTGGGCTTTGCTGATCGTCGTGCTTAGCAGGCAAAATTCGTTCGCTGTTTGGGCAGCGATAGCGACGTTGGTTTTGGTTGCGTTATTCAGCATCGGCAAATCGTGGCTGCGGTTGATGGCCGTGCGGCTTGTGCTTAGCGAACACGACTCGGCGTTACGGTCTCAGATATTTCCGCAGCTAACGCTGTGGCTGCTAGCGCCGCCGGTCTTTCTTTTTAACTGTTTTGCGGCATTGTTTTCCCGGCGAATGACGTGGCGCGGCATTCGCTACGAAATGGTTTCGCCCAATGAGACCAAACGATTGAATTAGTACGGGTTTACAAGCCGATTGATGATATTATGTTGGTCTGCTGCGGCCGGAAAACAATATGAAAATCTTTAATCGATTTGCAGCTATCTGGGTAATGCTGTTCGCTGTCGGCGCATTAAGCCTCGCGGCCGCCCAAACGCCTGCCCCCGCACCCGTCGTTACGGGCAAATCGCCGATAATTATCATTCCCGGCCTGACCGGCTCGGAACTGATCAACAGCAAAACAGGCCAGGTTGCGTGGTTCAGGACCAGTCGGCCAAAGGATGACGATGTGCGGCTGCCTATTTCGTCCAATCTCGCACGCAATCGTGACAACCTGATCGCGGGCGATATCATCCGCGAGATCAAGATCGCGAAACTGCTGCCTGAGATCGAGATCTACGAAAAACTTATTGCATCTCTGCAAACGACGGGCGGCTATCGCGAAGCGAAATGGAACACGGCGACGAAAGAAGATTTCCAGGATACGTTCTATGTTTTCGCCTATGATTGGCGGCGCGATAATGTGGAAAACGCCCGGCTTTTGATCCAGAAGATAGAGACGCTAAAGCGACGCCTGGGCAAGCCTGATCTCAGGTTCAATATTGTCGCTCATTCGATGGGCGGGCTTATTTCGCGATACGCCGCGATGTACGGAAACGTGGATATCCCAGCCGGGACGCCGAAGCCGACCTGGGCAGGAGCACGGCATTTGAACAAGATATTCCTGCTCGGCACGCCGAACGAGGGTTCGCTGCTCGCACTCGACGGGCTGATCAACGGCGTCGTTTACGCCGGCGGCAAGATAAATCTGCCGTGGGTGCAAAACCTTTCCCGCTTTGACGTTTTCACTATTCCCTCGGTATATCAGCTTTTGCCACACGCGGGCACGTTCAAGGCTTACGACGAAGATCTGAAACCCATCGAACTGGACATCTACAACCCGCAGGTGTGGGACGAATACGATTGGAGCGTTTGGGACGACAAGGATTACGAAAAGAAGTTTGACGCGACCGAACGGCGAAACGCCAAAAGCTATTTTCTGGCGGCACTGAACCGTGCAAAACGATTTCAGGCGGCTCTTGACGCTAATAGTTCGGCGACAATACCGGTCTCGTTTTATCTTATGGGAGCGGACTGCAAGGAAACGCTGAACGCCATGGTGCTTCGCCGGAACGAGAAGAAGGATCAATGGATAACGCAGTTCAAAGCCGAATCGTACACGACCTCGACAGGCACAAAGATAAACTCTGAACAGCTTAAGCCGATAATCTATGCCATGGGCGACAGCGTTGTACCCAAGCGTTCGCTCGCGGTCGAAACACTGAAGACAAACGGCGGAACGAACATTCTGCCTATCACGTCGGAGATCTATCAGTGCGAGACTCATAGCAGACTGGTTACCAATCCCGAATTTCAGCAGCGGCTGTTCACAATACTCGGCGCGGTTACACCAAATTGATCGGAGGTTTCCGATGATAAAAGATCTACTCGACAGCGAAGAAGAACCGGCACTGCAGAAACGCTCCGCCGAGGTCGTTTCGCTGTTTGACGACGCTGACGAAGAAAAGGAGAAAGAGCCGTTCGTGCTTTCACAGGCCGAACCGGAGTCAACGGCCGAAACCGTCCGCCGCAGCGGCATGGCCTATTCGGCGGGAATCGCCCTGTTCGCCTCGGTCGTATTTATGCTCGTCATCGGCTGGGGAGCCGACCTGCTTTTCGGCAGTTCGCCGTGGGGAATAGTAATTGGCATCATAATTGGTGCAGCAATTGGCTTTATCCAGTTTTTCAGGATCACGTCACAGATATTCAAGAAGTAGCTGTTGCGGAAGCCCGCGCTTGAGTAAGGGCGATACTATCGAGTTGAGTGTACGAGCTAGTGTCTGAAAAGGCGTATTTGATCTGGTGTGTTCGGTTGTCTGTGGAGTCTGGGGTATTCCTTGATTTTCAGGATTTTGAACACCGAATACACGGAACGAAGACACAGAAAATGACTTTTCAGACACCCCTCAATTTTCTTTATTTTTCTTGTTTCGTATAATTCGTGGATGAAAAAAGGTTTTATCCACGAATCGCACGAAACAAATCAAAAAAACAATAAATGGGTTAATCTTATTGTCGATTGCGTTCACGAAACACTTTACAATCCCTAAAACATATGACATTATCATCGTTCGATCGTTTTAGATCGTAAGACGAATGGTATATGAGCGAGGATGATGACAAAGGGAAGCGGAACACGCGAGATCGCCGACGAGCTCGGCCTCTCACGACCATAAATCGATGCGCTGAAAGGCAAGAACGAGAAAAGAGCGCCCGTAAGTCTATGATCTTGATTCAATTGGTTCAAAATCTGCCCCGCAAAATGAATCGAATCAAACAACGTACGGGACGTTTTTGTCGCTCCATAACGTTTTTTCGCTCCTTGAGCTAACAATAAAGTGTCGTCGCTTTTGAATTTTTCCAAATTCCTTTGTAAAATTTAGGGTTTGCAGTGAACGATGAACCGGAACCGGTTGGTGAAAGCCAACAATTGACAACACCATTGGAACACGGGCGTATTCTCGTTATCCTGGCGGTTCTTGGCATATTAGGCACGATCGCGGGAATGATCTTTCATTCGACCCGATTTGGGTTGGGTATTTTGGTCGGCAGTGGTTTGGCCTTTGCGAATTATTACTGGCTGAAACGCTCGTTGAAAACGATATTCGCCGCAGCGGCCGAGGGCGAAAAGCCGAGAATGCTGGCCGGAAATTATTTCCTGCGGTACATCATTCTCGGGGCGATAGTCGCGGCCATTTACGCGGGCGACCTGTTGCCGATAGTTCCGGTAATTTTGGGAATGGCGGGATTCGGTTTCGCGGTAGTTGTCGAAGCCATTATAAGAGTTATTTACAAGTAAGTGTCAGTAGCCCGCTATGTGCAGAAGCCCGCACGTTAGTAAGGGCGTAACAATCAATTGAATGTATCGCCCTTGCTAACGCGCGGGCTTCCGCATTTGATATAAACGGGTCGAGTTAACAAATAACATGTTCCTATTTGCAGAAGGCGGTGAACACCATCAACCGCTGATCGTCGAATTTATAAATCACTATCTGGGTGAGCCGGTTTACCAGTTCGAGAAAAGCGTAACCGAGCCTATGTGGAACCAACTTGTCTTCCGGCATTTTGGCACCGAAGCGGAAAAGGTCTTTGGCCCTTACACGGTTGAAAATGCGATCCCGTGGTACACGATAATGTTTGTGATCGCGTGTATCCTGACGGTGATCTTGATCTACTTTTTCAAGGGCAAGCTTTCGGCTGATGATCCGAAACCGGGCCAGATGACACTGGAAGCGGGATATTTATATTTAAGTGGTTTAGCCGAAAGGGTCATCGGCGGTCACGCAGTAAAATATTTCCCTATCGTTGCGACTTTCGCTTGTCTGATCCTGGTTTCGAACCTGATGGGGCAGTTCCCCATGTTTATGTCGCCGACGGCATCGGTGAATGTCACATTCGCCCTCGCGATCTCTTCGTTCATTTATTATAACTACGTTGGCATAAGCGAGAACGGGATCGTCGCCCACCTGGGTCACTTAACAGGCCCGCGTCTGCCGTTGATCATGACGCTGATCATCACGCCGCTGATCTTTTCGGTCGAGCTTATCAGTAACATGATCCGGCCGTTCACGCTCGGCGTACGGCTGTTCGCGAACATGTTCGCTGACGAGAAGATCTTTATGGAGATCACAAACCTTTATCCGCCGGTGACTCAATTTTTGGTACCGCTGCTTTTAACGGGACTTGGAACATTCGTCGCCCTTGTACAGACGCTGGTATTCACGCTGCTTTCAATGATCTATATCAGCGAAGTCTCGCATGCGCATGACGATCACCACGGCGAAGAACATACGGAAGAAACACACGGCCAACCGGTCGCAGCGGCGGCGTAGCTGGTTTCTTTCTTTTTCTGTGTGTTCGGTGTTCGTTCCGTGTGTTCTGTGGTTTAAAGATTCTCGGACTAAACCACAGAATACACAGAACAAAGAAAGAACACACAGAAAAAAAGCATGTCGGAGGCTTTATACAGCCCAGCTACAATTTTGAACACAGACGTGTTCATTGCCGGAAAATTGCCGGTGTTCCAAGGTGGGCCGATTTGATAACTTGCGTTTTATAGCATTGGGAGTCCTTCCTAACGGTCGGGCTACTGGCAAATATGCCCGCACGCAACAGGAGACGCGGACTCTACGGAGTATAAAATCCGCGGCATACCGGAAGCGAGGCGAAATAATACAGCGAAGCAAGTTTATCGGAACGGTCCTCCTGAAAAAACGTAAAACAAAATAGAACAGGAGATAAAAAAATGAACAAGACAAAATATGTCGTTTACGCAACGCTTGCTATCGCATTGATGGCTATCGCGGCAATGGCACAAGCGGGCGGAGCAACCGCAGCTGCCGGAGACAACGCATCGACCGTTCTCGCTGCTAAAGCGATCGGCGGCGGTATCGGTTTCGGTCTGGCTGCAGGTTTGGCTGGTATCGGCCAGGGCCTCGTCGGTTCGCGTGCAGCAGAAGGTGCGGCCCGTAACCCCGGAGCAGCCGGAACGGTACAGACGCTTATGATCATCGCGCTCGCCCTTATCGAATCGCTCGTGCTCTTTGCGTTGCTGATCGTCTTCGTTAAGCTCTAAAGCATTGTGTCAGTAGCCCGCACGTAAGTAAGGGTCCTACGTAGCCACTGACAGGAAAGATTGCGGGCGAGGTTTTCGAACTCTCGTCCGCATTTTTTGCAGAAGCCCGTGCGTGAGCAAGGGCGATACATTCAATTGAGAGTTACGCTCTTGCTTCCGCATCGCTCGGGCTTCTGCATTTTATTGCAACCCAATTGGCGTGGATGCGTTCTAAATATAGATGGCAGGTAAGTTTACAGGACAATTGATAGCCGATAAGTATCGTGTCGAAGAGTCAATAGTTCTCAGCGGACTAGGCGAACTGTATCGCGGAACAAATGTTTTGCTCGAAAAGCCGATTTCGATAGCCGTGCTGCCTGCCGAACTTTCGAGTGACGAGCATATCGCCTTTCGCTTTCTGACCGACGCTCGGGTGTTGGCCAAATTAAATCATCCGAATATTCTGAATTTGACGGATTTCGGCACAGATCCGAACGGAATTGCTTACGCCGTTTATGAGGCGGCTAAAGGCGAAACGCTTCGCGAAGCCATCGAGCGTGAAGGACAATTGCCGGTCGAGATGGCCGTCGAGATCGCAAAACAGACAGGCTCCGCTCTCGCAGCTGCGCACGAGTTCGGAGCGATCCACCGTAATTTAAATACCTCGAACATTGTTGCCGCGAATGACGCTTCCGGCGCGGTATCCGTAAAGGTTTTCGGCTTTAACACGCCCAACGCGATAGATGATTCACTGCCTGACGCGCGGCCTGAAAGATTCGCATATCTCGCTCCGGAACAATGCGCCGGTGCCGATATGCCCGACGCTCGCGGCGATATTTATTCGCTCGGCGTAATTCTGTTTGAAATGCTTGCGGGTTCACAGCCTTTTACCGGCACGACGCCGACCGATGTGATGATGCGGCATATCGAGGAACCGCCGCCGCCGCTTTCAGCCTTTAGGCAGGATCTGCCGGCTGCTCTTGAGCCGGTCGTGATAAAGGCCCTTGCAAAAGATCCTGACGCTCGATATCAAACCGCTGCGGAATTTATCGACGATCTTTTGATCGCGGCTTCGGGCCAACCTCTTGCAGCAGCGGCCGCGACAGCCGATTCGCCAAACAATATCTGGAAGACCGCTTTTGTCGTGCTTGTCGGCGTTTCGCTATTGACCATCGGCATGATCTACGCCACCTCGGTAAAGCAGACGAACCCGGCCACGGTGACGCAGGGCGACGCGAACGGAATGCCGGTGCAGCCGATCAACCCGGCCACGGGCGTTGAAGAACAAAACTTGTCGAATTTGCCGCCGGATTACACGACATACGACGCGAACTCGAATACTATGCTTCCGCCGGGAACGCTTCCGGGCGGCGATGGCTATGATGCATGGCGCAATGGCGGAGTTCCACCACCGGGCGGACCGCCGCTTGCTCCCGGCGGACAAGTAGTTACCGTACCGAATGGTCAAAGCCCGTTCATGGCCGACGCAGGCTGCGTGCTGCAGCCGAGCGGCCTATTGCTGTGCCCCGTTCCTATAACGCCGACGCCCGCGCCCAAGGCAACCCCGACCCCAAAAGCAACGCCCGTCGCAAATGCTAATACGGCTCCGGCGGCAACACCAACGCCGCGAACAACGCCGACACCAAGGCCTATTACGCCCGCAAAAACACCTGCAGCGAATAAGCCTAATCCTAATGTCCCAATGTAAGGAGCGGGGGCAAGCCCGCCTTCCTGACTGCGATTTATTAATTCGAACCGGTAAGCAATGAGTCAAGTAACAGTGGTCAGTTTGGAAGGCGGGCTTGCCCCCGCTCTTAAAAGTCTACCTAGGCACTTCGACGGTCTTCAAAATATCTGAAATAACAGCATCGGTTGTGGCTCCTTCGAGTTCGGCTTCGGCTCTTAGCGCGAGGCGGTGGCGAAGGACCGGTGCGGCAATGTCGCGGATATCGTCGGGTGTGGGGAAATCGCGTCCGCGAATGGCGGCGAGTGCTTTTGAGCAGAGCAGCAGAGCGATCGCAGCACGCGGGCTCGCTCCGTAAAGCACCGTCGGGTGATTGCGTGTTTTGCGGACTATATCGACGACGTATTTCTGCACGCCCGGCTCCATCCGCATTTTGCGCACCTCCATTCGGCAATGCTGGATCGCCGTCGGATCTGGCAACGGCTGGATATTCACCTGTTCCAGGTGATGCGAATTAAAACCGGCATCCCAGCGGGCGACTATCTCCTGTTCTTCTTCCTGCGCCGGATAATCGATCAAAACCTTTAGCAAAAATCGATCGAGCTGTGCTTCCGGCAGCGGATACGTTCCTTCGTATTCGATCGGGTTTTCGGTCGCGAGCACGGTAAAGATCGGCGACAGCGGATATCGTTCACCGTCGATAGTCGTCTGGCGTTCTTCCATTGCCTCTAGCAAAGCGGCCTGCGTTTTTGGCGGCGTGCGATTGATCTCGTCCGCAAGCAATATGTCAGTGAAGATCGGGCCTTGCCTTAGACTGAACTCGCTCGACTGCATATTAAAGACGTTCGTTCCGGTGATGTCGGATGGCATCAGATCTGGCGTGAACTGGATACGAGAAAAACCGGCGCCCAATATCTGCGCGAGCGTTTTAACGGTCAACGTCTTCGCCGTTCCGGGCACGCCTTCGAGCAACGCATGCCCCTCGGCAAGCACGGCGACGATGATTTGTTCGATAACCTCGTCCTGGCCGACAATGGTCTTGCGAAGTTCGTTGAGAATATGGGCGACGGTTTGTGGTGTGTAATTCAGCATTTAAAGAGTTAAAACCGCTAAATCGCCAAAGACGCGAAAGCAACCTTTAGTGTATTTCGCGTGTTTCGCGGTTATATTTATACAAAATCGTAAAGTGTTTTAACCGCCAGTAAAACAACGGTTGCGAGAAAGATGCGTTTCAGCCAGATCTCGTTCATTTTAACGGCGTAATGAGCACCAACAAACGCGCCGATAAACATCGTTACAGCCAAAATGGCACCGAGTTTATAGTCTACTAAACCTTGCCACATAAAAACTAACGTCGCGATCAAGGACGAAAAGACGTTTACAAGTTTGGTCGAACCGACCGATTCCGAATAGCTCATCCCCAGAAAAGCGATGAACGCTGCGGTCAAAACTGTTACATATCCACCGCTGTACAGGCCGCCGTAAATGGCGAGGAAAAAAGTTGCTAAAAAGCCGATGATCGGCAGCTTCGTTAAGCCGCCTGTTACCACAGATGGTTCCAATTTTTCGCGGCGGACCAACGTAAATATGACCACCACGATCATCGCGATCGACACGATCAGCTTGATGGATTGGTTTGTGATATAGCCGACTAGCAGTGCACCGAGTGCGGAGCCGATCAGCGTCACCGCGATGAGCGGCGACAGTTTGCGTGCGTCGATCTTTCCCTGCCGCAGGAATGGTATCGTGCCGCCGATGGCCATAAAGGTAAGGCCGAACATATTTGTTGCGATGGCGACCTTTTCGTCGATGCCAACCTGGAACATTACCGGCACGGTTATCAGTGAATTGCTGCCGGTGACGACGCCGACTATGCTCGTGAGAAAGAATAGGACGATCAAAATAATAAGATCCGTATTGGCCATCAGATCGCCTTCGTCCTGCCTTGCCGGGCGAGGCCAAGCTGCGTTTCGACGTCGCGAAGACGCCCGGCCAGGGCGACGGATTCTTTTTTGTTAGTCGGTTCGCCGTGAATGACGTCCTCGCATTTGAACATCAGATCTTCGAGATCGCGTGCGTCGCCCTTAATTCGCTCGGCGATCAAAGCCGCAAGCTGCTTTCGCCCGGTAGTCGTGTTGTCCACGCCGAAGAGACGCGAAACACGGCGGCGAAAATCCGTGTAGATGTTTTCGATCGCAAGGTCGTAGGCACGCGTCCGTTGTTGGAGTTCGGCCATCGCTGAGACGTATTCGAGCTTCGTCAGACGGTCGGGTTCCGGGTCGGGCACCGGCCGCGCGAACCGGCGGCTTTGCGAAAAGAAAACGAACGCCGCAATTACCGCAAGCTGCGCAAAGATCGCCACGACGGGCGTTCCGGCGAAGTATTGAAACACGCGATTCTGACTCGACCCGTAACCCTGATGATATTCGTCAAACGCGATCAAGCCGCCGGCCGACGTGACAACATTAATGCCAAGCTGTGCATTATCCACCAACGCCACGCCGGTATTCGACACAACGTAAGGATCGGTCAGAATTACGATGCTGCCGAGTCCGTATTTCGCATCGACTAAAATGCTGCGGCCATTGCCGGCGAGATGTACGACCGGGGCGTTGTACGATGTGTCATCGTAAGTATCCGCCGGAGCGTCTCCCTTAACGGTGAACGTCTCAGGCGTTTTAGTCGGCTTCTTTATGGGCGGCGGAGGCGGACTGTCGGTCGCAGGCTGAGGCGTGGGTGTGCCCTGATAGAAATCGTAAGTGCCGTTGCTATTCTGCAGCCTTGTCCCGCTTCTCTGTCCTGTTATTGGAGTCTTTACCGGATTCCACGAAAACTCTACGTCGGAAGCAAACCGCGATGTCTGAACGGCGTTCACACCCGACGTAAAAACACTGGGCTGCACCGGCTTTGACGCTGGCATTTCCGTCGTCATTTGCTTATGATCGGCCGGGTCGATACCGAAAGTCATTTCGAGGTCGTTGGTCTTTATTTTGACGTTCCAATCCTTTAGCGCGTCGATGATCTTTTCGGGCGGCTGCCGGTCTATCAATACGAGACGGCCTCCGTCGTTTACCCAATCCAGAAGTTGCTTTGCCTCGATATCGTCAAACGGTTTGCGTGTCTGGCCGATCACGACGAAGGTCGCCGGACGATTGCGTTTCTCGGCTATCAACGCATCTATCGGCGATTGCCAACGCATCACTTTGCGGCCCGTTTCCGAGAGCAGCGAATAGAAAGCCTGCGTGCCGGTCGCTCCCGCATTGAACGTCGAACGGTTCGGCGAAACCTCATTGTCCGGCGTCTTTTCGCGCTGGACATATGTCGCCGCGTTCAGTCCGATAAGGACGAGAACGAGCAAAATAAGTCCGATGAAAATGCCGAGTTTCTGACGCATTCAATGTGCTGATTTTAGCTTTGTTCTTTATTCTTGTTTCGTGTAATTCGTGGACAAACGTCTTTCTATCCACGAATCACACGAAAGAGATCAAAACAGCTCTCTTACAAAGTTCTTACCGTTTCACGGTAGTGTTCATGGAAATCGTCCCAATCGGTCCGCTCAACATCCTTAAATCCATACCAGTGACGTTCGAACGCTCCGGTCAGACCGTTCATCTGCGTATAAACATCTCGGCGGTTGTGAACGTCGCGAAGATAATCGCGATTGGTTTTGTGACGAGCGAGGCCGATCAGTTTCCGGTCGCTCATCTCGCATAGAAGCGCGATATAGCCCTTGCGTATCGCACCGCGAAGATCGCCCTCGCGGGCCAGACGTTCGGCCTCGCCAAACAGATCTTCGGCAGTTTGATCTTCGCCGATCTTTTCGCCAAGAATAACGCGGTCCTTTTTCTCTTTTTTATCGCGACGGCGAAATCGCGGGATAAGCAGCGGAGCCAGTTTATAAACGAGAAATCCGAGTCCAAGGATTATTCCGGCGATCAACACCCAAAAAACGATGTTGCCAAGCCCGGCAAAGCCGCTGAAGCCGGAACCGGACGGATTGAATTTGGGAAACCAACTAGCTATCCATTCGAGAAGCCGTTTGATCCAGTCGCCTGCCGGGTTTTCTGCCTTCTCGACCGGCTTCTGATATTCCGGCCGGTTCAGTATCTCGGCGAGCTTTCGCTTGTCTTCATCCTTGCTGCGTTCCGCCGCGGCAACCGTCTGCAGATCATCTAGCTTTACGGAGATCGCGGCAAGCCGTTCGTTCAACTCCGTCAGGATCTGAGCACGCCTGGCCATATCCGTTTCTTTTTCAGCGGCAATTGCACCATCTAGTAACCATTGATTATAGGTCTCGACCGGGCCGTTCGGCGTGTCGATCGTCTCGGTCGCCGGTATCAATTCCCGCAGATGAGCGAATGCCTCAGCGTCCGGCTCTTCCACCTCGTCGCCAGTTTCCGATAGAGCGATGTTGCCCAGCAAAACCTCGATCTCGCTCCGCACATAGTCGATGCGCTTCTGATAGTCGCTTACGTCTGCGGCACTGATATTGATAACAAACAACAGCAAGATAAAGGCCGCGGTCAGATGCGAGGCTTTCGATCTTATTGACGTTAAAGTATGGTTCATTACTCTAAACCGAGCGTCGTTCGTTTTTGTGAACGAGGCTGCGAAGCGATGGGCGGCGGAGCAATGCCTGTCACCAACGCCGGCTGCAACGGGTTGATGTAATCTTGCGGCACGTCCGGTATTTCGCCTAGCCGACGAACCGCCATCAACTCAATGTCGTAGCCCTCGTGGCGGACGCGTTCATCGACATAAAGCAGACACAATCCGACCATCCACACCGGCGAAAGCAGGATAAGGCTGGCCTGTGAGATTAGCTGTGACGATATCTCGTACCACGCCGGGATCAGGTCCTGATCCGCGCCAAAAACTCCGAAGATCTCGACGCCCTGATACCATGCATACCAACCAAGCGGAATGTAAAGTATCGCAAGCGCGGAATAGATCGCAACGGTCGTAAAAATGAAGAGAGCGGCAAAACGCTTTACATTTCCGCTCGCCAGGCCGGCACTCCGCGCGATCGCGGAAAAAGGCCCGAGGCCCTCGACCGTAACGCTTTGCGGGACATATGCGAATCGCGATGCGACCAGAAAAAAGAGCCACAACGTGCCGAACAATGCCGCAAGCCCAAGTAAGGTTCCGACCAAAAAAGCGAGCGGCGGCACCGCTGCCAAAACGGTAACAATGATCAGAATAGCGAGGCTGGCTATGGTCAGGCCGAAATACAGTATTGCAAAGCCGATCACCCAAAGCAGAACCGTGACAATAGACGACGCGACGATCAGCGCACCGGCCCGCGACCAAACATTCCGATATGTTTCGCGAAAGGTTATCGCCTCGCCAAACAAAATATGCCGAACAAAATTGCGCGATGCACCGCCCATTACCACCAACGTCGCAACCGTCTCGGTAAACCAGATAACGATCGTTCCCAGCCAGACAAACAAATAGTACGCAATATTACCAAAAGGATCGCTGTTGTTACCCTGATAAAAATATCCTCGCGCAACAAACGTCCACCCGACCGAAATAGCCGTCCCCACAATAACCGCCGGAGCCGCGATCATTATAAACGTCCAAAAATTCTGCCGGTAAAACCGCACCGCGCGGTCGATCAAATCTCCCGGCCCTAAAGGGGCAATAGCATATTGGGAATCAGAGGCTGAAGGTGTCATTAGTCAAATGCGAGCTAAGAAATTATAGCTTGTTTACGTCGACATTTAACAAACGACTGGCAAAATGCGGCCGATTTGAATCGGCAAATGCCATTTTTTTGGAAATTGAACAAAATACCGGCTTTTGAAAGAATGAATAGAACAGGAAATACTACAAAATTTGAATATTATGCGATTTCTCGGGGGATGATGTTGTAGGACTTTATCTTGGAATTTAGGGTGGTGGCGTTGAGGCCTAGGAGTTGGGCGGCGCGGGATTGGTGGCCGGCGGTTTGGTCGAGGGCGCGGCGGATGAGGTCGATCTCAAAGCGTTTTACCTCGTCGTAAAAGTTGACGCCGCGGGCGATGTCGATATCGGCGGACTTGCCCTCGCTGTTGCGTTTTACGAGTTCAAAGGCAAGGGCCGGGTCGCGGACCTCGGGGCGAAGACACTCAACCGTGATCTCATCCGTTGCCGCAATAACGACGGCCCGTTCGATGATATTTTCGAGTTCGCGGACATTGCCCGGATAGTAATAATTTTCCAGCAGCGACAGCACTTCCGGTGAAAATGCCTCGGTCACGGTGCGGGCATTTTCCTCGTTATATTTGCGGACAAAATGCTGGGCGAGCGGCAAAATGTCTTCCTTTCGCTGACGGAGCGGCGGCAGTTCGATCGGCACGACCGACAGACGAAAATATAGATCTTCGCGAAACGTGCCCGATTTTACGGCCTCCTTCAAATCGACATTGGTCGCCGCGATAATGCGAACATCGACCTTGGTCGGCGTCGTGTCGCCTATCGGCGTAAATTCCCTTTCCTGAATAACGCGGAGCAGCCGGACCTGCATCTCGGGCCGCAGATCGCCGATCTCATCGAGAAATATCGAACCCGTATCCGCAACCTCGAACAAGCCTTTTTTAGACGCAACAGCACCGGTAAAGGCTCCACGTGTGTGGCCGAACAGCTCCGATTCAAGCAATTCGGAAGGAATATTCGAGCAATTTACGGCAACAAAAGGCTGTTCCGTCCGCGGGCTGGCTTCGTGGATAGCCTTGGCGACCAACTCTTTACCTGTTCCGCTTTCGCCGCTGATAAGCACGGTCGAGCGTGCCGGTGCGACACGTTCGACAAGGCGAAAGATCTCTTCCATTTTCTCCGAGCGGCCGACGATCGCGTCGCGCTGAACCGATTTCGTCATCACCTGACGAAGCGTCTGGCGTTCTTCCTCAGAGCGGCGTGATTTGATGCCTTTTGAGACAAATGCAAGGATCTGTTCGTTCTGAAACGGCTTGCGGATCACGCCGTGGGCGCCTTTTTCCCAAGCCGAGATCGCCGTGTCGAATGTGGCGTAGGCCGTGATCATCATCACGACGGCATTCGGATCGATCTTCAACAGCTCTTCGAGAGCGGTCAGGCCGCCCATTCCGGGCATCGACACGTCCATCAGGACAACTTCGTACGGCTTGTGCGAATAGATCTCAAGCGCCTCTTCGCCGGTCTTTGCGAGATCGACCTTGTAACCCGCGGCGGAGAGAATAGTCTCCAGCACGTCGCGCATTATCTCTTCGTCGTCGCAAATTAAAATCGAACCTTTCTTCGCCATAAGAACATTTGAACCGCCAATAAAAGCGGTTCACAAAAACCTTGATTATAGCCAGTTAGTTGCGGAAAACGAAACCAAAGTAATCGCTTTGCCTTTTTACTCTACGCGCTTCTGCATTTATCAATCGCGTTGACTGTCTCGCCCTTACTCACGTGCGGGCTTCTGCAACGTCGCTGCGGTAAACTCGTCTTGGTGCCAGCCGTTTACGACAAATTCGCGAAATATTACGATCGGGCGTTCGAACCGCTTGAGCGTCTTGGGTTATCGCGTTGGCGGCAGGAGACTATCTCCCTGCTGCCCGAAAATGCGTCGATCCTCGAACTCGGTTGCGGTGCGGGCGCCAATTTCGAATTTTATCCGCAATGCAGGCATGCCGTTTCGAGCGAGATCTCGATCCGCATGCTTGAGGTCGCCAATTCCAAACGACGCGAAAATCATTTGATACAGGCCGACGCCCAAAGTTTGCCTTTCGGCGAGAATGAATTTGACGCGGCGTTTGCGACGCTGGTATTTTGCTCGATACCGCAACCGGAAAAGGCGTTTGCGGAACTGCGGCGCGTGATACGTCCGGGCGGCAAGGTCGTTCTGCTCGAACACGTCAGGCCAAATGGATTGCTTGGAAGTTTGTTCGATCTGTTGAACGTAGCCACCGTCGCTCTCATCGACGATCATTTCAACCGGCGAACTGCTGAGATCGCGGAAAGTTCGGGGCTTAAGGTCGTCGAGGTGAGGCGGAAACTCGGCGGTATCGTAAATTTGATCGTATGTGAAGCTGCAGAAGCCCGCGCGTGAGCAAGGGCGATACACACGACGTTGAAAGTTACGCCCTTGCTCACGCGCGGGCTTCTGCATAGGACTAAACATTTTTCAGACTCTAAGCGTACAATTAACCAGCAGATCGCCACGCGGGCGAACAAGATCAAACAAGAGTTTTTAGAACATTTTTTAATAATGGCAACTTCAAAGGGAACAAAGATCGTTTTGATTATCGGCGGAATCATTTTCGCCCTGGTGATCGTGGGCATTATCGGCCTGCTGTTGATGGCGGAGACACTTGGGCGGCCGAGCGTGCCTGAGAACAGCGTGCTGGTGCTCAGCGTTTCGGGCGAACTGCCTGATTACGTTCCGGACGATCAATTTGCGAAAGCTCTCGGCGTCGGGCAGCAGCAATCGTTCACATCGCTCCTCACACAGCTTCGCAAGGCTAAGGCTGACAAACGCGTCGGCGGAGTGATGCTCGACATCAACTTTCCGGGGATCGGTTGGGGCAAGGCATACGAGCTTCGCGAAGCGATCAAGGATTTTCGCCAATCAGGCAAGCCCGTTTATGCCTATATGGAAATGGGCATGAACAAGGAATATTACATCGCGACCGCTGCCGATAAGGTGTTCCTGCCGCCGCCGGGCGATCTTTACATCAACGGATTTGCCGCCGAGGCAATGTTCTATAAAGGCTCGCTGGATAAACTTGGCATCGAAGCCGAGGTCATACAGATCGGGCCAAAATATAAGTCCGCGCCCGATCAATACACCAAAAAAGAAATGGGCGAAGGCCAGCGCGAAGTGCTGAACGCCGTGCTCGATGAATATTACGGCAAATACACCGAGGCCATTGCCGAGTCGCGTAAAAAGTCCGTCGAAGATATTAAAGCGATCGTCGATAACGCTCCGTACAGCGCTCCGCAGGCAAAGGAACAAGGCCTGATCGACGGTGCGCTTTATGAGGAACAGGTTTACGAAGAATTTCGCAAAGCTCTCGGCTATAAAGAGGGCGACAAAGTGCGCACGATACGCGGCGGTGCTTATCGCGATATTCCGTCCGATTCGCTCGGCCTAAATACCGGTGAACGCGTGGCGGTGATCTTCGCGTCCGGTGCGATAAACTCCGGACGTTCGAGCGACGGAACATTCGGCGGGCAGATGGTTGGCTCCGACACGGTCGTACAGGCGGTGAATGACGCGGCGGCCGACAGTTCGATAAAGGCGATCGTCCTGCGTGTCGATTCGCCGGGCGGTTCGGCCCTGGCGTCCGATCTGATGTGGAACGCTCTCGAAAATGCCAAGGCGAAAAAACCTGTTGTCGTTTCGATGGCTGACGTTGCCGCGTCAGGCGGATATTACATCGCCTGCAACGCAAACAAGATCGTCGCGGAACCAACGACAATCACAGGTTCGATCGGCGTGTTTATGGGCAAGCCTGTCGTGAAAGGTTTGTATGACTGGCTGGGCGTGACGAACGAATATGTCATGCGCGGCAAGAACGCCGGCATCTTTCGCGAGACCGAAAAATGGACACCGGAAGAGCGTGCAAAGATGGAAGAACAGACCAACAACATCTATCATACAAACTTCCTGCCCAAGGTTTCCAAAGGCCGAAACATCGATATCGAGAAGGCTAACTCGATCGGCCAGGGACACGTCTGGACCGGTACTCAGGCAAAGGAGAATGGCCTGATCGACGAATTTGGCGGCATCGAAAGAGCGATTGACATTGCAAAGCAGCTTGCCAATCTGCCTGCCGATAAAGACGTTCGCCGCATTGTTTTCCCGGCGCCGCGGCCTTTCTTCGAAACCTGGTTAGGCAGCGACCCTGATTCATCCGAGGTCAAAAATCAACAGGCCCAAAAAGCCCTGGCCGATTCGCTCCCGGCCGATGTCCGAAAAGCATTCCGCTACACCGCCCTATTCGACAAAATGCAGCGCGGCGAAGTAATGATGATGATGCCGTTCGAGCTGGAGATAAAGTAGGGGTCTGACATCACATCGTATGAGGATCGAGGCGGGCTTGCTCGCCTCTTTTATTTGCTCTATAATCCCCGCACGTTCGCCAAAGACAAGACAACCTAAACGGGAGATAAAAATATGCTAAAGATCGTATTGGGCGTGATCGCGGGGTTTGTGGCTTGGTCGGTGCTCTGGCTGGGGAGTGATTCGGTGTTAATGACCGCGTCGCCTAATTGGTACGGCGCTCATCAGCTTGCGTTTGAAAAGGCTATGGGCTTGGGGGAATCTTTCACGGCTGATTCCACGATCCTGGTGATGCACCTTGTGCGCAGCATTATTATCTCGCTGATGTGTGGTTTCCTTGCAGCTTTTATTGCCGGTGAAAATAAGCGGGCGCCGTTGATCCTTGGCGTGCTGCTGCTTGCGTTCGGTACGCTGATACAGGCGATGGCGTGGAACTATATACCGATCTGGTATCACGTTATTTTTCTTGTTCTGCTTATTCCGGTCACGGTATTGGGCGGGAAATTAAAAAAAGCCGCTTAGCGGCGTATGGCAACCGGCAGCGGAAGACATTTTGAATGCTTGCCGTAAACGCGGCGATTTAGTGCGTCTATCCTGATCTCCTGTTCGGCGAGAAGTTCGCCGGGCGGGAGATCTTCTTTTTTGTCGTAACAAGCGTGAGCGATGCACGGCAGCGGCTTTGCGGTGTCGTGGACAAGACAGCCGGTTCCTCTTTCATAAAGGGGACAGGCGAATGTGCGCGAGAATGTGTCGCCGTCTTCGAGGCCGTATCTCGATATTGCCGCTTCGACCCGTGCGTAAACCTCATCTCTCTTCGCTTCGGGAAGCTTGTTAATACGCTGAGCGATCGCCGCAGCTTCAAGCCGCGAAATGTGGACATTTACAAAATGCTCATCCAGACAGCAGGCTCCTGGCGTCGTGCAAACGGCGCACGACCTGGCTTTATTTTCATAGCCTTCACGGATGCGTTCCGCAAATTCGGAACGCAATTGGCTAAGCCTTTCCAGCCCTGCATTTTTCGGCAATATCTTCATTTTGCATTTTAGATTCTGTCCTGTGCGCCCGTTCGGGTCAACCGCAAAATACGATGATACCGATATGGTTATTCACATCTGGTTTTCATAATGTTAAAGTTATAGTGTTGCATTCAGTTTTTGAATGCGGCAACGGTTCACTTCACCCTGTAGGAAAAAAAACGATGAAGAGATTGGCTTGGCTGTTGATGCCGGTTTTGTTGTGTTCTGCTGTTTTGCTCGGCTATGCCAGCGAGGTTGTAACCCTCAAGAATGGCGACCGCGTATCGGGCAAGATCGTCGAAGAAACGGAAGAGATCGTTGTCCTCGAAACCGAATACGCCGGTAAGATAAAGATCGAGCGCACGCACATCGACAAGATCGCGAACACGTCTGCGACAGTACCATCGTCTGAAAAAGTGACCATCGAAAAGGCGTCGTTTGCTGAGAAAACTACGGCTCTTGCGTCCGTAAAACCCGCAAAGGCAATGTTCACGCCACCGCCAAAGCGCCTTTTCGGCGGCGGATTCAGAGGCCTGATGGACGGTTGGGATGGCAATGCAAATATCGGATTCAGCTACACCTCAGGCAATTCAAAAAACACGACAATGACCACCGGCCTGCGAGCGGCAAAGTCCGGCGGCCGCGACAACCTTACGGTTTACGCACGCAGCCTTTGGAACACGAACCGCGGCACCGGCCGAATGGTGACGACCCAAAATGCATTCTGGGGCGGGGCAAGATACGACCGTGATATCAATGACCGTATGTTCGGCTTTGTCTCATACGATTTTGAACGCGACCGTCCGCAAAAGCTTAATTTGCGTTCTGTGGTCGGCGGCGGGACCGGACGACATTGGATAAAAAGCGAATCAACCGACCTCGACGTTTTGGTCGGCGCCGCCTGGAACCGGACTTGGCAGCAGGGCAACAACACCGATTCGCCAGAAGCTCTGACCGGTGTCGTACTCAAGCACAAGTTTCACGACCGGATGAAAATACAAAATACCTTCACCTATTTTCAAAACGTCACGGACGCGGCCGAATACCGTTTTATCTTTGACGCGACGGTATCGACAGATGTCACGAAGCGTGTCGGCGTTTTTTTTAGCGTCGGCAACAGGTATAACAACGACCCGTTCGGTACCTCTCGAAAGAACGATTTTCTGTTTACGACCGGAATGAAGTGGAATTTCGGACGCAAAAAATAATTTGCATAGCTGCCTTTTTTGATAGAGAATCTAGCTATAGAAAGGTCATCAAAGGGAGATTCAACTATGGTAAAGGAAGGCAGCAAAGCCCCTGATTTTACATCGACGGATCAGGACGGAAATAAGGTCAAACTTTCGGATTACAAGGGCAAACGCGTTGTTTTGTATTTTTATCCGAAGGACGATACGCCGGGATGTACTAAAGAAGCATGCTCGTTTCGGGATGCGGATGACGTGTTCAAGGCGAAGGGTATCAAAGTTTTTGGCGTTTCGACCGACGACGAAAAATCTCACCAAAAATTCATCTCAAAGTTTCAGCTTCCGTTCGATCTAATAGCCGACACGGATAAAAAGATCGTCGAAAAATATGGCGTCTGGGGTGAAAAAAGCATGTACGGCAAAAAGTATATGGGTACGATCCGCAAAACATTTCTCGTCGGCGAAGACGGCAAGATCGTAAAGATCTTCGACAAGGTCAATGTGGCCGAACACGCTGACGAAGTACTCGCGGCATTTGGCGAGAAATAAGTGTTTACTTAGTATTTCTTGTTTCGTGTGATTCGTGGATATAAAAGTTCATCCACGAATCACACGAAACAGATCAAGAAAAATCGATCAATATTGACTTATGAAAGTTGTAGCTTTCTTGCTATTGACAGCGGGCATTTTGTCTGCGGGTTGTGCGGGTTTGGCAACCAAAGCTCCGGAAAAGGTAAATATTATTTCTTCCGCGACACCCGCCAATTTGCCGGCCGCTGTCCAACCTGCTCCGGTTGACGAGGGCGCAAACGCTCCGCGAATTTCGGCAGAGGAAGCTAAAAAGGATTACGATAATAAGGCTGCCGTCTTTGTCGATACGCATCCGAAAGCCCAATACGACATAGAACATATCGCCGGTGCGATCAATGTGCAGGCAAACACGATCAAGCAAAATTTCGACAAGATCCCGACGGGCAAAAAGATCATCGCATATTGCTCCTGCGGTAATGAACACTCAAGCGGCGTTCTGGTGTCAGAACTGCAAAAGAAAGGGATCACGAATTCTTACGCATTGCTGGGCGGGACAAAGGCTTGGAAAGACGCGGGGTATCCGATGGAAAAGACTAAGTAGCCAGAGCATTGCAGATCCGTTCCGCCGCTTTGCCATCCCAGAGCGGCGGAATTTTTGCGCCCGATCTCGGACCTGAGTTTTGCAGAATATCGTAAGCGGCTTGTTTGATCTTTTCCGGATCGGTCCCGACAAGAATGTTCGTGCCCATTTCGATCGTGATCGGGCGCTCGGTGTTTTCGCGAATCGTCAGACACGGAATGCCGAGTGCTGTGGTTTCTTCCTGCAAACCGCCGGAATCCGTCATAACGAATTTCGCTCCGTTGTATAGCCGAAGAAAATCGAGATAACCGAGCGGCTCCTCAAGTATCAGGTTCGACTTGCCGACCTTTTCCGATAAGCCAAATTCATCAAGCTTTGCCTTTGTTCGCGGATGGACAGGGAAGACGATCGGAACGCGTTCGGCTATCTCGACCAATGCATCGATCAAGGCCGAAAGCGTTTCGCGGTCATCGACATTCGACGGACGATGCAGCGTGAGAACCGCGAAATCCTTGTCTGCGACACCTAACTTTTCTCGAACATCTGACGATTCTGAACGCTTCAAGTTATTCAAAAGCGAATCGATCATCACGTTGCCAACAAACTTAATTTTTTTGAGATCAACACCTTCGCGTTCGAGGTTTTCGTCGGCGTCCGGAGAAGTCGTTAGAAGCAGATCGGAGATCGCGTCGGTAAGAATTCGATTGATCTCTTCCGGCATCGAGCGGTCACCGGAGCGAAGCCCGGCTTCGACGTGGGCGACCTTTATGCCAAGTTTTACGCTGACCAGCGCACACGCGATCGTCGAATTAACGTCGCCGACGACAACTACCCAATCAGGCTTTTCTTCCAGAACAACCGGCTCGAACGCAAGCATTACGTTGGCAGTCTGCACAGCATGCGACGCGGAACCAACGCCAAGATCAAAATCAGGTTTCGGCAGGCCGAGATCATCGAAGAACGCGTCCGACATTCCCGCGTCGTAATGCTGTCCGGTATGCACGATCTTCACATCAAACTGATTCGTCCGCCGCCTCATCTCCGCATAGATCGGTGCCGCCTTCATAAAATTAGGCCGGGCACCGACGATGATGAGGACTTTCAACATATGAAACAAGAATATAGCAATCAAAAGTTGCGCTTACTACTTGGATCTAAGTTATAATCAATCCGAAATGGGTGAAATTATTATTAAAATTCCGAGCAATAGAAAGAGACGGTACCTTGTCACCGATTCTGGCCGGGCCGAGGAATTGATCGACGGTCTGGAACGGTCCGCGCTTCGAATTAAAAACGATTCGGAACTTCTTTCACCGCGTCAACTTGAAGACTTGCGAGACTATAAGGCAGCTCAGCGAAGCCTCAGTGAAATGAGGCGAACCGGTGTCAGCTACACCGTTGCTGAACTTCGGAAAGAATTCTACGCTGGATAAACTCCCTGACCTGAAATTTGGTCAAAGGCGACCAAATTCGTCAATAATTTTGTCGATATTTCTTGAGTTATCCAAATACCAATATTTGTAACCTTTATTGTCCTCGCCGTCACACAAGCCAACGAGGTGTGCAATTTCTCCGTCAATTCGTGCAACTTGACCCGTGGTCGCAACTCTATAACCCAGATACCGCGGCTTTATCCAAAGGCTGCCGGAAAAGCGACTATTCATAACTCTGTGTTCCCTTCCTGAGTTTACTTGGAAGCTTAATGAGGGGTATTTTCTAATTGAAGATTCCAACAGCGGATCGGGTGTGGATTGGTTGTTCGCTGATCGTTTCATGTAGCCCATATTAACACGTCCATTCTGTATCGTAATGTTTCGATAGCCTTTAGAAAGAGCAAATCTAAAGCCTTACTATTTTCGCCTTGCTGCAATTCCGAGTCTCTTCTGAAAGAGCATTCCTCGTATCTACGATCAGCGGCGCCAGTTCGCAGACTTTTGCGTAATCGACGTTCGAATGATCGGTGCAGATGATCACGCAGTCGGAGTTGCGGATCAGATCATCGGTGAGGTCTGTGTTGCTGAGCGGTTCGGCATCGCTGATGGTGTAGGCGTGGTCGAACGTGACCTCTGGGACAAACGGATCGTGATAGACAAGGTCGGCACCGCGCGAACGCAGCAGGTCGATTATCGACAGGGCCGGCGATTCGCGCATATCGTCGATGTCTTTTTTATAGGCGACGCCAAGGATCAAGATCTTCGATCCGTTGACGGCCTTCTTTACGTCATTGAGCGCCGTCGAAACCAGCTTTACTACATACGCAGGCATACCGGAATTTACCTGCTCGGCCAGTGAGATGAATTGCGAATCGAAGCCGTGCTGGCGAGCTTTCCACGATAAATAATGCGGGTCTAAAGGAATACAGTGTCCGCCGATTCCCGGCCCCGGATAAAACGCCATAAAGCCGAACGGCTTCGTCGCGGCCGCCCGGACGACTTCCCACGAATCGATGCCTAAAGCGTTGCACACCTTCGCCATTTCATTCGCCATGCCGATGTTTATCGCGCGAAACGTGTTTTCCCACAGCTTGCATGCCTCGGCAACACGGGCCGACGAAACGCGGTGAACATCGCTCACGATCTCTTCATAAAGCTGTGCGGCGACATCGGTCGAATCCTTTGTAACGCCGCCGACCACCTTCGGAATGTTGTGCGTTTGAAATTGCGGGTTACCCGGATCGACGCGTTCCGGCGAAAAGGCGAGCAGAAAATCTTCGTCCAGCTTAAAACCCTTTTCCTCGAACATCGGCTGCAGCACTTCGTCGGTCGTTCCGGGATAGGTCGTCGATTCGAGGATCATCAATTGTCCGCGGCGCATATATTTCTGGATCTCTTCATTAGCCGCGATAATGTAAGACATATCAGGGTCTTTCGTCTTACGCAACGGCGTCGGGACACAGATGATAATAACGTCGCAATCAGTAAGTTTACTGAAATTGGTCGTGGCGGAAAGCTTGCCGGCATCGACACATTTCTTCACGTTCGCATCCGTTACGTCGACAATGTAAGACTTTCCCGCATTGATAGAGTCGGCCTTTCTGGTATCGACCTCAAAGCCGACGCCTTCAAAGCCTTTCAGGCAAAATTCGACGATAAGCGGCAGGCCGACATAGCCTAAGCCGATGACGCCAATGCGTGCGCGTTTCTCAGCGATGAGGGTTTCAAGTTCTTGTTTGATCATTATTTGGTCACTGTGTCGAGATTGGGCACGCGGCGAGGCATTGTCCAAAACTTCAAAATTAAGCGATAGAAAGTGGTTAGTCAAGGGCGGTCGTTTTTGTGTTAATATCGATTTGACCGCCTTTGCAGGCCTTGCTTAGGCACAATTTTCCTCATTTCCCCGTTTCTATGGCTTCCGTTATTGTCTCGACAAATCCGGTAGTTAAAGCCCTTATCGAAGGCACGGCGCCGAGGCCCGCTCTGGTTGCGGCTTCGCGCGGAATTCTGCCGCTGCCTGAGGCCGATCTGCTTGAGGTCCTGGTCACATTTGCCCGCTCGGGTGATGCGGAACTTGCCGAGAACGCCGCCGGCTCGCTCATCTCGCAGGATGAGTCGATGCTTGAGAATACGCTTAAAACGGCTGAAATTCCCGTTTCGATACTCGCCTATTTTGTCGAAAACAAGGATGCTCCGGCCAGCGCTCATGAGGCAGCCATCCTTAATCCGCGTACGCCGCCGGAATCGATCGTCAAATTTGCCAAACAAACAAAAAACGGCCCGCTGCTCGAACTCTTATCGCTCAACCAGCAGCTTTTGATCCAGGCACCTGCGCTGATCGACGCGATACTTCACAACGAATTTCGCACGTCGGAAGCCGAGAGACGCTCGGCGGAAACGAAACGTGAGTTCTTTGAAAAAGAACGTGGTTCCGAGCAGGTAGTCAGCGAACTTCGAGCACAGGGCAAGGAAGCAGCGGCCCAATTTATCGAGAACGCCGAATTCGGCAAAGACCTCGACGATGGCAAATTCGACCTTGAGGATGCTCTGTTTCTCGCCTCGATGATCGAATCGACCAACGACGAGACCGACGACTCGTGGATGGGCCTCGAGTTTATCGAGGAATATTACGAAGAAAGCGACGCCGACCGGCAGGCTATCGTGGACAAGATCCTCGGCGAGATGAAGATGGAGGACGGCGATATGCCGAACGAACGCGTATCCATTCTCCACCGCATAATGAAGATGGGAATGAAGGATCGCGTCAAGCTCGCACAAATGGGCGACCGCGAAGCCCGCAATATCCTGATCCGCGACCCGAACCGCATCGTCGCCCAGGCCGTCGTGGCAAATCCGCGTATCACCGAACAGGAAGTTGAAAAGATCGCCGCGATGCGTTCCGTGCCGGAAGACATTCTTCGCAAGATCGCCAACGACCGGCAATGGGCCCGCAGCTATGCCGTTGTGCATAGTCTGGCCCGCAACCCGCGAACGCCAATAGCAAATGCAATGACCATATTGTCGCGTCTGCAGATGAAAGATCTTTTAGCACTCGCTAAAAACAAGAACGTCTCAGAACCGGTGAGAAAGCAGGCCCTTCGGCTCTCGGAGCAGCGAAAAGGGAAATAGCCGTCAGAGGAACTCCGTTACGCGGCCCGTTTTGATGTAGGTTCCGGCCATGTCGGTGAAAGTGTGGCTGGCCGCGCCGACCCACATTCCGGCAAAGATCGCCGGCAATATTTCGAGCCCGAATGCCGACCCGACGAACGATCCCGCCGATCTCCATTCGCGTACGAAAGCAAAAGCATCGGGCAAGTTGTCGCCCATCATGCTTGCCGCGGCATACGCTATGGCAAATACCGCGATCGTCATCACACCAAGAAAATAGACCACGCGGATCAGCGTTCCAAAGATCAACCCGTGCGACCATCGGGAACGGTGCTTGAAAAACGATTTGTACGGAAACCAAACGAAGCGAAATATTCCCCAACGCGAATATTGCTTAGAAATCGTGTCCAGATCCGGGCCGAACATCAGCCCGCCAAACAAAAACGCGACAGCCGCGATCAGCGACAATGACGTGCTGCGCGTTACCGCATACGCCCCGGCAAAGACCGGAACGGCAAGCAGAAACGTAATGGCGTCGTGAGTTTTACCTGAAGGCATTTTTGAGGCTAGCGTCCGATTCGCGGGTCGTGCGAGGAAATCATCTCACACGCCTTTATCGAATACTTCTCGAAGTTCGCCGATTTGTCGCAAAAGTATATCCAAACTTTCTCACCCCTTAAGCTGTTGAAAATTGGCAACTGGAAATTCGTCCTTCAGGCTTTCGATGCCCTCAGTCGATGCGGCAGCGTAAACGCCATTTTGGTATTCGTCATCGCGGTCAGGTAGAACTCCGCGATCGCGTAACTGTAGGAAAAGTACCAGTTTACTGTCAAAATAGATACTCCAACAGCCGAACATCGGCTTGATGACAACCTCGTCTGGTAGATAGTCGAGGATAAACACAAATGGTATCTTGTCGGCGTAGCGCATCCGCCGTTTATCTTGCCATTACACCGCCGGAATCTGAAAACCCCGAAACATTTTGGTAATATTACGGTTTTGGTTTTACGCAAAAAAAATGCCGGGCCTTTTTAACAAACTCAGAACGACGCTCGAAATGATCAAGTTCGAGCACACACTGTTCGCTCTACCATTCGCGTTCCTGGGAGCAGTGATGGCGGCGAACGGCCTGCCGACATGGCAGCAGATATTGTGGGTCACGTTTGCGATGGTCGGCGCACGGTCTGCGGCAATGACGTTCAACCGCATTGTCGATCGCGACATCGACGCCCGGAATCCGCGCACCGCAAATCGAGAGATTCCCAGCGGCAAACTGAGCATCGGATTCGCGTGGATTTTCCTCTTTGCATCGATCGCAGTGTTTCTTATTGCTTCGTATTCCCTCAACTGGCTGACGTTCGCATTGTCACCTGTCGCGTTGCTTTCCGTACTTGGTTATTCATACGCAAAACGATTCACAGCATTCGCACATCTGCTGCTCGGCTGGGCGTTGGCTATCTCGCCGACAGCCGCATGGATCGCAATTCGCGGCGCGATCGATTCCGAAATACCGCTGCTTTTGTCTTTGTTTGTGTTGATGTGGACGTCAGGTTTCGACGTTATGTACGCATGTCAGGATTATGAGTTCGACAAAAAGGCTGGCCTGCGTTCGATTCCCGCCCGGTTCGGCATCGCCCGTTCGCTGTGGATAGCACGGCTTTTCCATTTTCAGGCGTTCATCGTGCTGCTGCTGCTTTATTTGTTTTCGGAACTTGGCTGGCTCGCCTTCGCCGGTGTGATCGCCGTTGGGCTACTGATGATCTATCAACACACACTCGTCAAAGCGAACGACCTTTCGCGAATGAACGCAGCGTTCTTTACAACAAATGCGTTCGTTAGCATCATCCTGTTTTTAACATTCGGCGGGGCGGTATTTTGGGCGAAGGGATCTATGCTATAAAGCCTTCCGCATACAAACGCTGTTTTCCACGCCGACGTACTGCCCGTAATTCGGGATAACTTCGTAACCAGACCGTTTGTATAAAGCGATCGCCTCCGGCTGTTTAAATCCCGTTTCGAGAACACATTCTGAGAGGCCCGCTTCCTTCGCCCACATTTCCAGGTCGGCTAATATCTCAGCGGCTATCCGGTTGCCGCGTGCTTCCGGCTTTACGAACATCCGCTTTATCTCCGCGGTATTCTTATCGAATTTCTTGAACGCGCCGCAGCCGACAGATTCGCCGTCGAGGTGTGCTGTAACGACGCCCGTCAGGCCGACTGGCTTGTTGAACTGAGCGTAGAACGAATGCTCTTCGCCGTCGCGAATTCTGAGTTCGGCATCAAGCAACGCGACAAGCGAGAGAAAACCTACATCTTTCTCGTCTGTGCGCACTATTTCGATCATTTCGCCACGCCGCCTTTGTAGACCGTTCCGCCTTTCATTACAAAATTCACCTTTTCGAGGATCGAAATATTTTGCAGCGGATCGCCGCTGACGGCAACGATGTCTGCAAACTTCCCCGCTGTGATCGATCCGATCTTATCGCTCCAACCGAATAGGTCGGCGTTGCTTACCGTTGATGCCTGTATCGCTCCCATCGGCGTCATTCCCCATTCGACCATCTTCGAAAACTGCTTGCCGTTCCAGCCATGCGGATAAACACCGGCGTCCGTACCGTAAGCGATCTTCACACTGGCTTTCACCGCCTTTTGAAAATTTTCACGCTGTACGCGGCCGACAAGTTTTTCTTTTTCGATGATCTTCTGCGGCGTATTAAATTTGGAGTATTCGGCCAGAATGTAATCGTCATTGTAGATATCGGCCGACAGATACGTGCCGCGTTCCTTCATCATTCTGATACCCTCAGCATCAAGAAAGCTGCCGTGCTCGACCGAATCGACACCGGCCTTGACCGCCATCTTTATCCCTTCGGCTCCGTGAGCATGAGCACAAACTTTTATGTCGTGCAGATGCGCCTCGGCAACAATGGCGTTCATTTCTTCCTGCGAATATTGCGGAGCGCCAACGCTCGCTTCTTCGGTCAAAACGCCGGCCGTCGCTCCGAATTTGATCACGTCCGCGCCGTATTTGATCAGGTAACGAACCTTCTTTCGCACTTCATCGACGCCATCCGCGATGCCGGACATTTCGGGCGGCGTGCGGTCGCCGAGCCATGGCGAAAAGCCGGTCAGGTCGCCGTGGCTGCCGGTCGCTCCGATATACATATTTGCCGCCAGAATTCGCGGCCCCGCGACGTCGCCACGGTTTATCGCATCGCGCAAAGCGATATCGACGAACGGCCCCGATCCCAAATTCCGTACGGTCGTGAAACCGGCATCCAGCGTCCGCCGGGCATAGATATGAGCGCTGACCGCTTCATCCATCACCGTGCGGCGGAACAGGCCTTCGTAATAATCACCGCCAGCTTGGCCCGTTATGTGCACATGCGAATCTGTAAAGCCGGGCATCACCGTCATTTTTGAGAGATCTATCACCTCGGCACCCGCCGGAATGGCGAGATTCGGCCCGACGGCCTTGATTAGTTCGCCCTCGACGATGATCGTTTGATTTTCAAGCACGCGGCCATTTACAGTGTCGATCAGGCGACCGGCCTTGATGACCGTTACCGTCTTTGCCTGCGCAAACATCGGCGAAGCACACAGCAGACAGATCGCCGCGATCGACAGTAACCGGGAAAGGTCGTTTATCTTTTTCATGTTCAAATTTTTTTCTAGGGAAATAACGTGTCGCCAGGCTTCGGCGTTAGGGTCTGCGGAATCGCCAGATCGGTGCCGATCTTTTTATTCAACCGCTCGATAAAATAAGCCGAAAGCAGCGGCGATTCCTTTTCGATGTTCTGATGGACGAAAAAATAAAGTTCCTTTAGTCCCTGCTTTTTCCAGTCGGCGATTCGCGTGACCCATTCGTCCAGCCGCGCTCGATCAGATTCGTGATGATTCGCTCCGACCCAGCGGACAAACGCTGTCGGTGTTGTCAGCCGCATATGCATCAGATCGCGGCGACCGGCCGTATCGACCAGCACATTCGTTATGCCGTTAGTTTCCAGCATCTGGTAAAGTTCCGTCGAGATCGCGGGATCGTTGTACCAATCGGTGTGTCGAAATTCCATCGCGAGCGGAATATCGAATAGCCAGTTATCGGCAAATGCTTTCACGCGGTCGAAATCCTTCGGACCGAAATTATTATGCATCTGCAAAAACGGCATCCCGAGTTTTTCCTTTAATAACGAAAACCGCTCGGCATTAAGTGCAACAGTTTCTTCTACGTCCTTAAGCCGTTTGAAATGTGAGATAGATTGCTCGAACTTTGGAAAAAACTTGAAGCCGTCCGGTGTCGTTCCATACCATTTTTCAAACGTCGAAGCAGGAAAAAGCCTATAAAACGTCGCGTTCAACTCGATACAGTTAAACTGCGTCGAATAATACCCAAGCTCATCCTTCGTCCCCTTCGGATAAAAATTCTTCAGATCCGTCTTGTTCCACTTGGCACACCCGACATAAACCTCAAGGTCTTTAGACTTAGATCTCGCCAACACGGCCTTCGTATCCTTATGGTCCAGCGGAATAGTAAAATCGATCTCTTCAGGGTTCTCGACTTGTCCAAATTTCATATTATATTTTTCTAAGCTGCGAAAACAGACTGAGATGAGAGAGCGACTCGCTATCTCATTTCCTTCTTTAATTCATCAACGAGCGCTTTAAGATCCTCGTCAGGAATATTTTCCATGTCGGACTTATCGTAAACGGCTAGTAAATAGATCGTTTCTTCGACAACGACCAGGTAAGTGATTACTCTCGCTCCGCCGCTTTTTCCTTTACCTTTACTCTTGATCGAAAGTCTTATTTTTCGAAGATTTCCGCCCAACGAAACTCCGAGTGTAGGATCTACTTTAAGTTCGCGAATAAGTTCGGTGAGATCACAGGTAAAGGAATGATATCGCTTGGCAAGCTTTTTAGCCGACCGAGCAAAGCTGCGGTGGAGAATTACCCTATTTCTCATTATTGAGTTCGGCCAGAAGCTCCTCAGCGGTCATCGTGATCCGTCGCAGTTCCGGTGGGCGTTTCAGGTCCTTCTCAACCTCAATGACCGCAGTCCGAATTTCATTTAAGATCTTTGCCTTATTTACTTTTTTGCGCAGACGAATTAATTCATTCTGCATCTTCTCCCAATCTTTAATGGGTATTAGAACCGCATCCTTTTCTTTGATGTGTTGAATATTGCTCACTGCTTCGTTCTTAATCGGCTAAATCTGATAAAATCATACCATAATATATGCAGTTTTCATTTGATCCGAATTTAAGAGAGATCGCCGAAAAGGTCGAGGATGGTGAGTGGTTGGCGTTTGCTGACGGCTTGGCTCTTTACAATACAAGCGACCTGAATGCTCTGGGCAAGCTGGCGGATTTTGTCCGTCGTAAGAAGCACGGGCTGACGACGTATTACAACGTCAATCGGCATTTTAACCACACGAATATTTGCGTTGCGGACTGCAAGTTTTGCGGCTTTTATAAGCGTGCGAGAGAAGAAGGCGCTTATACACATTCGATCACCGACGCGATAGAGATCGCTCGAACTGCGGTCAATGAAGGAGCAACCGAACTCCATATCGTCGGCGGACTGAACAGCAAACTTCCCTTCGAGTACTACACCGATCTTTTCTCATCGCTCAAGCGTGAGTTTCCGAAGCTTCATCTCAAAGCCTTGACGATGGTCGAACTTGATTTCTTTGCACGATTTTACAAGATGTCGGACGAAGACGTGATCGAGAAACTCAAGGCTGCCGGAATGGATTCGTGTCCCGGTGGAGGTGCTGAAATATTCGCCGAACCTACGAGGAGCCGGATCTGCGATCACAAATGCGACGGCAACCGCTGGCTCGAACTTGCGGGCAAGGTCCACGCCGCCGGGATCAAGACCAACGCGACGATGCTCTACGGCCATATCGAATCGACCGAAGACCGCGTAGATCACTTCGTGCAATTAAGAGAGCAGCAGGACCGCAGCGGCGGCTTTCAATGCTTCATTCCGCTCGCGTTCTATCCGTCGGGCACCGCACTCTCGTCGCTCCCCGGCCCTGACGCGATCGACAATCTCAAGACCATCGCCGTCTCACGCCTGATGCTCGACAACTTCGACCACATCAAGGCCTACTGGGTCATGCTCGGCAAAGCCACCGCCCAAACCGCCCTCCACTTCGGCGCCAACGACCTCGACGGCACCATCACCGACGGCGGCGAACTAACCGAAAGCTACTCCGTCGAATCCGGCGGCGAAGTAAAAATGACCAAGCAGGAGATCATCGAAATGATCGAACGAGCCGGCTTCGAGGCTGTGGAAAGGGATACGGTCTATAACCGCGTGGAAAGAATCGCGGTATGAGAGACGTTCAAAGAGGAGACCAACATGAGTAAACAGCAGTATCCAAACGAGAGTGAAGAGTATCGCGATGCTCGTGATTTACTTCTTAAAGATGAGCAAGAACTTATCACCAAAGTAAAATCTTTGGCAGAGAAACGACGCAATCTCCCTCAAGGCGGGCAGTTGAAAGAGGACTATGTCTTCCAATGGGCGAACGATGGGAACGTAGGGGAGAGCGTGAAATTCTCCGAATTATTTGGGGATAAAAACACCCTATTGCTTTACTCATTCATGTTCGGTCCTCACTGGGATCATCCTTGCCCATCTTGTACATCGCTGGTCGATGGCTTTGATCGCACCTGGTACTCGGTCATGCATAGCGGAGCGGCATTTGTCGCAGTTGCGAAGGCTCAACCCGATCGAATAAACGCGTGGGCTAAACGTCGTGGATGGTCCCAAATTCCGTTGATCTCTGGTTTTGATTGTACTTATCAGGCCGATTACAAATGCCAGGGAGACTCTGATGATATGCAGATGCCTGTGATGCATGTATTTCGGAAGCAGGACGGCAAGATCTTTCATTTCTGGGGAACAGAAACGACGTCAAATCATGTCGACACGGTGTGGCCGTATTGGAATCTGATGGACTTTACACCGGAAGGTCGGCGTGACATTGACACTCCGCCTCAAGACTTCACTTCTGAATTCCTGCGACAGATAAGTGAGGAATACGATGCACAGATCCGCGAAAAAGATAAGTAGTGCAGCGAATTGTGGAGTGAGAGACGGGTTGCTGTGCTCACTGGCGCCAACGACCTCGACGGGACCATTGCCGACGGCGGCGAACTCACCCACAGCTACTGAGGTCGAATCCGGCGGCGAAGTAAAAATGACCAAACAAGAGATCATCGAAATGATCCACGGCGCCGGCTTCGACCCCGTCGAACGCGACACCGTCTACAACCGCGTGGAGAAAGCTCATGTTTAGTATCTCGCGTCACTTTATAATATTGATGTCCATGACGTTAGGTAGTTACGTCGTTCTATCTGGCACTCTCCTTGCTCAGAGTACTTCGATCCCGACCGATCTTACGTTGGAAGGTCTCAAAGGGAGAGTAAAAGGTATTGACGAGGAGACAGCTACCGTCGTCACGAAAAACGGTGTAACGAAAGAGACGAATCGCCACCGTACTCGAACCATGGCTTTCGACGAACACGGGCGTATTACCTACGAATGGATTGCGATCTCCGATCTTCGGCCATTCCAACATCAATACGATTACGACAAAGATGGCAGACAACTCCGTCGAACTTCGCGCCAAGGCGGGCCCGACGACAACAGATCGATTCAAACCTCGTTGAAAACTTATCGGTTTGAACCGTCGAAAAGGATACTATTCGTTAACGAATATCGAGGTGATCAAGTTGATCCCAAAACGCTTCGACAGATATACGAATATCACTTCGACGAAAACGGCCGAATCAGTGAACACGTTACGAGGGATTCTAAAAACGGAGAAGTGTTTCGACGAGCGTACAACTATGACCCCCAGCTCATCCTCAACGAAGAGCGGCTCTCAATGGCTTCGAACCCGGTCGGACAAATTTTCGCATACGAGAATACACCGGATGCTCTGGGAAATTGGATACGCCGAGTGTCACAGATGACAATTCTCAAGTCCGGTGAGAATCGGACCGAGGTTATCTACCGAAAAATTTCCTACAGAAAATAGGAACACGCGGTGTAAGTTGGAAACGAAGGTCGTAAAATAGCTCCCGAACCTAACAAATTGGTAACGAAGCGGTGAGGATTATCACTAATATGGCAATGCACAACCCGCCACATCCCGGAGCATTTATTGCAGAAGTTTACCTCGAGCCTAACCACGTCAGCGGGCGTGAACTCGCGGCGGCGCTCAATGTGTCACCCTCTACGTTAAGCCGCCTTCTCAATGGCGACACGGCGATCAGTCCGGTAATGGCACTCCGCCTGGCAAAGGTTTTGGGCCGTTCGCCTGAGAGTTGGCTCGCGATGCAGTCGAATTATGACCTATGGCACGCACGACGCAAGGTCAACCTGGGAAAGATAGCAAAACTGCGACTTTCCGCAGCATAAGCTTTCAATACCGGCGGTAGGTAAAAAACGTAGGAGAACTAACATTATGACGCAAGCAAAAAATACTATTTGTCTTTGGTACGATGGCGACGCCGAGGACGCGGCTCGGTTTTATGCGGAGACGTTTCCGGATTCGTCGGTGGACGCGGTGCATAAGGCTCCGGGAGATTTTCCGGGAGGAAAAGAGGGCGACGTGCTGACGGTCGATTTTACAGTCTGCGGAGTTCCGTGCATCGGCCTGAACGGCGGTGACACGTTCAAGCACAGCGAAGCGTTCTCGTTTCAGATCGCGACCAAAGATCAGGAAGAGACCGACCGCTACTGGAACGCGATTGTCGGAAATGGCGGCGCAGAAAGCGCGTGCGGCTGGTGCAAGGACAAGTGGGGATTGAACTGGCAGATCACGCCCATTGTCCTTTCCGAAGGCGTAACTGATCCCAATCCCGCAGTCGCAAAACGGGTCTTCGATGCGATGATGACCATGAAAAAGATCGACATCGCCGCAATCGAGGCTGCACGACGAGGTTGAAATTTCTCAATGCCGCGTAGCGGTAGCCTGAATTTAGCCGTGGGTTTCAACCCACGGTAAGGGTGAAAATGATATTCGTCGCGTAGCGACGGATGAATTGGACGTAACCAATAATCAATTGTCGCTGACGCGACGACGACATTTTTCCGACATTCCGTGGGTTGAAACCCACGGCTAAATTCACTTGATCGCTACGCGATCCCAGACACATGGCAAATACCGAAACCGCCGCGAATATCACAAGCCTAATTTCCGCTCTCGCGACGGCCCCCGGCGTGATTATTCCTCTGATCCGCGAGGTGCCGCCGCAGATATTGAAGCGTCGTCCGAGCCCGGCAAAATGGTCGGCTTATGAGCATGCGGTTCACTTATCGCAATCCGACGCATCGTTCCTTGCGCGGCTGGATATGATCTTGTCGACGCCGAAACCGTTCATTGAGGTGATACTTAATTCCGCCGAGGATGAAGCAGGCGCGATGCTCGAAATCGATCTCGACGAAAGCCTCGAAAGATATGTACGCGAGCGGGCCGCTCTCGTCAAAAGATTGCAAAAGCTTTCGCCCGACGAGTGGCAAAAAACCGCCGTCCACGAGGCGTTCGATCATTATTCGGTATTCATCATGTTCCGGCATCTGCTGAACCACGAAATGCTCCACGCCTACAGGATCGAAGAGCTGCTGCTCAAGAATGATTGGAAGTAGACCCACCATTGGACGTGAGGGGCGAAATGTCCGTTAAACTTTGACTTGCGTGTATTCGGTTTCGCCCCACGTCAGCTCCGCCGTTATGTCGTTACTAATTGCGAAACTTCGATAAGATATTAAAACGATGAAAAGACACATAATCAAACGTGCCTTGTTTCTGTTGGCTTTAGTGTTATTGCTTCCTTACTTGCGAAGTCCGTTGACGGAGAGTAATGCTCAAACGTCTTTGCCGCCGCAAAAAACATATCAATTTACCAACGGACAATGGTTTAACGGAACAGATTTTCGCCGCCGAACTTTTTATTCCGCGGGTGGCGTTTTGACGCGCAAAAAGCCTGCCAAAATTGACGAAGCGGTTGACTTGAAAAATGGGTATGTCATTCCGCCGTTGGTCGAAGCACATAATCATTGGCTTGAGCCGCAGAGCATTGATGAATACATCCAGAATTATTTGCGCGACGGTGTTTTCTACGTCAAGGACGAAGGAAATCTGCCATACCTTGTTTCCCAATTTCGAGACAAACTAAACCGTCCTACGAGCGTTGATTTTATTTCTGCGCTGCAAGGATTTACTGGAAGCGGCGGGCATCCGTTGGAAATAATTCGGCAGTTCAAGGACTTTGGAGTTCTTCCTAAAGAATGGACGGAACGCGATTTTGACGGTAAAGCAGTGATGATCATTGACGACGCGAAAGACATTCCGAGCCGTTGGTCTATGCTGCTCGAAGGCAAGCCCGATTTCGTCAAAGCATTTCTGCTTTATTCCGAGCAACATGGGCTGAACAAAGATGATCCGAAAAAAAGCGGTCTTGATCCGAAATTGCTTCCTGAGATCGTCCAACGAGCGCATCAGGCAGGACTTGAGATTTCGGTGCATATCTCAACGGCAACGGATTTTCACAACGCTCTCGTCGCCGGAGCAGACGAAATCACACATCTTCCGTTTATAGATTTTGACAAGAAACTTGGCAATGAACATTTCCTCATACGGGAAGCGGACGCTAAACTTGCCGCCAAACGCGGTGTGCGGGTGATCACTACTCTTGGCTGGTTAAAGGCGGACTTAGGTGAAGACCCGCAACGGGCGGAAGAAGCCCGAACGCAAGTTGTCATTCCAAATCTTCGGCTGCTCAAACGGCACGGCGTAAAGTTGCTCGTCGGCAGCGACCAATTCAGACAGACATCGCTGCCCGAAATTCTACTTATTTCCAGTCTCAAAGTATTTACAAATCTCGAACTTCTGAAAATGTCTTCTGAGACTACGCCGCAAGCGATTTTTCCCAAACGAAAAATAGGATTCTTGCGCGATAGTTATGAAGCGAGTTTTCTAGTTCTTGACGGCAACCCTATGACGGATTTCGAGCAAATTAAAAATATCAGATTACGTTTCAAACAAGGCTATTTTATCAACCTGCCCAAATAAATGACGACGCGTCATAACAATCATTGGACTTGAGGGCGAAACAGCGACTGATTCTTGGTGAAGACATTTCAAAGAAATAAATAGGAGAACTCCATGCTACGAATTGTTTTGGGCGTGATTGCCGGATTTTTTGCTTGGGTGATAGTGTGGGTCGGAGTCGAGAAGGTCCTCATCGCCATTTTGCCGGAGTGGTACGGAGCGCCTCAACTTGCGTTCCAACACGCCGTTGAAAATCAGGTGCCTCAGTTCACGGCGGAAACGAGACTTCTCCTCTCGCATATTGTCATCGCTTCTGTAGTCGCGCTTGTTTCCGGCTTTCTCGCCGCGCTTGTTTCCGGCGAAAACAAACGCGCCCCGCTAGTCCTCGGCTTTCTACTGTTGGCCTTAGGTTTACTGAAGGTGGTTATGTCCTGGCCGTATGTTCCCATTTGGTATCACGTCATCTTTACGGCCATCCTGCTTCCGATGGCGATCCTTGGCGGTAAACTTAGAACCACCAAATAGCACACACCCCGAACTATCACTGCTTGACAATCAATATTACGCAACCACATAATTGCATATATCTTGCAACCACTTGGTAGCGGATCAACAAAATGGACATTAGACGAGACGTTTTTCAAGCAATTGCAGACCCGACGAGACGTGCGATCATCGCTCTTATTGCTCTGCAGGCGATGACACCAAATGCCATTGCCGAACATTTCGACACTTCACGACAAGCAGTTTCTAAACATCTGCGTATCTTGACGAAGTGTGAGCTTGTAAGACAGGAACCGGCGGGCCGAGAAGTTTACTATTCGCTGGAGATCGAAAAAATGAAAGAGATCGACGAATGGCTAGAGCAATACAGAAAGATCTGGGAAAGCCGGTTTGAGCAGCTTGACGAGATGCTGGCGACGATCAAGAAACAGAAAGAGGAGAAATAACATGCAAATGGATTTTATTGTCAACAAAGAGACCAAGACGGTCTCCATAACCAAAGAATTTGCGGCCGAGCTTTCGTTGGTTTGGGACGCGTATACCAAGCCGGAATTGTTGGATCAATGGTGGGCACCAAAACCGTTGACTTCGCGGACAGAGGCGATGGATTTCGAGGTCGGCGGACGTCGATTTTATGCGATGATCATGCCCGACGGCGCCGAGCGGTGGAGCGTTCAGAGGTACAAGTCCATTACACCAAAAACGAATTTCAAGTTTTACAATACGTTTTCAGACGCCGATGAGAATCTCGAATTGCCCGGGTCCGATTGGGACCTGAGTTTCAGCGAGCAAGACGGAACGACAAAGGTCAGTATCTCTATTTACAATGAGTCGCTGGAACGCTTAGAGCGGATGGTCGAAATGGGATTCGTCGAAGGAACAAAGATGCAGATGAAAAATCTGGAAGAGCTGCTGGCCACTTTGAAGCAAGAACCTAACACCTGAATTTCAACAAGCAGAACTTAACAAATAAAATGAGAAAACTAATCTTTGCAATTAACACTACTTTGGACGGTTGCGTCGATCACACGAAAGGGAGTACGGATGACGAAACCCTCGAATATTTTACGCATCTCACGCGAGAGGCCGACCTGCAGGTCTTTGGGCGCAAAACCTATCAATTAATGGTTCCTTATTGGCCTGAGGTCGCGAAAGACGAGTCCAACACGAGGGCAGATCTCGATTTCGCGCGAGCATTTGACTCGATCAACAAGCTTGTTTTTTCACGATCGTTGGATAGCTCCGAAGACGGAGATACGAGAATTGTTCGCACCAACCTTCGCGACGAGATACTCAAATTGAAAAAAGAACAGGGCAAGAATATTTTAGTCGGCGGCGTCGACATTCCTTCACAACTAGTGCAACTTGGCCTTATCGATGAATTTCTTTTCGTCGTTGCGCCGATCATTGCCGGAGAAGGAAGACGGTTGTTTGACGGCGTTAGCCTGCCGGAGAAATTGCAGCTAAAGCTTGTGGATTCGAAGTTCTTCGAATCGGGACGTGTTGCCCTTCGTTATTTGAAGCAGTAAAAACGAAAATTAAGCTACCCGAAAATTTGTAATGAACGTACACGAACAGATCGAAGAGTATATCGTTAGCCAACCAGAGCCAAAACGCAGCGATTTGCAAGTGCTGCACGACCGCATATTGCAGATCAGTCCGGCGTGTAAGTTATGGTTCCTCGACGGTAAGAACGGCGAAGGAAAGGTCGTTTCCAATCCGGATATCGGCTACGGGTCTCGCGACCACAAATACACCGATGGGACGATCCGTGAGTTCTATCAGATCGGCCTGAGCCCAAACAAAACCGGGATCTCTGTCTATATCCTCGGTATCGAAGACAAGAAATACCTGGCCGAAACATACGCCAGCAGCCTCGGCAAAGCGACCGTGACCGGGTATTGCATCAGGTTCAAAACTCTAAAAGATATAAACACCGATGTTCTCGAAGCGGCAATACGATTTGGGTTTGAGAATACGTACGAAAAGAAGGATATGCCAAGGTCGTAGACATGTACACCTATTTCTTAATAGCTCAGCCGGAAGAGATCGCAGGATTGCGAACCGAGTCTGATGTGTTGTCGTTCATAGAAAACCTTCAAACGCAGATCGGCGGCTTCTACAGTCGTGAACGAATCGACTATTTGTCGTCGGTCTTTCTGAAGGAAGAGCGGAGGTCACTCGCCACTTCCGAGAAACTTGAGCACGGTTCCCAGTTCTTTCAAATCGATTCGAAACTTGTGAAGCAGGTCGCAGCGGCGGGGCAAGATGAATTGCTCGACGCTTCGGTACCGTGGGATGAAGGAGCGTGGCAGAATGCGGAAGTAAACAGAATGGATCTTGCCGGTTTCTTGCTTGAGTTTGCTGAGCTATGCAAGACCGCGGTTGCAGGAGACAAAAACGTCTACTTTGTGTTGGTTGAGGAGTAAATGTTCGAAGCAAAGGAAGAAAATTAACATGAGAAAAATAATAGCAGCAGAATTCATGACGATCGATGGCGTCATGCAGACCGAGGAAGTGGACGGCGACGGGTTTAAGTATGGCGGGTGGTTTTTTCCGTATGCAGACGAGGTGACGGGGGCCGTGGTGCAGAAGCGGCTGGCGAAACCGATGGACCTGCTGTTGGGGCGGAAGACGTTTGACGGTTGGGAGACGTACTGGCCGACGCATTCGAACTTCTGGCCGAACGTCATGACCGCAACGAAGTACGTCGCTTCGAACACACGCGACTCCAGCGATTGGCAGCCCAGCATATTCCTCAGCGGCGACATCGCAGGACACGTACGGGAGCTCAAACAACAGGACGGCCCCGACATATACGTAATGGGAAGCGCCGATCTGCTTCAAACGCTCTTCAAAAATGATCTTGTCGATGCTATGGAGCTCATGATAATCCCCATCACCCTCGGCACCGGAAAACGCCTCTTCGAAAGCGGCACCATCCCGGCGTCTTTTAAGGTAACGAGCAGCCAGGTTGCCCCAAAAGGCATCATCTGCGTAACCTACGAACGCGACGGCGACATAAAAACCGGAGCACCTCAGATAGAAGAAAACTGAAAATTCACCACGGAGACACAGAGAACACAGAGTTTTTAAATGGGATATTTGGGTTAATATAGAGGTGAATAACTCTAACTCAATTTATTGTTCCTTTCTCAGTGTCCTCCGTGACTCTGTGGTGAATTCTTTTTTCTTATGGAATTGAATCAGTTAACTGAAAAGATCATTGGTTGTGCGATAAAGGTTCACAGAGTTCTTGGTCCGGGTTTGCTTGAGAGTGCTTACGAAGTTTGTCTTGTCCATGAATTAAGAAAGGCTGGTTTGAAAGCCGAACGGCAAGTTGCGTTGCCGGTCATATACGAAGGCCTTCGGCTTGATGCGGATTATTTCATCGACATATTGGTCGAAGACACGGTTGTTCTTGAATTGAAGTCCGTCGAACATCTGCTGCCAATTCACGAGGCTCAACTCTTAACGTATTTGAAGTTAGCGAACAAAAAACTCGGACTCTTGATAAATTTCAACGTAACTCTATTGAAAAACGGGATTAAAAGAAGAATTAACTGAGAGGAGAAGAAGAATTCACCACGGAGACACAGAGAACACAGAGTTTTTTTAAAAGATTTTTCGCTAAATTTCTTATTTTATATGTCTTTCTCCGTGCTCTCTGTGACTCTGTGGTGAATTTCTCTTAAACCAAATATGAAGACAACAGCTTTTGTGATGACGATGCTCCTGACGATGTTCCTTTCGGGTATCGTATCGGGGCAGCAGAAACCGGTTTCGGGGTACGCTCCGGTTAACGGGCTGAAGATGTATTACGAGATCAAGGGCAGCGGCGAGCCGGTGGTGGTGCTTCATGGGGCGTTCATGGCGATCACGGACGACTGGCGTGTGTGGATCAACGAGCTCGCTAAGACGCGGAAGGTGATCGCCGTCGAGATGCAGGGCCACGGGCGTACTGCCGACATCAAACGCGACATTACTTACGAAAACCTCGCGGACGATGTTGCCGGGCTGCTCGATTATCTCAAAATTCCGAAGGCGGACATCGTCGGATACAGCTTAGGCGCCGGAGCCGCGATGCAGTGTGCGATCCGGCATCCGGAAAAAGTGCGAAAGGTCGTCAGCATTTCAGCGCCGATGCGCCGGGACGGATGGGTCAAAGAAGCGAACGACGCATGGCCTAGTTTCTCGGCCGAGATCTTCAAAGGAACTCCTGCCCAAGTCGAACGGGAGAAACTTAATCCGGTGCCGGGCAGCTTCCCGGAATTTTTCAATCACATCAAAGCCGCGGCTATGAGGCCATATGATTTTGGCGCCGACAACCTCAAAGCCACAAAAGCTCCGTTCTTCTTCATCCACGGTGACGCAGACGGCGTCCGAATCGACCACATCGCTGAAATATACCGCCTCAAAGGCGGCGGGAATACCCACGCTGACATGCAGCCGCGCGTCGAATCGAGATTAGCCATCTTGCCGGGCACAACCCACGTCACCCTAATGGACCGCATGACAACGATCGTCCCCATGATAAACGACTTCCTCGATGCAAAGCCGCCGAAGCATTAGAAGAAGATTTCACCACAGAGGCACAGAGAGCACGGAGGCAGATGAATTAGAGCAGATACGCTGCGTCTAGTAATATAATAAATCCGCTCAGATATCTCTGTGTCTCTGTGGTGAATAAATTCGGGAGAAAAATTTATGGCAAAGGTAACGAATACATCAGTCCCAGTAGGCACAGAGGTTGCACGGCCTTTCCTGCCGGCAAAAGACTTCGACTTGTCCAAGCTCTTTTATCAGGCACTGGGATTTACAACGGCGCTCGATAGCGACGAAGTGGCGATCTTCCGAATTGGGGCAAGCAGCTTCCTGCTCCAAAAACATTTCCAGAAGGAATGGGCAGAAAATTTCATGATGCAGCTCATGGTGGATGATCTCGATTCCTGGTGGACGCACGTCTTGTCACTCGATCTGCCCGGCAGATTCGGAGTGCCCGCACCAAAACCACCGGCGATCCAGCCTTGGGGCCTGCGGATCGCCTACGTAATCGACCCATCCGGTGTTCTTTGGCACGTTGCTCAGCGCCGACTGGATACCTCGCATGACGAATAGTGTAATGAACGCACTATCTAGAATACTATTCGCCGCATACCTGTTGATCCTGCTGTGGCTCATACTGTTCAAATTTTCCTATGACCCCTTCGCAATTCTAAGTGATTTTCAAACGCGAAGTGTCAACCTGATCCCGTTTAGACAATCTCGCTACAGTGAAATGATCGCGAATATTCTTGTGTTTATTCCCTTCGGAGTGATGCTCGGCGTTAATTTTAAACAGCTTCTATTTAAGTATAGGATCGCCGTGATATTCGCGTTCAGTCTTGTCGTTGAAATTATTCAATATGCCCTCGCCATCGGAGTCACCGACATCACCGATATCATCATGAACACGCTCGGTGGTTTTATGTGGACTAGCGGCCTACGCTGCGGTCAGCAAGCATACGAATTATAAATACGGGGACGAGCTCTTTCTCGTGGTCGGCTCTCTGGTCCTACTGACGATTCTCTACCTTCGCATTTTCGTGTTCATCGTCAGATATTAATCGCCCGTCAAAATTATTTGACACGTTGCAAAATTAATATTATCTTTGTAACTAAGATATTCACTTAATAAGATATAAATTGGAAAATGACGCGATCAAACGAATAAGAAAACTGATCGAGCAGTATTCATACACCTCTATTCAGATGCACGAAGCCATTGGCCGAAAGGCAGGGCTTTCAGGAACTGACCATAAATACTTAGGATTTTTAATACAAAAAGGGCCAATGACAGCAGGCGAGCTTTCAAATTTAACAGGTCTAACGACAGGTGCAATTACAGGTTTAATAGACAGATTTGAAAAGAAAAAACTAGTAAAAAGACAATTTGCCGCAGACGACAGACGGAAGGTTATCATTGAACCAAACACCGAAAAAATAATGGCACTTTTTGTACCGCTTTATAAAGAATTCCGAAACAAGTCAGAAAAACTTACTGCTTCATTTTCAAACAAGGAAATCAAAATCATTGAAACCTACTTTGTAAAAGCAATTGAAATAATGAATGAGACAACAAATAAACTCAACAAAAAAAACTAACGACAATGAGAAAATAAGTAAATCATTAAAAAAAGGAGAGCTTTATGCGTAAAATAATCGTTTCCATACACAGTACATTTAACGGCGTGGTGACTGGGCCGACCGACGATCCAACCAACTTTATGACCTGGATAGAAGAAGGCGGCATTAAAGATACCAGTGTAGATTTTTCGAAAAACTTCGACACCGTTGACACTATTCTGCTTGGCCGTGGCACATATGAGGACCTGTCCAGAAAGTGGCCTTTTGCAAAAGATTGGCCGGGCGTTACTGAGGCTGACCTGAGTCTGGCAAACCTAGTTAATAATACGCCAAAGATCATCGTCACCGGCAAAAATAAGGTCGAAGATCCGCAATGGGGTGACTTTGAAGCTCCTACACTGCTAACTGGCGACGATATTGAAGACCAGATCAAAGCGCTTAAAGAGCAAGACGGCGGAGACATTATTACCTTTGGCAGCCCAACTCTCGTGCAGTCTCTTGCAAATGCTAACTTGATTGACGAGTACCGCGTACTTGTCCATCCAGTTGTAGTCGGCGACGACGGGCACAATCGCTTGTTTGAAAACATTGATGGCCAAAAAGACCTTAAGCTGTTAAGCACTCAAATGTTTGAGCATGGTGCAGTCCTAATGTGCTATGAGACTCGTAAATCCTAGTTGGGCGGCTCACTTGGAATCGGTCGAACTAACAACGAAAATCGCATTTTTCCGGCTTGTTCACGCCGTTATGATGACCACGAATTAGTTACGAGACAATTATGGCCGAACCCAAATTACCATATTCACACGCCGATGTTGGCGGACGAACTTTCTTCCATGGCACCAAGGCGGAGTTGAAGCCGGGCGATATGCTTTCGGGTGGTTTTTCTTCGAACTACACCGAGCGGAAAAGCCCTTGGATCTATTTCAGCGAGACTTTGCACGCAGCGACTTGGGGAGCGGAACTCGCTAAAGGAGAAGGTCCGGGCCGGATCTATGTGGTCGAACCTACGGGGCCGTTTTTTGATGATCCCAATGTGACGGACAAGAAGTTTCCCGGTAACCCAACGAAGTCCTATCGCTCCAAAGATGCGTTGCTGGTCATCAGCGAACACCTCGGTTGGGTCGGCCACACTCCCGAAGAGATCCAGGTAATGAAAGACTTCATTAAGGACAAAGAGCCCATTGACGACTGAGCTTTCTGCCGTCCTAAAATTTCACTCCGTTCTTTTTGAGAACGCCTTCGATTAGCGCCCGGTCCTGGGCGATAACTCCATTCAGCGTGTCATTCTCTCCGGCACCAATTCCCGAATCCAACATATTATCTTTCCGATAGTCCTGAGCAGCAGCAAGTTTCTTTAGAGCGATCAGCAAAAACGCCGAATTCCTGTCTTTATAAGCGGTAACGGCGATCAGTTCACCCGCCATTATATTTCCCATTTTCCGTAGATCATAGGCGGTGCTTTTATTCTCAGGATCGGTCCATCCGAGATAGATTTCCAGATCGCTGAGGGCCAAACGCAGATCGTCGGCGGAAACGGTTGCAACTGTGGACAGCGTTTTGCCAAGCGGAGCGTCATAGCCCCGGATCAGATAATAACGGGCGAGAGATCGTCTGTAAAAATTGCGGGAAGGCGTGGACGAATCGGCTTTAATGGCGGCATCGCAATTATTAATGATAGCGTTGATCGTTTGCACGTCAACCAGTTTTTCGTCCTTGAATAAAGGCGGCGTGGAAGCGGTGAAGGATGCGGTTCTGCATCTCTCGTCGTCGACGCTCTTATACTTTTTTGCCGCAAGCGAGTTGAGGGCTTTCATTTCCTCCTCGGTGAAGCTGTCGTCGTCATCATCGTCATCTTTTGTCGAATCTTTTGCTTTGGTTGAGTTCGTTTTGTCTTTGAGAAGATCGCGGTTCATTTTAGGATCATCAACTGTTTTCAGAGTCGTGGAAAGATTCTCTATTTCTTTTTGGATACTCTCCTTAGAGGCGAAAACATCAGGAACGGGCGCGACGAAATTGAACACCAAATTACCTGAAAATTTAACGGCATTGCCTTTGACAAGGTAAGGCTCGAACTTGGTCGCCCGAGCCGCAGCTAGGGCCGCGTCGCGCAAAAGCAATTCGCCGGAAACCGCTTCCGCTTTCGTGACGTTTCCCTGCTCGTCAACCGTCACGTTGATCTTTACGGCTCCGCCTATCGCTGCTTTTTTTGCGGTTTCTGGATATTCAGCCTTAGCAAGCGTCTTGGCTTTGCCATTAAGCAAGCCCAGATCAATTGGGGCGGACATTTGCGCGAAACTCGTCTGGAATTGAATCGACAGACCAAATCCCACTGCCAATGTTATTTTCAGATATTTTTTCATCTAATTGGTTATCTTTAGTTCTCAAATCTCAGACGTAATAGATCCTCGATGCTCAGGACGCAGCGGTCGCTGGCGAGTGCGTCGAGGTTGTATTTTGCGTATTTGTTTTTCGGGTCTAATCTCGTGTGTGGATTGTCTAGATCTGGTCATCTCTCAATCTCTTGATCCACAAACTTCGACGTAACTATATGAATCATAATATATTTAGACCTCGCTGCGCGAGTCAATTCACAAGCGCGGTATTTTTCCAGAAGGACGTCCAGAATTCGTTTAAATCGTTCGGAGCTCTCGTCGGAAATATGATGACAAAAAAACTACTTGCGTAGTTAAATGACTTCATGTATATTCATGTAGTCAAGTAACTACGCAAATGAATTTACGACGAGACGTTTTCCAGGCTATAGCCGACCCGACACGGCGGGCGATACTTCTCCTTGTCGCCACGCAATCTATGACGGCCGGAGCGATCGCTGCAAATTTTGATACAGCGAGGCCGACAGTTTCAAAACACTTACAAATACTCACCGAGTGCAAATTGCTAAGACAAGAGCAAAGCGGCAGAGAGATACGCTATCAGATCAACGCAAAAAAAATGAAAGAAGTAGCAGAGTTTATTGCGCCATTCCGCAAAATGTGGGATGACAGGTTCAATAAATTGGAAGCCGTGATGAAGAAATATAAATCAAAAAAATAGATCGTGTCAGTAGCCCGCACGTAAGTAAGGGCTCAAGGTAGCAAATAGGCCACATTCATATGGAACGAAAAACAAAGATCGACGCCGAAGTCGGCAGACAAGATCTGGTGATCACAAGAGAATTTGACCTGCCGCTCGAATTGCTTTTTAAGGCGTATGTCGAGCCCGAAATTGTCGAGCAATGGATGGGAACGAAGGTGCTGAAGCTCGATAGTTGTCAGCATGGCGGTTACCAATTTGAAACAAGCGATCCTCAGGGGAACGTCGTATTTCGGGCGAACGGAACGATACATGAGTTTATTCCAGACCGGAAAATCATAAGAACATTTGAAATGGAAAATACGCCATTTCCCGTCCAGCTTGAGTTCCTGGAATTCGTATCGCTCAGCGACGACACGAGCCTTCTCACTATGCAGATCGTCTATAGATCGGTCGCGGACAGAGACCAAATGCTGCAGCTGCCCTTTGCCCAAGGCCTGAATATGGCACACGACCGGTTGCAGAGCCTATTTGGCAGATAAGGAGAAAAGTCATGAAACGCCTTTGGACAATAATCGCCGTAAAGCACGTACCGAGCAGCTTCAAATGGTACCAGTCACTCCTCGGCCAGCCCGAGACGCAGCCCGCCCATGACTACTTTGGTCAGATCGTCGACTCGGACGGAACCGTCCTGCTCTGCCTTCACGAGTGGGGCGAACACGACCACCCTTCACTCACTAGCCCGGACACCGCGACGCCCGGCAACGGCCTCCTCTTGTTCTTTCGCATCGACGATTTTGATTCAGCTCTGGAAAGAGCACGAGCTCTTACCGCCCGACTCGAAGAGGAGCCAAACACGAACCCAAATACTGGAACACAAGAGTTTTCGCTACGGGATCCGGACGGATACTACGTCACGATCAGTGCCCTCTCTTAACTTCAAATTAACCGATTATGACAAAGACACATAAAATTATCTATTGGTTCTTCACCGTATGGCTTGCCTTAGGAATGGCATCAACCGGGATAGTACAGTTATTAAAACCGGAAGCGGAAGTAGCTAAAACGACGCATTTGGGCTATCCCGTTTATCTTCTGACAATACTGGGTATCTGGAAAATTTTAGGAGTTATCGCTGTGCTTATTCCTAAATTTCCTTTGCTAAAAGAATGGGCGTATGCAGGCTTTTTCTTTGCCATGTCGGGAGCCGCAATTTCGCACATCGTCATGGGTGATCCATTTGGCGAAATATTCCCCTCGGTGCTGCTTCTGATCCTGACCGTAGTGTCGTGGTATTTCAGGCCGGCGAGTAGAAGGCTTGCTGCCTAGCCCACGGTAATGGAAAATTACGAACACATTTTTTATCTCGACTGCCCGCATCTTACGATAGGGCGCGTTGATCAATGGGGCGAGCAGGGTTATTTATTGTTCGAGGATAAAGTTTACTCGTACGACGAGGATCGCAAAAACCAATACGGCACCACTGATTCGCCAATGTCGATAAATGACTTTTTGAAGTATGCCAAAGCGCGGCAGATCTTGATTCCAGATGACTTTATGGAGAAGTTGATGGAATTCCAAAAATGAATAAAGAGACTTACGCTTAGATAGAATATTTCAGCGGATAAATAATAAACAGAATGAAAAAGAACTTACCACCGGAACACCGTGCAGAACTACTCAATGAATTAAAAGCCCGTTTTGAGAAGTATATGGATCGCCATAAGGGTCTCGAATGGGCTAAGGTGCTGGCAAAACTGGAAGCCGACGCCGGAAAACTGTGGTCGCTCAGTGAAATGGAGCGCACCGGCGGCGAGCCGGATGTTGTCGGGTTTGATAAAAAAACTGGCGAATACATTTTCTACGATTGTTCAGCGGAAAGACCTAAAGGCCGCCGCAGCCTTTGTTACGACCGCGCCGCGTGGGAATCAAGAAAAGAACATAAACCGGAAAGCAGTGCGCTAGATGTGGCAGCCGCGATAGGCATCAAGATCTTAACGGAAGAAGAATATCGCGAGATGCAGAAGCTTGGGAATTTCGATAATAAAACATCGAGCTGGCTCGAAACGCCGCCCGAGATCAGAAACCTCGGCGGTGCCATCTTCGGCGATTACCGCTTCGGCCGTGTCTTCGTCTATCACAACGGCGCCGAATCCTACTACGCCGCCAGAGCATTCCGCGGCTCGCTACGGGTCTAAAATTTTGCCCGCGACAACTTGGTTGAATTTGAGTGATGTCCCGATATTTGTCTTGACACCTTATAGCACCTAGTTCTACAGTAAAAGTAGAGGCAAGCAACCACAGGCAGTCGCTAATGAGAATCTTCAAAAGTAAATGGTTTGCTAAATTCGCCCGAAAAGAAGAGATCAGTGATGAAAAGCTGATCCAGGCGGTGAAGGATGCCGAAGCGGGAAACATTGACACTGATTACGGCGGCGGTGTTTTCAAGCAACGGATCGCGAGACCGAAAGAAGGTAAATCAGGCGGTTATCGATCAATTATTCTTTATCGTCAAGGTGAAAAAGCCTTCTTTGTTTATGGTTTTGCCAAGAGTGTGATGGGAAACATAGACAAAACGGATGTGCGGGGTTTCAAGAAATTGGCCAAGGTGATGCTTTCGGCGACGGAACGGCAGGTTGAGGTCATGTTGGAAAAGGGCGAGATCGAAGAGGTACGGTCATGAAGAAAACCAAGGCTTACAGGAGCGAAGCGGCGTCCGCCATTCACGAAACGGCAACCGGCCTTTTTGAAGCGGGCATCATCGACAAGCAGACAATGCGAGAATTCGACGAATCCTGCCTAACGCCAATTCACGAATTCACCCCGGCGCAGATCCGTGCCTTGCGTGAGCGGGAACAGGTTAGTCAAACCGTCTTTGCCCATCATCTGAATATTTCGAAGGACTCGATCAGTCAGTGGGAGCGCGGAGAGAAGCGTCCGGCCGGACCATCGCTCAAGCTTCTCTCACTCATCGAACGCAAAGGTCTCGCCTCTATAGCTTAAGAGCACATTGTATGAAAAAAGGCGGCCCATTTTCGGGTCGCCTTTCCGTTTCAAACTAATTTAGATCTTACGCAACGTCAAAACGATCAAGATTCATCACCTTGTCCCACGCCGCGACAAAATCCTTAACGAATTTCTCCTGTGAATCCGAGCTTGCATAAACCTCAGCCAACGCTCGTAATTCCGAGTTCGAGCCGAAGACAAGATCGACGCGCGATGCCGTCCATTTGGCTTCGCCGGTCTTGCGGTCGGTGCCTTCGAACGCATCACCTGACGCTTCCCATTTCGTGCTCATGTCGAGCAGGTTGACGAAGAAATCGTTCGTCAGTGTCCCGGGTCGGTCAGTGAAAACGCCGTGCTTTCCACCGTCATAGTTTGTGCCTAGGACACGCAAACCGCCCACGAGTACGGTCATCTCGGGTGCGGTCAGCGTCAACTGCTGCGCCTTGTCCACCAGCATTTCCTCGGCCGGCGTTCTGTGATGGCCTTTTTTGTAATTGCGGAATCCGTCGGCCTGCGGTTCGAGGTAACGGAACGAATCCACCTCAGTCTGATCCTGCGAAGCGTCGGCGCGTCCGGGCGTGAACGGAACCGTAATATTATGTCCAGCATCCTTCGCCGCTTTTTCCGCCGAGAACGATCAGGTCCGCAAGCGAAACCTGCTTGCCAAAATCTTTCTGAATGCCCTCAAGCGTTCCCAGCACAGTCCCAAGTTGAAACGGATTGTTGACCTCCCAATTACGCTGCGGTTCGAGACGAATGCGCGCACCGTTCGCTCCGCCGCGTTTGTCTCCGCTGCGGAATGTCGATGCCGACGCCCATGCCGTCGATACGAGTTGCGATACCGAAAGTCCCGAATCGAGTATCTTTGCCTTTAATGCCGCGACGTCACTATCGCTGATCGACACGCCCTCCGGAATCGGATCCTGCCAAATCAGTTCTTCTTCGGGAACTTCCGGTCCAAGGTAACGTCCCTTCGGCCCCATATCACGATGCGTCAACTTGTACCAAGCTCGGGCAAATGCGTCCGCAAACTCGTCAGGATTCTCAAGAAAGCGTCTCGAAATTTTGTCGTACGCCGGGTCCAGCCTCAGCGCCAAGTCTGTAGTCAACATTGTCGGTAAGAGTTTTTTGGACGGATCGTGAGCATGCGGTATGGTCGCGTCGGCGCCTTTCGCAACCCACTGCTGAGCTCCGGCCGGGCTCTTTGAGAGTTCGTATTCGAAGCCGAACAGGTTCTCGAAAAAGTTATTGCTCCACTTGGTCGGGGTGTTCGTCCAGGTCACTTCCAGGCCGCTCGTGATCGTATCGCCGCCCTTACCGGTACCGTAGCTGTTATGCCAGCCGAAGCCCTGTGCCTCGATGCCCGCACCTTCCGGTTCGACCGCAACGTGATCGGAAGGAGCTGCACCGTGCGTTTTCCCAAACGAATGACCGCCCGCGATCAGTGCAACAGTCTCTTCATCGTTCATCGCCATTCGGCCAAACGTATCGCGGATATCATGCGCCGCGAGAAGCGGGTCGGGATTGCCGTCAGGCCCTTCGGGGTTGACGTAGATCAGGCCCATCTGCACCGCCCCGAGCGGATTCTCCAGTTTCCGGCTGTGCACGTCTCCATCCGCATCGTCATCCGATACGAGTACGCCGTGACCTTCAACGCCGTGTGAACCGTGTTTGTATCGAATGTCGCCAGCCAGCCACGTCGTTTCAGCTCCCCAGTAAACATCCTGATCGGCTTCCCAAACGTCCTCGCGCCCGCCGCCGAAGCCGAACGTCTTAAATCCCATCGTTTCCAGAGCGACGTTACCCGTCAAGATCATAAGATCGGCCCACGATATCTTTCG
>Ga0193752_1000243_pt1 | contig 61389 bp, 56 predicted proteins | sample H1c1metaG_FD_144924 | JGI IMG/M metagenome (GOLD analysis project Ga0193752, IMG submission 144924) | Soil microbial communities from a riparian zone of the East river system, Colorado, United States - H1c1 | ecosystem: Environmental > Terrestrial > Soil > Riparian zone | place: USA: East River...
TTACGATCTTTAAAATTAAGCGCTTGTCATAATGCGATTGCCGATTGGCTCTTGGAGCATAATCCGTTGACTGGGTTGATTCCATATACACTTTGTTTTGTGTATAGCTATTTCAGGACAAGACAGTTCTAATCTGATCTTCTTCCTGTAACTATATAAAAAAGCTTTCCAATCGGAAAGCTTTTTTTAATGCTTGAATTCATCTGTCTGTTTACCTATTCGTAAAAAAAGTTAATGCTCTTGCACGGGTGCCGGTTGTGGCAGTTATCAACCCTGTGCAATAAAAAGTATACACTCTTCCGGATGTAGGCAGAAATGGCGCAGTTACCGGCGTTGTTACAAGTATAGTAGCCGGGGCGCTTACTCTTCTTAATTGTAAAGTATCACCCACTATAGATGTTGGCAATTCAACCATTGGGGAAGCATTTTTATAAAGTTGCCCGCTGAAGATCACCGTATTTAACCTTTTTGAAACTACTTCCAGGGTATCGTTACTGGGTATCATATTTACAAACCTGGCCCTGAAATAACCGGGAGGTGCATCTGTTACCAGCTCCTGGATAGGCACTATGAAGGGATTTAACGGCGTTGGGTTTGGTGTGGTATCAGCTATATAAAAAGTTGTATAGCTGTTCACGCCCAGGTCGTAGTTCTTATTACTTAGGGTATCGCCTGCAACGGGTGTATTGTTCGTTCTGTTCATTATCACTTTTATATTTATGGCCAAACCTGGCGCAACGCCTGTGTAAGAAGGTGAAAGCGGGAAAGAACCTCCAAATCCGAGGGGGGCAGCATTGATCTTGGCGCCATTTACATAAACATTTACAGTTGGCCCGCCAGCCGGTGAAACCGTGGTAGGGTTGTTGGCTGCATAGGTATTGATAAATTTCACGTATGCTATGTTATTGGCAGGGTCAGCCTGTATAGTAGTTAATGATTGCTCCCTGTCATAGCATGCATTAATTACCAGGGTACTTATTGCTGCTGTTACCAGAATTTTAAATTTATTTGTCATTTTCTGTTTTTTTAAAAGTGATTGATTATTCAGCAAACCAAGGTTTTACTGTATTGTAATCAAGTGCCAATGCACCCAGCCTTGTTAATTCAGGAATATTATACAGGTATTCTGAGTTATACCGTGGCCTGCACCTGTACACCAGTTTACCATTATTGGTTGCAATTAAATTTATACCTGAAGGTGGTGCAAAGTTGGCATATACCTGGTTGCCTGTTGACGGGTCAATATCTGTGTAATGATACTTACGCATGTCTGTCCAGGTTTGCTGTACGCCCCAACCGTATAATGCAATATATTTCTGCAGCATAATTCTCGAAAGGGATAAGCCTGCCGGTGTGGCAGGAACAACTGCAGTATTAGCAAGATAAGCTGCTTTTGAAGCCGGCGTTATCACAAACGCTGCCGGAATACCTTGTGGATATGTAGTTGTAAGCATATCAAAATTCAGGCTGATGCCATTGGTATAGGCAGCCAGTGCAAGCGGTTTATCACCTTTAAGATATGCAGCTTCAGCAATGATGAATTGTATCTCCGAAGCGGTCATCATTGGCCATGGGCTGGTGTTTTGGTACAGGTAGCGGGAACTGTCGAGGGTAGGAGCTAAAGTTGATGATGGTGTAGCATGTCCCCAGAAATTCTTTGGATAATCATTGGCAGTAAGGCCTGCAGCGCCCAGCCAGGGCGTAAATCCTTTGAAGGTACCATTCAGGTTCTCACGAAGCATATAATATCTTCTTGGATCGGCTACAGTGTTAAAAGCCTGTGTATTGGTTCCCGACATCAGGTCAGCAATATAGGCTGCCTGCCTGATGGCACCCATATTTGCACGGAAAGGCCCAAAATAATTATTTATAGCAGAGATATTTCCTCCCGACACTTTAACCGTTGCATTATCAGCATTGGTGGTCATTGCCAGGTTGCCATAAAGAATAGCAGAATCAGCATAGCCTTTCGCAACAAAATCACTTTTACCACTCAGGGTAATAAAAGAACGGGCCAGTATACCATACACAAATTTTTTCCACTTATTTACATCACCATTATTAAAGTATGCATCGCCAATGGCAAAGTTTGCCTGGCTTACTGCTCCATCTGTTCTATTCAAAAAAGCCAATGAACGGTGACAGATCACCCTGCAACTATCATAAAACTCCTGTTGTATATCGTATTTAAACTGCGATTTTGTTACATCAAATGCTTCTCTTAAAATAGCATCCCCATAGCAGTTGGTCAGTTCCAGCCATCCCCAGGCCCTGATAGCCCAGGCGGCACCTACATAATCCCATTTTCCTTCTTCAGTACCCCATTCAATGATCTTATTTACATTACCACCCTGGCCATAATATACGGTAGCCCAAAGACCGCCTGTATTATCACTGGCACTTGCCGGGGCTCCGGGGAAACCCATCATGCCATATAGTTCGCCATTGGTTTGTGTACCCCAATATTGTATATAGCGGCCCAGTAAGATACCATCGGCCTGAACGCCGTAGCCTGTACCTGCAGATGAAAAGAAAGCTGTAAAGCCACCAATTACACCGGGTAAGATACTTTCAATTGGAACTTTTATCGGTGCATTGGGATTTAAATAAGCGTCGTCAATTTTTTTCTTGCAGGATAATGCAAAGACAAGGCTAAGCATCCCCAGAAAAAAGATTGGTTTTATCATTTTATTTTTCATACAAAAAAATTTAAAATTTACTGTTTAATTGATCATTAAAAACTGGCTCTTAAGCCAAAACTTAAACCAATTGGAGTTGGCGCATTTCCCAGGTCCATTCCATAACCACCCACGCCTAATGTGCCCGGGTTGTTGGCATTAATAGAAGGATCAGCACCCCTGTAATTGGTAAATAGGATCAGATCATTTCCTGTAATGAAAGCACTCATGCTTTTTAAGTATTTAACACAGTTGGTAAGCTTTACAGGAAACTTATAGCTTAGGGTTATATCTCTTAACCTGAACCAGTTTACATCTTTTTCAATAAACTCTTCATCCGGCATGGAGGTATAATAGGTACTTAAGAAATTTGGAATAACTACAATGGTATTCTTTGTTGGATTGGCGGTATTCTGTAAGCCATCATTAAGAACACCATCAACAATGATAGCATTATTACGGTTTGCGGTCCTGGCGCTTTTGCCAATAACAGTCAATGCCTGGTCTGTTCCGTTATAAATATCTCCGCCAACTTTCCAATCCCATAAAAAGCTTAAGCTCCAGTTCTTATACCTCAATGTGTTCAGGGTTCCTAAAGTAAAATCAGGGTTCCTGTCTGCAATAAGCCAGTTGCCTCCATTGGTCAATGGTAAACCGGTTGTAGCACTTATCAGTATCTGGCCTGCCTGGTTACGCTGGTAAGTTGAACCGGTAATGGTGCCTGTTGAATTACCTCTTACCAAACCCGCCCTTACGTTGGAAATGTAAGTGTCTGAATTATAAAAATCATTGAACTGCCCGATCGATTCAGGCAGGGTCAACACTTTACTCCACATGTGATTGAAGTTGAAATTAATGGTCCAGCTGAAATTCTTCTTTTTAACCGGGTTCAGGTTCAATGTTATCTCTACGCCTTCATTGCGTAAAGAAGAGGAGTTTGTTGTATTCAATACCGCAGTAGTAGCATAGCTAGCCCTGAAACCCTGGCTTATCTGGTCGGTACAATGTGTATTATAATAAGCAGCCTCCAGGTTTATCCTGCCATTTAAAAACCTCATTTCTGTGCCTATTTCATAGGTTGATTGTCTTTCAGGTTTTAGATCGGGGTTATTTTGGGTAAAACCATAAGTGAAACCACCACCGGGAACAACTGTACTGCTTTGGTTGTTTACAAAGAACCGTTGGTTGGAATAAGGATCATTTAATTTTGCCGTATTGGCCAGGGAAGCCCTGAACTTAAAGTAGTCAAGGATCTCCCCTTTTTTCAGTATCGGGAAAATGTCTGACAGGATCACACTTAAACTGGCACCCGGATAATGATAATTATTGTTTTTAGGTGGAATAGGAGAGGCTTTTTCAAAACGCTGTGAATAAGTAAGATATATAACTTCTTTATAGCCCAGCGAAACTTCCCCGAAATAAGCCAGCTCCCTGAAAATTTTCACATTAGGTTTGCCAAATACATTCCTTTGTAAACGTGTCCTGGAATTGGGTATGGTTTGGCTGCTGTCTGTAGGGTCAAATCCTGTTATAACATTACCGTACTTATATAGTTTTCCGCCAACTATTGAATCGGCGATATGGTTTCCAAATACTGCATATTGCTGGGTCTCAAAATCCTGCCACATAGTACCTACCAATAACCTACCGCTGAAACCTTTCCATTCTTTTTTAGCGCTTGCAGTAATGGTATGGTTATATCCTTTATAAGTAGTATAATAATTTTCAAGTGTACCTAATGTAGCTGCGGTAAGGTAAAAGGACTGTGGATGGATGAGAATATATCCATCGGTCTTATAGGTGTCGTATCCAAACCTGCCGGATACGGTCAACCATTTAAATGGTGTAATATCTATGCCCAGGGTGGCTATCCAACGCCTCGTAATATCGCCCATGGTATTGTTCTTTGAACTCCAGATAGGATTATCAAAATCTGCATTGGGGTTTGTATTGAATAAAGTGGGTTTACCGCCATAATCATTTTGGTAATTACGTATATCATTGTTGGCGGGCCACTGGTAAAGGCTCATTAAATAAGAAGAAGTGCCTTTTGTTGGCTTTTTATTATCAGCATAAGAATATGCCACAGAAGGATTGATCGTTATATACTTACCAATTTTAGTAGTATTGGATATACGGCCTGAATATTTTTTGTAAAAATTATTAGGCACCACACCACTGTTATTTAAATACTGTCCCGATGCCCTGAATCCTACATTTTTTATTCCAAATTCAACACCCAGGTTATGGGTTTGTGAAAAGCCTGTTTCATAAAAATGATCCACATTATCATACAATTGAGTACCGGCGGGCCATTTAGGACCAAATGATGTAAATGATCCATTGGCCGTTGCAGTGGTTGTGAAAGCAGCACCATTGGCGGTACCGGGAGCGTATTCATTATTTATTTTGGCAAACCTGGTCAATTTCTGCATACGGAAATTATTATCGTAGGTCACTGCTATTTTTTTGCCGTTGACCTTTGCTTTTTTGGTAGTGATAACAATAGCGCCCGAACTCGCCTGGCTGCCATACAGTGCGGTTGCTTCAGGGCCTTTTAAAACCGTGTATGATTCTATATCATTAGGGTTCAGGTCAGCAATACGGTTTGTATTGTCTATATTCCTGTTGTTACCATCAGAGGCAAGGCCAACACCGCTTCCACTGTAAGAGTTGGAGTTAAAAGTAGTATTGTCAAGAATGATCCCGTCAATTACAAATAAAGGCTGGTTGTTACCTGATAAGGAATTGAATCCCCTTAAAACAATACCGGAGGAAGCTCCTGCTGTACCGGTTGTTGGCGTTACACTAAGTCCCGCAACCCTTCCCTGCAGTGCATTTATGAAGTTTTCCCTTTGTGTCTCCGCTACTTCTGCCCCCTTTACTGTTTGAACAGAATAACCAAGTTCCCTGGGATTCTTTTTAATATCCATGGCAGTTACAACCACTTCATCCATGGTGCCATCTTTTGCAACCATATTTATGGTAACATTGCCGCCATCCTTTACTTTGGTCTGCTGGCTTCCGAAATTAACGGAACTGATCACCAATACTTCTCCCGGCTTGGCATTAATGGTGAAGTTTCCATTTGCATCTGTTTTGGTTCCCGATTTAGCGCCTTTTACAACTACAGAAGCGCCAACAACAGGTTGGCCTTTCTCATCCAGTACCCTGCCGGTAACCGGTGCCTGCGCCTGTGCTAGTAATGGGACCAGGAAAAACAGAATAGCAATCAATCTGTTTGTAAATTTTCTCATATAAGTCGTGTTTTGGTTGGTTAAAAAAAGTTCTATTTTAAAATTTATTTACATTACTGTTATTCCTGCATCTACATAAGGTTGAAGCAGGGGATGTTCTTTTGGTAATTCCGTTATCAGGATATCGATCTTATTCAGATCGCCAACCTTCACAGGCTGTATGGTGTTTATTTTTTCGGATATAGTGAGGCAAACCACTTTTTGTGATGCCTCTATCATCGCCTGCTTGATCTGTACTACATCCCAGTCGCTGTCGGTTATCCCGTGTTTCAGGTCAATTGCGTTAATGCCTAAAAAACACAGGTCGGGTTTTAAGGTATTTATTTTAGCAATGGCATGTGTACCCAATGTGATCTTTGAATTTTTTGATAATTTATCACCTATCACGATCACTTCGATCATGGGGTGATGCATATATTCTACTATTGCGGGAATGCTGCCCGATATAAAGGTTGCAGAAAGGTTTACGGGCAGAGACCTTGCCATTTCAATTATGGTGGTTCCACCACCGGTCAACACAAACATGCCGTCTTTGATAAGCCTGGCTGCTTTTTCACCAATGATCCTTTTACTATCCTGGGAATAAATTTTTTTGGAGGGATAAGTAATATCGTTAAATGCATGAGATAATGCGCCACCATGAACCTTTATCAACTTACCCTTTTCATCCAGTTCCTGCAGGTCCCTGCGGATGGTATCTTCCGAAACATCAATTTCGAAACTTAAGGTATTTGACAATACCTTATTGTGAAGATTTACCTGGTGTACAATGTACGCCTGTCTTTCTCTTTTAAGCATTCGTTAGTTATTGCCAGTCAAATTAGGGATTAAAATGCAGAAAACGGCAAATTTTCGATAAAAATATTGCACATACTGTGCAAAAACCTGCAAAACCTGCATGAAAAAGATTTGGCCTGATTCTTAAAGAATAAACCTGGCTATCAATTTACCTCTTTTTTGTTTTCTTTGAATCTTTTAGAGGAATGCTGTCGCTTTTTAGAACAAGGTCCGCAGTTTTAAGTGAATCTTTCTGAACCACACTTTCTTCTTCATCAGTAGGGAAGTAATAATTTCCAAAAATGGAGGTAAGTACTTTGGCATGATAAACTGACCTGGTGAATTTATTACCGATCACGATGATGGTTGCTTTTTCTTTAAGCAACCTCATAAAAGTGGCGTTACTGCCGTGCCACCAGCCATTATGATAAATGATCTTGTTCCCGTCGGGAAAAATATTCATACGCCAGCCAAGGCCGTAATTACGCATGCCCGGCTTTTCGTTACTGTATGGTGCATAAGCCTGGTCAAGTGTTTCAGGCGTAAAAATTAAATTTGAAGATAAAGCCCTGTCCCAGGTAAGCAGGTCTCTTGGTGTTGTGTAAATATTTTTATCGCCATAAACCTGGTCCAGGAAAGTGAAAGCTTCCTCAGTGCCTTTCCAGTTATAGCTGGGTATAGCTTTTAAAGTATCTGCCAAGGTAAAAACATACGTGTGCTTCATTTGCAGCGGTGTAAAAAAAGCCCTGTTCAAATAAGCTGCATAAGTTGCGCCTGTAATTTTCTCTATTAATAAAGCCAGTAATGCATAATTGGTATTGCAGTAAGAGAAATGTATACCGGGCGGTACAATATCCGGCAGTGTTGCTTTATAATTGATCAAATAATCCAGCACATCTTCATTTTTTACAAACCTGCTTTTATCCCACCCAAGGGTTTCCATAAAATAATTGTAGTTGGGCAAGCCGCTGCGGTGGTTTAAAAGCGTACGTATAGTTATGCCAGGATAATTAAATGCAGGAAAATATTTGCTGAACTCATCATCAATATTAAGTTTTCCTTCCTGCATTAATTTAAGTACTGCCATGGCGGTAAATGTTTTTGACACGGATGCAATATGCATGGATGAATTTTCTGTAATGGTATCGCTGCCTGGCAAATGTCCTGTGCCCCTGTATTTCTCGAAAATGATATTGCCATCTTTGGCAACGATCATTCCTCCATTAAATCCTTTTTGTAATAATACAGTGTCATACCAGGTCCTGCACATACTTTGGATGCGTCCGGCTTCTGCAGCAGATACCGATATAAGCTCGGGTAGGGCAATTATCTGCAAACTATCACTATCGCTTTTTTTGTCTTTATTGCCACCCTGATTACATGCTGTGTGTAATAAAATGCAACTAACCAGGTAAAGTAAAAACCGAAGTGAGAATAGTTTATGCGATAAAGGCATCATATTTTTTTACGGTTCAGATAGAATATATTTGTGCAAAATACATAGTAAATATCATGCCCGAAAAAAAAATAACCAGTTATCCCAAAGAAAAAATAAACATTCTCTTTTTAGAAAATATTAGTGATGTTGCTGTTAAGAATTTTAATGCTGCAGGATATATCAATGTTAAGAAGATAAACGGAGCTTTAACCGAATCGGAATTGATGGATGCTATAAAAGATGTTCACCTGCTGGGCATCCGAAGTAAAACACAGATAACAAAAAAGATACTGGATGCTGCACAAAAATTACAGGCCATCGGTTGTTTTTGTATTGGGGTAAACCAGGTAGATCTGAAAGCAGCTACCAAAAACGGAGTCGCAGTTTTTAATGCTCCTTACAGCAATACCAGGAGTGTGGCCGAACTCGTGATCGGCGCTTCTATTATTCTCATCAGGAAGATCATTGATAAAAATAAAGCAGCACATGAAGGAATATGGCTGAAAGAAGCCAGCGGCAGTTATGAATTAAGAGGCAAAACCCTCGGCATAATCGGTTATGGCAATATTGGCAAGCAGGTAAGTGTACTTGCCGAGAGCCTGGGCATGAAAGTTATTTTTTATGATGTAGAAACAAGGTTGCCTTTGGGAAATGCCGAGAACAGGAAAAATCTAAAAGAGGTGATTACACATTCCGATATTGTAACACTGCATGTACCAGAATTAGAGAGCACCAAAAACCTCATCAATAAAAAAACACTTACTTACTTTAAAAAAGGAAGCATATTAATAAACTATGCAAGGGGAGAAGTGGTTGACCTGGATGCATTGCGTAAAGCATTGCTTGATGGACAGGTAGGAGGGGCTGCTGTAGATGTTTTCCCGGTTGAGCCTGAAAAAAATGGTGATGAATTTTCATCTCCTTTACAAGGGTTGAATAATGTATTGCTTACTCCGCACATTGGTGGTAGCACACAGGAAGCACAATTAAATATTGGGGATGATGTGAGCAGCAAATTATTTAACTACCTCGAAAAAGGCACCAGCACCGGTTCTCACAGTATCCCCGAACTGGCGCTGCCGCCGCAGGAAGGCACACACCGGATTTTACATATACATCATAACGTTCCCGGTGTGCTTTCTGAGATCAACACACAGCTTAGCAAACACAAGATAAATATCCTGGGGCAATATCTTAAAACAAATGATGCTATTGGTTATGTGGTATTGGATGTAAATAAGAACCTGAGTAAAAATGCATCGGATCTATTGCGTAAAGTAAAAGGTACAATTAAAGTGAGGATGTTGTATTAATAACGCTAATCCAACAGTATTGGTTTCCCTTTTCATTTCTATTAAAGCAATTCCCCAACAATTATTTAGTTAAATTAGCAAAATATATAAGCTAAAACTATGCCCTTAAGCTGGAACGAGATCAAAAGCAGAGCCACCGCCTTTAGTAACGAATGGAAAGATGAGGTAAGCGAAGATGCAGAAGCAAAATCTTTTTGGGATGGCTTCTTCAACATCTTTGGAATTTCAAGGCGTAGGGTTGCCACTTTTGAGCATGCAGTCAAATCTCCCCTCTCTTTGGGAGAGGGGTCGGGGGTGAGGCCTGGTTTCATAGATCTACTCTGGAAAGGCACTATATTAATTGAGCATAAAAGCCGGGGAAAAGATTTAGACAAAGCATACCAACAGGCTAAAGACTATTTCCCCGGCCTTACCGACAAAGAACTCCCCCGTTACATTCTCGTCAGCGATTTTGAACGCTTCCGTTTGTTCGACCTTGAAGAAAACAAACAGCACGAATTTAAACTCAACGAACTGGTAAACAATGTAAGCCTCTTTGGTTTCATTGCCGGTTATCAAAAACGCAGCTACAAAGAGCAGGACCCTGTTAATATAGAAGCAGCCGAGCTCATGGGCAAGTTGCACGATAAATTAAAAGCCATTGGTTACACAGGCCATCATTTGGAATTATATCTTGTTCGCCTGCTGTTCTGTTTGTTTGCCGATGATACAAACATTTTTGAAAAAGGAATCTTATACGATTATCTCGATCTTAAAACCAATGAAGATGGCAGCGACCTTGCAAGGGCTATCGCCGAACTCTTTCAGATATTAAATACAGCGCCCGACAACCGGTTTAAAAACCTTGATGAAAGCCTGGCTGCCTTTCCTTATGTAAACGGAAAACTCTTCGAAGAAAATTTACCGCTGGCAAGTTTCGACAGTGAAATGCGTAAGATATTACTCGATAGCTGTCTGCTCGATTGGGGTAAAATTTCTCCCGCCATTTTTGGCTCCCTCTTTCAAAGTGTGATGGACGAAAAAGCAAGGCGCAATTTAGGCGCACATTATACCAGCGAAAAAAATATCCTAAAACTCATTAAACCCTTATTTTTAGACGGTCTTTGGGCCGAGTTTGAAAAAGCAAAAAACAATAACAACAATTTAAAAAAACTGCACGATAAGATCAGCAAGCTCCGCTTTCTCGATCCGGCCTGCGGCTGTGGTAACTTTCTCATTATTGCTTACAGAGAACTACGCTTACTTGAAATAGAAATAATTAAAATTCTATTGAAAGAGAGTATAAAAAGCCAGCAGGCAATTACAGACATAAGCATTTATGTACAAATTGATGTTGACAAATTTTATGGCATAGAGTACGAAGAGTTTCCGGCACAAATAGCGCAGGTTGCCATGTGGTTAATAGATCACCAGATGAACCAATTGGTAAGCCAAACCTTTGGCGCGTATTATGTGCGTTTGCCTTTACGCAAAAGCGCAACCATTAAAAACGGCAATGCCTTACAAATAGACTGGCAAAGTTTAATAGAGCCGATGCCATGGGAAAAGGAACTGCCAAGGTATCATTATATTTTTGGCAATCCTCCATTCATAGGACACCAATGGCGTAATGAAGAACAGATGAAGGACATGGATTTAGTTTTTGGTGATGCCAAAAGGGCTGGAAGGTTAGATTATGTGGCGGCATGGTATATTAAGGCAGCCCAATATATGCAAGAGTCGAACCTTATTGAAGAAAAAGATTTACCAAAAACAAAAACTGCATTTGTAAGTACCAACTCAATCTCACAAGGAGAACAAGTTAGCATCTTGTGGTCTGAGCTTTTCAATAAATTTCATACCAAAATTCATTTTGCTCATAGAACATTTAAGTGGAGCAATGAAGCAAGGGGTAATGCAGCAGTTCATGTCGTGATTATTGGATTTTCAAATTTTGACATAAATGAAAAAATGATCTTTGAATATGATAATATTTCGAAAGAGCCGCATGAAATAAGAGCAAAAAATATAAACCCATATCTTACGGAAGGGAAAGATATTTTTATTGAATCAAGAGGAAAGCCTATCCATAGTTATCCTGAAATGATAAAAGGAAGCCAACCCACAGACGGAGGAAATCTATTACTTGAACAAAATCAATACGAAGAACTTATATTTAAAGAACCAAATGCAAAAAAATGGATTAAGCCATTTGTTGGGTCACAAGAATTTATAAATGGACAGTATCGGTATTGCTTATGGTTAAAAGGTATTATGCCAAATGAACTCCGCTCAATGCCATTAGTTATTGAACGTATTGAAAAAGTAAAAGAATCAAGGCTTAAAAGCCCAACCCCTTCTGTGCGAGAATTTTCAAAATTTCCGCATTTATTCACACAGGATAGACAACCTTCGACTAATTACCTTGTTATACCAGAAGTCTCTTCAATTAATCGGAATTATATTCCAATTGGATTTTTATCGCCCGAAATAATCTGTAGTAATAAACTACAAATCATTTCAAATGCTTCCCTATGGATGTTCGGTGTATTGCAGTCAAATATGCACATGACCTGGACAAGGTATATATGCGGTAGAATGAAATCAGATTTTAGTTATTCTCCGCAAGTTTATCATAATTTCCCATGGCCCGAAAATCTAACAGATAAACAAAAAGAAGTTGTAGAAAAAGCAGCCCAACAAGTCTTAGATGCAAGGTTACAATTTCCCAAAAGTAGTTTAGCTGATCTATACGATCCCAATACAATGCCGCCTGCATTGGTAAAGGCACACCAGCAGTTAGATAAAGCAGTTGACCTTTGTTACCGCCCCCAACCTTTTATTAACGAAACAAAGCGCATTGAGTTTTTATTTGAGTTGTACGATAATTATACGGCAGGGTTGTTTGTAAAGGAAGGGAAGAAAAAAAAGAAATAAGTATATGAAAGGAAAAAAAATATTTACAGTTACTGAAGCTGAAAAAATAAAGAAGTTGATTGAACAAAAGCTTGTTTCTGATAAAGAAGCACAAAAGAAGATCAGGAGTAAGATAAGGGCCTTAGGGTTCTTTATTACTGATTTTAGCAACAATAAAAGATATACAGTTACTGATTTTGAAAAGTATGTTACAATCGTTAAATAATTTTTATGACAGTAAAACAAATTTCTGAAGAAGAAGACATAAGCCCAACACCTGAAAAAAGCCTGTTTATTAATTTTGCACAAAAAGACCGCCCTATTGCCGAAAATGTAATAGCACATCTCAGGGCAACCAAAGTATTCAAAGATCATAACATCAGGGATTCAAATACCAGTCTTGCAGGCGATGAGCGTGATAAAGCGATACAGCAACAGGTCGGATCATCCTCGGCGATAATTCATCTGCTTAGTTCTGATTTTCAAACTGAAGAGAACTGTAAAAAAGCTTTTTCTATATCTATAGAAGCTAACAAACAAATATTTCCGGTAATGATCAGATTGTATGGATGGCAACACGATGATAGTTTAGTGACAATTTATGACCAGATATTGCCTGAAAATGAAAAAGACATCAATTGTTTTAGTAAAGAGTATGAACGGGACCGTGTAATCACAACAACTATTTCACGGATATACGATAAAATGGGGATTAAAAAATTAATAAAAAAGCCAGGGAGTAGACGTAAGCTTATTTATCGGATGATAGCTGCCCTGTTACTGATGGTGCCCTTGCTGGTTTGTGTAGCTATTTGGTATGATGTATTACTGTTTGTCGGTATTATCGTGATTGCAACACTGTTAACTGTTTTTTACCTTCTTTCAATTCTGAAAAAGCCTACTGACCTTTCATTATATAAAACTATCAAATCATGAGCGATTCAAATAAAAGCCTCGCCGAAATTTTTGCAGAAAACGAACGTGGAGCCAGAAAATTAACCTTGTATAACATAATTATTTACGTGGTATTAATAGTACTTATTATCATTTCCGTTTTTCGATGGAAACAAAGCGAGGAAAAGGTAAAAATTTTGTATATCAAAGAACAGGTTTTAAATGATTCCCTTGAAATAAAGAATATTTTTCTTGATAGTGCATATCTGCAATTAGCACGTTTTAGAGAATCTGATTCGATTCATAAGAATGAAATGGATTCGCTAAAAAAGCTGAATCCAAAATTGAACAAATCAGCTTTAGATTCCCTTTTAAGTCGTCAAAAGGGAGGCGTCATTTATCTTCAATACATAGATAGTTACACAACCGTTGTCGATACTGTTTTTAAGAGCCTTACAGGAGCCGGATATAAAATACCCGCTGTAGAGAAAATGAAAAGAGCAAATTTTAATTCATCAGTTAAATACTTTAATGATGAAGGAAGATTGAAAGCTCGTGCTATCGCCGACTTCATCAACTCAAAAATTGATCGATATAAGAAGGTCAACATTCGAGTAATACAACAATCGATTTCAGCTGCTCCGGGTCTGGTGGAAGTATGGCTTGGTGAAATAGATCCAACTGCACAATAATTCCTGACAACAAAAAAATAAAAATGTCAAGCAAACCACTTAATATATTCATTTCATATTCGCATAAAGATGAGCCTATGAAGGCTGAACTGGAAAAATTTCTGATTACATTAAAAAGGAATAAGACAATATGCGTTTGGCAGGACAGGGAATTACTACCAGGAATAGAATACAAAAAAGAAATACTTGATGAGTTACATAATGCTGATATTATTTTGCTCCTTATAAGCCAGGATTTTATTGCCTCAGACTTTATTTATGATATAGAATTGAAACATGCAATGGAGCGGCATGAGCAAGGGACCGCACGTGTAATACCCATAATCCTCCGTGTATGTGACTGGCAAAACCTATCCTTTGGAAAGTTGGTTGCATTGCCAACTGATGGTAATCCAGTTGTTACTTTTGAGAACAGAGATGAGGCGTATACAAAAATTTCAAGACAAATTATGAGAGCTGTTAATATGATGCAAGGGCTATAACTCCCAACTGGCTCAAGTCTGTGGCCTCCAACAGGCTTAAGTTTTTTCCATGAACTGGGTTAAGTTTTGGCCCCACTGGCTCAAGTGTTCCCTTCCTGTACTGGCTCAAGTGTTCCCTTCTCAATCATTAAACCAAACGTTCACATTCCGGGATCACTTGGGCCGTTCTAAATCTGCCGGTTTGTAACCGGCTTTTGCCGCCGCAGGTAGCCGGCATGTCGTCGTCCGGGCCCTGTACTGGCTCAAGTGTTCCCTTCTCAATCATTAAACCAAACGTTCACATTCCGGGATCACTTGGGCCGTTCTAAATCTGCCGGTTTGTAACCGGCTTTTGCCTCCGCAGGTAGCCGGCATGCCGTCGTCCGGGCTTTGATCAAACGACGTATCAGGCCCGAATGTCTTTTCTTCCACATGGTGTCTCAGCTGGGTTTTCGCAATTATGCCCGTTTTAATTTAAAATTCTTACTGCAAACCCCGATGCATGCAGGTTCCTGCATCTCCTTCCTTCTTAATCACCTCCCCAATGGTTTTCTTCAAACCTGCTTCATAAAATATCATTGATAATCAACTATCTAACAATATTTTATCTCCGGAAATGAAATTTACACCCAAAGAAATTGATTGGTCGGCCACGGAAATCGACAGGTCACCTGCCGAAATTACATCGTAACTGACGGAAATGAACCTGTCACCTGCGGAAATCATTATGTCATGTTCGGAAATCGAATCGTCACCTGCCGAAATTACATCGTAACTGACGGAAATGAACTTGTCACCTGTTGAAATCATTTGGTCATGTTCGGAAATCGAGTCTTCACCTGCCGCAATTACATCATAACTAACAGAAATGAAGTTGTCATGTACAGAAATTGATTGGTTAACCTCTGGAAATTGAATCGTCATATCCGGAAATTGAGTTGTAATCCCATAAAATCAATTAGTCATCTGCAGAATTTGATTGTTCAGCTTAAGAAATTGATTATATCGCAGCGGAAATCAGAACGGGTAGTAAAAAAATTAGTATTTATTGGTTGAATATCAATATTTTATTATGCCTTTACCACCATTTTTTTTCTGCTGATGCCCTTGGTATATCAGTATAATTCAATACAGTAAACAATATGATAATTATATTTAATCATAATAGTGCTTGAATTTTAGAAATAATGTTATTACATTTAAATATGTTTATTTTAAATTATTATTAAACCCTAAAACTCACTATTATGAAAGCAGCACAGGAATCTAAGCTCAACATGTACCGGGCCACTCAAATGTATTGTGCCGATAATGCAACCATTGTTGGAACCGTACCGGCTTTTTCAACCGCACTCAACTCCTTTAATGTAAAAGTCAGCGCCATCATGGCCGCCGCCCGGCAGGAAGATCTGGTAACAAAAGGTATAACAATAGATAAGTCCCAGGCCAGGAAAACACTTTGTCAGTTAACCGCCGATATTGCTGCGCCGGTCTTTGCTTATGCATCAGCTACATCCAATAACCAGTTAAAGCAGGAAGTTAATTTCTCTTATTCCGATCTGTACAAAACAAAAGACGATATATTGGTGCCACGCTGCCAGAATATTAAAGACCTTGCTGCACAAAATATACGTGCAATGGCTGCCTATGGCTTAACCGAAGCTAGCCTTAATGCCTTACAAACAGAAATAGATAACTACCAGGCAAAAGTACCAACACCCCGTAACTCTGCAGCGCAAAAAAAGACAATAAGGGCAAACATTAAAAACCTCTTCAAAGAAGCCGACACCGTTTTAAAAGAGCAGATGGATAAAACCCTTGCAGGCTTTAAAGCAACCAATCCCGATTTTGTTTCAACCTACAAAGCCAACAGGGTAATTATTGATCCCGGTACTTCCATAACTACATTAAAAGGAGTGATCCTCAATTCAAAAGACAAATCACCTGTAAGCGGCGCAACAATCCTTGTTGTTGAAACAGGCAATAAAGCATCAGGCAACGAAAAAGGCAGTTACCAGATAAAACCAATATCTGCCGGTATCTATACAATCAGCATATCAGCGCCAAAGTATAAAGACAAAACAGAAAAGGAGGTAACAGTAAAGCAGGGACAAAACACCACACTCGATTTTATTGTTGACCCTGCATAAACTGCAGCCAGGGCTATTGCAGGCACTTCGGGCAGGCACACAACAGACTGATCCAACTGGTCATCGGAGCTACCTTACTAGGTGGCTCTTTTTTTGCATTGAAAAACACGTACTATTCATAAAATTATTTCCTGTATTTTCAGAAATTATTGAAAAGCATGTACCTTTATAGTGGATGAAAAAGAAAAAACTACAAATTATCATGCTCCAAAGTTCCCCCTTCAGGGGGCGGAGGGGGTTTAAATTCTGCAAATGAAACTAATAATAATCGGTGGAGGATTTGGTGGCTTGCGACTTGCACGCAAACTGAATAACAAGCCTGGCTTTGATATCACATTGATAGACCGGTTTAACTACCACCAGTTTCAGCCCTTATTTTACCAGGTAGCTACAGCAGGTTTGGATGCAAGTAATATTTCTTTTCCGCTACGCAAGGTTTTTCACAAAAGCAAAAATGTACGATTCAGGATGGCGTTGGTGAGTAGAATAAATATTGCTGAAAAAAAAGTGATTACTGATATCGGCGATTTTGATTACGATGTATTGGTAATTGCAACCGGGGCCGACACGAATTTTTTTGGTAACCAGCAATTAATTGACAATGCTTTTCCGATGAAAAGCACAGCAGAGGCATTACAATTGCGCCACAGGCTTTTACATAATTTTGAAGATGCAGTGAATGTAAAATCTGAATTGGAATTACAAAGGCTGATGAATGTAGTAGTAGTAGGTGGCGGGCCAACAGGAGTTGAGTTAAGCGGAGCCATTGCAGATATGAAACGATTTGTATTGCCTAAAGATTATCCTGAACTTGATTTTTCTAAAATGAAAATTTACCTGTTGGAAGGCACCGGTAAAACCCTTGCTTCGATGAGTGAAAAGTCCAGTGAGCAATCAAAAAAATACCTGGAAAAACTCGGCGTGACTGTTCTCACAAATGCACTTTTAAAAAATTATAATGGTAAAGAAGCAGAACTTGAAAGTGGAAAAATTATTGAGACCTCAATGGTCATCTGGGCAGCTGGTGTAAAAGGCAATGTGCCCGAAGGAATAAGTAAAGACCTGGTTGCAAAAGGTAATCGAATAAAAGTTGACAGGCATTGCCAGGTAAATGGTTTTGAACAAGTGTATGCAATTGGTGATGTGGCTTATATGGAAGAGCCGGCATGGCCCAACGGTCATCCACAGGTGGCACAGGTAGCCATACAGCAGGCCAATATGTTGGTGAATAACTTACGCAGGCAGGAAATGAAAAGTGGTTCTGAATTAATGGAAGAATTTGTGTACAATGACAAAGGAAGTATGGCTACAGTGGGCCGTAACCTGGCTGTTGTAGATGTACCAAAACCAAAACTGCATTTCGGCGGTTTTTTTGCGTGGATCGTTTGGATGGGATTACATTTGATGCTGATAGTGGGCGTGAAGAACCGGTTCTTTGTGTTCAGCAACTGGTTGTATAATTACTTTACTTATGATCAGAATTTACGTCTCATCTTTAGAGAATTTTACAGGGAGCCTAAAAAAGTAAAATAAAAACATGGCCTCTACATTTTTAACGGCTGAATGGAAGAACCTCATCATGGCCAATTATGTTATCGATCCTGCTTTGCTTACTCCTTATCTGCCAAACAAAACAGAACCCGATCTTTTTGATGGTAATTGTTATGTGAGCCTTGTTGGATTTATGTTTGCCAATACCAGGATACTGGGATTTAAAATTCCTTTTCATGTAAATTTTGAAGAAGTGAACCTGCGTTTTTATGTACGGTATAATGATAACGGAATATGGAAACGGGGTACAGTTTTTATCAAAGAAATTGTGCCTAAACCGGCAATCAGTTTTATTGCCAATACGGTTTATCATGAAAAATATGTTACAAAATCAATGAAACATGCTGTAAAAGAAACTGCAAATGAAATGGAGCTCAGTTATCACTGGAAACACCAACATAAATGGAATACAATTAGAGCGGTTGTTGAAAAGCAGGCACAGTCAATGATTGCAGGCAGTGCCGAAGAATTTATTGCCGAGCATTACTGGGGATATTCAAGATATAATGAAACAACAACTTTTGAATACAATGTACAGCATCCTGCATGGAAAATATTTCCGGTTAAGAATTATTTGATGGATTGTGATTTTGGATCGCTGTATGGAGATGCGTTTTCAAATTTGACAAATGCAAAACCTAATTCGGTTTTTGTAGCAGAGGGTTCGGATATAGCGGTGTTGAAAAAAAGAGTTTTATAATTTCCCCAGTTGCTTTAAAACCATTTTCGCCCTGCTCTTAAAACCTGCTGATTGATGCGGCAGCTGATCTTCTATAATTAATTTTAATTCTGGTTTTATTTCGGGATAAGTTTTTGCAAGATTAGCCAGCACAGACATGGAAAAAACTTTTACAGCCAGCGATTCTTTAGGTGATTCCAGGTAAGTAAAACCCATATCCATTATTTCGCCATGATAAGCTTCGGGTAATTCAATATCCTGCATTAAACGGAGGCTGTTACGTTTTACAGCATCATGCAGGTTTGGCTTTTTAAGATTAACCATTAGTTCTTTCCAGTGTTTATTTATCAGTACCGGATATTCATCAACACAGTAACTCATGGGCCAGGCAGCTCTTTGTACAACCCTGTATTCATCGTTCAAAAAAAGGTGGAAGAGTTCGTCAAAGCGTTGCTGGTTACTGCCAACCCAGTTTACAATTTTTGTACACTGGGCTTTGGAATGTTCTTTTAATATTTCTGCTCTTAAGTTCACGAATTATGCGAATTACACTAATTATACGAATTTAGCAGTTATGAAGGAAATTCTATTTCAATTTGGATTAACTGAAGAAAACTTCCAGGTTATTCCTTTTGGCAGCGGATTGATAAATACAACATGGAAGGTTGCCGATAAACAAGGGAATGCAAAATATATTCTTCAAAAAGTAAATCAACAGATATTTAAACAGCCTGATGATATTGCTTTTAATATAAAGCTGACCGGTGATTATCTGAAAGCTCATTTCCCCGATTATTTATTTGTATCACAGGTTGCTACCATTACGGGAGATGAACTTGCGAAAAATAACAACGGATTTTATAGAATGTTCCCTTTTATTGCAAACTCTCATACGATAGATGTGGTTGAAAATCCGCAACAGGCTTACGAAGCGGCCAGGCAATTTGGAAAGTTCGGAAAACTATTATCTGGCTTTGATGTTGATCAATTAAAAATAACGCTACCCGATTTTCATAACCTGCCACTCCGTTATCAACAGTTTGAAAAAGCATTGGAAACAGGTAATGGCGAAAGGATAACACAATCAAAAGAACTGATTTATCTGATCAAGGAAAACAAAAGGATCGTAGATGAATATGAAACCTGCAAAGAAAAATTTACTGTAAGAGTAACACATCATGATACCAAGATCAGCAATGTTTTGTTTGATGAAAAGGAAAGAGGACTTTGCGTAATTGACCTGGATACTGTTATGCCGGGTTATTTTATAAGCGATGTAGGTGATATGATGCGTACATATTTATCTCCGGTTAGTGAAGAAGAAAGTGATTTTTCAAAAATAATTATACGCAAAGAATTTTATGATGCTGTTGTTGATGGCTATATTTCTGAAATGGGAGCGGAGCTGACTGAAATTGAGAAACAGCATATTCATTATGCCGGTGAGTTTATGATCTACATGCAGTCCTTACGCTTTTTAACCGATCATTTGAACAATGATATTTATTACGGTGCAAAATATGAAGGACATAATTTTATAAGAGCCGGCAATCAAATCACTTTATTGCAATGCCTGCAGGAATCTATTCCCTGTTAAGTTCAATTTTTTCTCCAATTGGATGCTCAGCTGTGAATTTTAATCCAAGTATTGCAGCCATCGTTTGTGCAAACTGTTTTTGGTACAAGTGCTGATTGGTTTTTACTTCTCCTTTTACCTGTATGCCAGGCCCCATGGCCGCCATCCATATCTGGTAACTGTCTTTTATTTTGTTGTTATGGCTTGTCCACTCTTCTTTTTTTGCGTCACCGCGGCCATGATCGGTAGTAATAAAAATGGCTGTCTTGTTTTTATAGAACGGGTCTGATTGTACATAATTCCAGATATCCTGTATCCATTTATCAACCATGTTTGCAGCATTTAAATAATCCCTGTATTGCCCGCTATGGGCCCATTCATCCGTTTCGCCATAAGATATATAAATCACTTTTGGTTTTTTGGTTTGCAGGTAATTCATGGCGCCATAATGCGTAAATACATCTAAGCATTCTGCTTCACCAAAGGGCTTGTAAGAATCCTTTAGTAAACTATTAATTGTTTTCTCTGTTGTTGTTGGATTGGAACCACCGGTAAGATCAAAAGCCGAGTAAACCGGAAATTTTCCACGCTCTTCATTCAATATCCTGTCAAATGCATCCCATGCACCAAATGCAGCAACCTTGTTCTTATATTTTGGATGCTTGTTTAAAAATTCCAACAGTGTTGTGTGTGGATTGGCCTGGTAGGCATTACTGTTTATTGCAGTATCGGGATATCCTGTAAAAATTTCATTATACCCTGGATACGAAAACCAGTATCGGTTTGTGTTGTCGATCTTATTACCGTAATTCCTGTTACCATATACCTGCCCGTTCTTTTCAATCATGCTCCAGAAAAATGGCAATAATTTTTTCCTTCTTTCATCGGAATTAGCTGCCCAGTATTTTTTAAAAATGGCCGCACTATCGTCCTGGTTAAATTTTTTATTATTGGCAATGGCGCTGTCCATGCCGCCAAACACTTCCTGCCAGCGAAGCCCGTCTGTTGTAATGATAATGATATTTTCGGCGGTTTGTGCCAATACTATTTTTACATTGAATACCAATAACAGGATCAGTAATTTTTTCATTTATTCCAGTGTTTTAAATGCTAATATAGGTTTTGATTCTGTTTGCAACAGGTCAAAAATAATTATTTGATTGTTACCTTTTTTTAACCAGCTTGCAGGACAATACAATCTTTGTTGAGGCCCTATATTCCAATACCTGCCAAGGTTGTGCCCGTTTATATAGAGCATGCCTTTGCTGTATTTGCTCATATCAAAATAGGTATCGCCCACTTCAGGTAAACTAAAATCTCCTTTAAAAAAAACTCCAGGCCCTATACCAACGCCACGATCCTGCCTGGCAGCATTTGTTACAAATTCAGCATCCATGGGCAAAGGAAATACTTCCCAGTTCATCAAAGTCATTCCATTTAAAGTAACCCTGTCGGTAATGCCTTTCCTGTCGATCATAAATTGTGCAAAGTTGATATGGCCCATGCCTTCTACTAAAATATCCAGTTGTGGATCTGCAACTTCAGTTTTAGGCAGATCAACAGTCCAGTCGCCTCCATCACGATATACCGTGTCAATAAATTTCCTGTTCAGGAAAACCAAAGCATAATCATGCGGCTCCCAAATTTTTAATTTGCCGCTTTTATGACCGATCAGTTTTGTGCGATATAATATTAATCCCTGGTTTTGCCCATAATCTTCCATAGGTTTCGGCTGTATAGAAAATTGTGGAGGCGGCAACCTGTTCCAGATGGTGGTTGCATACTTCATGTCAATAGCCGGTATTTCAATGGTTTTAATCGGTACAGGAACATCAGGTATTTTATGATCAACATATTTTGCAATGAGGTTACGAAGCATAAAATATTTTGAAGTGGGCTGGCCCTGTTCATTAATAGGAGCATCATAATCATAGCTTGTGATATCGGGCTGATACTGGGTAGGTGAGAATGCATTTGCGCCGGCATTAAAACCAAAATTGGTGCCGCCATGTATCACATAAAAATTGATCGATCTTTTGTCCTTTAAAAGATATTCAACTTCTTTTTTAAGCCCGCTTGTATCCGGCCTTTGCCATTTTTCTCCCCAATGCGTAAGCCAGCCGGGGTATGTTTCACTGCTGAAAGCAGGAACATCAGGATCACTTTTAAAAGCCTGTGCAAAATCTGCATCACTTCCGCCACTGTCCAAACCAATGGCTGTGCCTTTGATATGGCCGGCCTCCAACATAAATGCTGTAGGACCGTCAGCAGTATAAAACGGAACTTTAATTCCATTTTTCAACCATGCACTTCTTAATGCTTCTAAATAATTTTTATCGTTGCCATAACTACCGTATTCATTTTCGATCTGCACCATGAGTATCGGGCCGCCATTCACACATTGTAAGGTAACAACCTGCTTTGCCAATTCACTAATGTATCGTTCTGTTGCAGCCATATACCTGGGATCCATACATCTAACTTTTATATCCGGGTATTTAAGCAGGTAAGGAGGGAGGCCGCCAAAATCCCATTCGGCACATACGTATGGGCCTGGCCGCAGTAGTACCCACATGTTTTCCTGCTCACAAATTTTTATGAACTCAGCAATATTCCTGTTCTCTGTTGTAAAGTCAAATATCCCCTCCTTCTGTTCATGATAATTCCAAAAAACGTAAGCCGCAATGGTATTACATCCCATGGCTTTAGCCATTTGAACACGATGCCGCCAGTATTCCTTTGGAATTCTAGCCGGGTGCATTTCGCCGCTGATGATCTGAAAGGGTTTACCATCTAATAAAAAATCGGTTTTGCTTAAAGTGAAGTCATGTTTTTGGCTAAAAGATTGTTGGCTCAAAGCTGTGATGAGTAAAAGTAATATTGCATGTTTCATAAATGTTCAATATAGATTTAATGCCGATATTTACGTCATTGCGAACATAGTGAAGCAATCCGCTCAATAAAGATACAAATGCAAAATTCACCACAGCTTTACTTCTTCCCACAAATCATCCCAATGCGGATTCATTGCATGGATCAAATCTTCTTTCCTTTTCCTGTTTCCGGCTTTTAACTGCTTTTCCCTGGCAATCGCATCCTCAATCCTGCTGAAACTTTCAAACCAAACCAGTTTGTCACAATTATATTGAGAAGTAAAACTGGTTTTAAATTGTTTTGTTTTATGTTGATAAACACGTTGAGGTAAATTTGAAGTTACACCTGTATATAAAACTGTGTTGTGAAAATTGGTCATGATATAGATACAGCCACCGTATTCCATGAGTACATTTTTAATTGATGCTGAAGTTTTGCGTCATGGCGAACGCAGTGAAGCCATCCGCTGAATAAAGTTACAAATGATCGATTATTTTCAGCTATGTTTTGGCGGATGGCTTCGTCGTGCCTCCTCGCCAGGACGGGAACTTGTGCATTTGTTCTTTATTGAACTTTTAAAATATCATAAAGTGATCTGATCTTTATTTTGGTTAAAATATCTTTCACATCAGTGTCGTTTGTGATCGTTATTATTTTTGAAGCCCCCGGAAACAGATCGAAATAATTATCAGAAAACGAAACGTTATTTCCCGGAAAACTGACCTCTACGTATTTTGCATACGTGGTTGACCGTATCATTATCCTGTTACCCTGTTGCATAATGACAAAATCCGGTTTCAGCAATTGCAGATCTTTTGGATGGATTGAATCCCTGGCCGGCCTCACATCATCCCTGTAAGCCTCTTTAACTGCATACCAGGCTGCTTTTGGCTGTCGGCTATAATCTGTAATACTCCAGCTGGTAACGGGCCAGCAATCATTTAACTGCCATAATAAAGTGCCCATATTAGCCGGGTATTTGCTGCGATGTGTTGCAATGCTGTTCTTTAAAATATAATACTGCATGCATTGCGATAAGTAAGTATAATCTTCCAAAGAAAGTTTAGCCAGTTTTGCAGAATCAATAAAGTATCGGGTTAAATAATGGTTCAGTTTTTTAAAACCATCGCTTGCTTTTTGGTGAGATTGAATGACCGGTGAATACAAATACCTGTCTGAAGAATCAGTAAAACTTTTAATTGTATTCCAGTTGGGCATGGCCTGCATGCCGTATTCGCTTACAAAGCGGCCGGTCTTCTTTTCAAATTTTTCCCAATCTTCCAATCCCCACCAAACACCCCAGTAATGACTGTCGCCTTCAGTAAAACTTGCTGCATGCCCCCAACCATTTTTCGGTGAAGTAGAAACGTAAGGCCTGGTACCATCAAATTCATCCACCCATTTTTTGAGGCTGTCCTGGAACAGGCGTTTGTAATCGTTCCATACTTTAGCTGAATCAGCGCCATGTAAATTAAACTGGCCCTGCCAACCCCAGTTCTTCCAGGCTTCTTCTACTTCGTTGTTGCCACACCATAAAACAATGCAGGGGTGATGCTTCAATCTTTCAATTTGATATTTTACCTCTTCCCGTACATTGGTTATAAATGCATTATCGCCGGGATACATGCCACCTGCAAACATAAAATCCTGCCAAACCATAATGCCCAGTGAATCGCAGAGATCATAAAAATCATCAGACTCGTACACGCCACCGCCCCAGACACGTAGCATATTCATGTTGGCATCTTTTGCACTTAGCAACATCTTCCTATAATCTTCTCTTTTTAATCTTGGTAAGAAAATATCGCCGGGTATCCAGTTAGCACCTTTGGCGTAAATGGGTTTGCCATCTTTTTCAAAATAGAAAGAAGTCCCGATGGAATCTTTTTGTTGAATGAGCTTTACATTTTGCGGAGAGATATTCACTTTACATTCTTCGACAAATTTGATTTCCCCTTTATGGTACTGGTGAAATAAAACCAAAGAATATTGAGGTTGCTCTTTTGTTTTTAATAAGTTTTCCGGGGAGATGATTAAAGTGCCGTTATCAAATTCTGTAAACGTAGAATTGCATGCAATTAATATTTCCTTACTATTAGCCAGCGTGGCCAAATCTTTGTAGTTAATTTTCCTTTTTACTGCAAGTTCCTTATCGATCAGGCAAATGCTATACATATATCCCTGCCGTGATATGATCTTGTATCGGAATTCCAGCTTCTTCATTTCCTGATTGTAGTGCGAATTAAATACTCCGATCTTTATATTGTCCCATCCTTCCAATTTTATCTTCTTCCAAATCCCACAGCCAACAAACTTCGGCCCCCAATCCCAGCCAAATTGAAACTGTGCTTTGCGGGCATATACACGGTTATTATCCGGTAAAACCAATGGCAGCCTTGCTTTTGCAATACTATCAACCTTATTTTGAGCAGATGCAAATTTTATCAGCAATACATTGCCGGTTCTTTCGATGAAGGGTTTTACATTCACTTTCCAACTCCTGAACATATTATCAGCCTGTAAGATCAATTTCCCATTCAGATAAACATCAGCATAAGTATCCAGGCCATCAAAAACCAGTTCAATAATGTTTTTAGCGAAAGTATTTGCATCAACATCAAAAACAGTTTTGTATTCCCAGTCCGCCTTGTCTATCCATTGCAGCTTACTTTCGTTATCCCTGTAATAAGGATCAGGTATAAGTTTGTTTGCCAGCAGATCGGTATGTACGGTGCCTGGCACTGTGGCTTTATACCATTTGTTTTCTTTTTGGTTTTTGAATTGCCAGTTTTTGTTCAGCTCGATAGAAATGTTCTGAGCAGATATCGCCTGCACAGTTAATAAGAATAATAATACAAATAATGCCTTGGTCATTTAATACCGTTTGTTTTGAAGTGAAGCCTTTGTTCTGTCATGCTGAGGAACGAAGCATCTCCCTAGTCATTTTTACGATGATAAATTTCTTTTGGAGGCCATTCTCCCAACAATTGTTCATTTAAAAATTTCCATTCAGGATTAAAGTTTTTTATCAAATTCTGCTTTTTGATATTCAGCCATCCTTTAATCTCTTTTTCCCTCGCTATGGCATCATTTACATACTTGTAACTTTCATAAAATACCAGGAAATGACAATTGTATTTCCCGGTAAAGGGTTCTTTTCAATTCTGTCAATATAATGCTCAATTATCCTTTGTTCAAGGTTGTTGGTCATTCCTGTGTACAATACCGTTTTAACTTTATTGGTCAGAATGTACACATAATATAATTTTTCATTGACTTACATTTTTTAAAAATCAATTGATTAAATGCTTAGCCTCTAAAAACTACAAGCGGAGATGCTTCGTTCCTCAGCATGACAGAGCAGGGAGTTTAAGTTTAGAGTTACAGCATTTTATAGCTGAGAAAGTGATCTCAATATGTTCTTTATTTCTTCTTCGTCTACAGTAACAGATTGTAAATTTTCCTTCATCGTCTCATTTGTAAAACCCATTTTGCTCTTGGTATTCAGCCTCGCAGAAGTATGAAATTCAATAGCACCGGTTTTTTGGGCAAGCTCAATTATATTATCCGATCTTACTCCACTTCCCGGCATAACAATAATTCTTTCATCAGCCTGTTTTATTAATGCTGCAATGGTCTCTGCTCCGTCTAAAGCATTGGGTACTAAGCCTGATGTAAGTATTCTTTCGCAACCAATTTCAATAACATCTTCCAAAGCCTGCGATGCGTCTTTTACACGATCAAAAGCCCGATGAAAAGTAACACCCATGGGGTAAGCCAATGCTACTAACTGTTTGCATCTTTCCTTATCAACCGTTCCATCTGCATTTAATATACCGATCACTACACCATCACAGCCAAGTTCTTTACAAACCTGTACATCAGTTTTCATCACTTCAAACTCGGCATCGGTATAAAGAAAATCGCCGCCACGTGGACGGATGATGGGATATAGTTCGATCTGTAATGCAGCCCGGGCGGTTTTTATAAAACCATAAGATGGGGTAGTGCCACCTTCGCCGGGATTATCACACAACTCAATACGATCAGCACCTGCAGCCTGTGCAAGGATGCAGCTTTCAATGTTAAAACCTATTACTTCTAGCAGGAATTTCATAACAAATGTTCAAAGATCAACGTTCAATATTCAATACTCAAATGGAACGCTCCGTTGGGCATTGAGAATTGTACATTGGTTATTGCATATTTTTTAAATGAGAAATTTTGATTGATGAATTTTATTCTCATTATTACTCTTCACACTAAACACAAAACCTTTTTGTATGGCATATGCACCATACTGCCCTTTTTTATTCATAGCTAAAAAACCAACCTGTAGCGTCTTTGCTTTTTCTTTATCTCTCTTTACGATCCGTTCTACCGCTTTTTTACAAGCCATTTCAGGAGAGTTGCCCTGGCGCATGAATTCAACAACTAAATGTGTTCCGCAAATGCGTATCACTTCTTCGCCGGTGCCACTGCTGGTTGCAGCGCCAAATTCATTGTCTACAAATAAACCTGCACCAATAATGGGAGAATCACCCACACGGCCATGCAATTTAAAAGCCATTCCACTGGTTGTAACAGCTCCCGATAAATTTCCCATAGCATCCATCGCTACCAAACCCATTGTATCATGGTTGGCTGAGCCATCTTCAAAAAAGTTTGGCGCAAAAGGGCCGTTCTGTTTTTTGTTCTCGATATTGATGACAGGTTTGTATTCACTTTTTTTAAGCCATTCTTTGTAAGCATTTTTTGCCGATTCTGATAACTCACTGCTTTCCAAAACAAATCCATTCTCCAAAGCAAATTGTTGTGCACCGGCCCCAACTAATATTACATGCGGTGTTTTCTCCATCACTTTTCTTGCAACAGAAACAGGATGCTTTATCCGCTCCAAACCTGCTACAGCGCCAATATTGGCTTTGTGGTCCATAATGCAGCTGTCCAGGGTTACAATGCCATCCCTGTCAGGATAACCGCCCAATCCAACACAACAATCTATCTGATCTTCTATATGCCTGGCACCGTTCTCAACTGCATCCAGTGCGGTTCCTTTGGTGGATAATATTTTCCAGGCTTCGGCATTTACAGCCATGCCACTGTCCCAGGTAGAGATCACGATAGGTTTTGTCGTTCCCTCAAAGCCGTTAGCCAATGTTTTTTTTGCAGCAAGCAAGGGTGCAGTTAGTGCAGAGAGGTGTAAGAATTTTCTACGGTTCATTTTTTATGGCCCCACCTATCCTCCCCCAAGGAGAGGGAAAAGTAGAAGATTGTTTAGAAGATTAAGTAATTTATTTTTGTTCCTAGCATTTGTAATTCTATTTAACTTCATTGGCGTCGCACTCTTGTACAACATACCATTTCCCATCTTTTATTATGTTTTATTTCTTCGCTTAATTCTCCGCTAAAGTTCCCCCTTTAGGGGGGCGGAGGGGGTGCCTTTTAATACTCATCATTTAAAGCAAATATCTGTTTCCGTGTTTTGTATTTCCCTTTTGTAAAATCAGGAATGTTCTGCACCTGCCCGCCTTCCAGTATACTTTTTTCACTCAATGGTGTGATGGCATACCAGCTGGCGTAATCATACACGTCCAGCGGAAACTCAGCGCCACGTTTTATGCATTCAATAAAAGCATGGTCTACAAAAAAGTCCATACCACCATGACCGGCGCCTTCGGCCTGGGTGCCATATTTTTTCCAAAGCGGGTGATCGTTTTCGGAGAGCCATTTTTCGGTAGTATCCCAGCGGTGGCTATGTTTCATCAGTTGCTCCATATAGATAAAACCCTGTTTGTTTTCACCCCAGCCATAATCCTGCCACAAACCCTCTGTACCCTGGATACGAAAACCTAAATTATAGGGACGGGGCGACGAAACATCATGCGTGAGCAAGATCGTTTCGCCATTGGCGCATTGTATCTGCGTATTTACAATATCGCCACATTTAAAATTAAGCTTGGCATTAGGATGGTTGGCTCCTCCTTTTGGATGCTCAACAATATATTTATGCAGTCCCTTTGCTTTGGATGCAATGGAAGAAAGTTTTGTCATCCGGTTTCCACGGTTGATATCCATCATCACTGCAACCGGGCCCAGGCCATGCGTGGGATAGAGTTCTCCATTGCGGTTTAAATTATGTTCAGTGCGCCACTGAGCCTCGCTGTATGCACTTTTGCCAAATTCCACACCGCTGTTGTAAGCTGTTTTACCATCATTGAAAAGTACACCCCGCAAGTCATGCTCATAACCACCTTGCCCATGCAATATCTCACCAAACATTCCTTTGCGTGTCATGTTTAGTACCGCCATCACATCCCTGCGGTAACAAACATTTTCCATCATCATCACCGGTATTTTTGTTTTTTCAGACGTATTCACTACATCCCAGCATTCCTGAAGTTTTACTGCACCGCACACTTCTGCTCCCACGATCTTTCCGGCATTCATGGCATCAATGGCCTGCATGCTGTGCCATTCCCATGGTGAGCAAATGACCACTGCATCCACATCATCACGTTTTAATAAATTACGGTAATCAAGATCACCGTTTTTATAAATAGCAGGTTCGGGGCGTTTATATTCTTTAAAAACCTTCAGCGCTTCATCCACACTTCTTTGCTGTGGATCGGCAATGGCGGTTATCTCCACATCATCACGCTGTAAAAAATTACCCATGTGCTCGTGTGAGCGCAGGCCTGCGCCAATAATGCCAATACGTACCTTATCTTTTTTTGCAGGTGAAAAAGCTTTGATAGGATCAGTGATCGTTAATGCAGCACCGGTCAATGCAGTTGTACGTATAAAATCTCTTCTGTTGAATGAATGTGGCATAACAGGCGTCTATTTGTAACAAAAATTAATGGTGGATGGAAAGCTTTTTGATCATGTCTGCAGAAGCAGTTTCGGCATACATTCCGTATGCACTGGTCATGGTTCCTTTTATTTGTCCGTCTTTTGATTCGATAGCATACACCACATCTTCATCAGAAGGGTTGGTGTCGCCTTCAAAGCGAAATACTTCCACAATTTCAAACTCATGAGGGTTAAGGCAGATCTTATTTTCGGAGCAGATTATTTTATCAAAAGCAATATTAAAATCAACAGTGTAGCCCCTGCTTTTTAATTCCTTTAAAGCGCCTGTAACGGTATCGGGTGAATTCATAAAAATATTTTAATAAAGTTACGAAACTGAAGCATTAGTTCTTTTAAAAAAAGCCAAATACAATATAACAATGATGGTAACCGATGCCGTGACCAGGAAGGTTGCCATTGCCCCATAATTAAACCACAGCAAACCACAAAGGCTGCTGGCGATCAATGCAGCTATACTTTGAAAACCGGTATAAGTGCCAATGGCAGTAGCTGTTTCTTTTGTATCAACAATATTGCTTATCCATGCTTTGGAAATACCATCGGTAGCTGCAGCATAAAATCCATATAATGCAAAGAGCAGGATATAAATAACGAGATTGCTGTTGAATGCAAAACCTATATACACTGCTACAAAAGCTGCCAGGCCCAGCAGGAATATTTTTTTCAATCCTAATTTATCTGCAAGCATACCAACCGGGTAAGCAATTAATGCATAGATAAGATTATAAAAAATATAAACACCCAGGATAGCAGTATCATCCAGCCCGGCCTCTTTCATTTTAAGCAAAAGGAATACATCGCTGCTGTTGAACAAAGCAAAGAGTAATAAACCGGTGACCAATCTTTTGTATTGTGGCGGACTTTGTTTCCAGTAAGGGATAAAAGCAAAAAAGCCTGCCTTAGGTTTTTCAGTTACCAATTGCTGCCTGGGTTTTTCTTTTATCAACCGGGTTAATATAATTACCGCAATACCAGGGATCACACACCAAAGAAAGAGCGCTTTATAATTGTTGGGATGATAATATAGATACACCAATGCAATGGCCGGCCCGATCACAGCGCCGAAAGTATCCATGCTCCTGTTAAAACCAAATACACGGCCCTTGGTTGCTGGTGTTGCTTCATCGCTCAGCATGGCATCTCTTGCACCGGTCCTGATACCTTTGCCAAGCCTGTCTAATGTCCTGGCAAAAAATATCCAGGCCGGGTAAACAAAAATGGCCATTATTGGTTTGCTGAAAGCACTTAAAGCATACCCTAATTGTACAAATGGTAACCGCTTGCCGCTGATGTCACTTCTCTTTCCAAAATAACTTTTACTTAAACCTGCTACAGCTTCTGCAATACCTTCCAAAATGCCGATCAATACAATTGAAAAGCCGATATGTTTTAAGAACATCGGCATTACAGGTATCAGCATTTCACTGGCTATATCATTAAATAAACTCACCAGCGATAGTATCCAAACGGTTCTTGTAATTATTTTTTGAGGAGAATTTGTTTGTACCTGCACGGCCTTCATTTTTCCGAATGTAGCAATTTGTTGGTACATTGCAGGCATAAAAAGATAATTTGTTACCTGTACTGTAATGAACATCAACAAACACTCTGATTTGTTTGAACAGGTAACATAAAAAAGAAATATGCATAAGAAGAAAACAGCCGGGAAGAAATCATCTCAAACAGCAATTGTGAAAGGCAAGCTGGATATTTCAAAAAGTGGAATGGGGTATGTAATCGTAGAAGGAAATGATAAAGACATTATTGTAAGGCCAAATGATTTTAACCGGGCTTTCCATGGTGATATTGTACGGGTCCAGGTCAACAGCGGACTCTCAAAAGATAAAAGGCTTGAAGGCAAAATTGTTGATGTAGCCGAGCGCAAACAAACGGAATTCATCGGTAACATACAAATGAGCAAAAATTTTGCTTTTTTTATACCTGCTACTGAAAAACCGATCCCTGATTTTTATATTGCTGCCGATAAACTGAACGGCGCCCAGGATAATGAAAGGGTGGTGGTAAAATTATTAAGCTGGGATAAAACAGAAAAGAAACCGATCGGCGAAGTGGTGAGTATATTGAAGTCGGAAGATGAAAATGATATGGCGATGAAGGAGATACTGATCGAAGCAGGCTTCCCGCTTGCTTTTGATGCAGATGTGTTGGCAGAAGTTAAAAACCTGGAGCCCAAGATATCCCGTGAGGAAATAAAAAAGAGAAAAGATTTCCGTGATATTTTAACCTTTACCATCGACCCCGTTGATGCAAAGGATTTTGATGATGCTATTTCTATTCGCAACCTCGATAATGGAAATTATGAGATTGGGGTGCATATTGCTGATGTAAGCCATTTTGTAAAACCAGGAACACTGCTTGATAAGATCGCTTACGAAAGGGCCACCAGTGTGTATTTGCCCGATAGGGTGAACCCGATGCTGCCCGAAAAAATATCCAATGAATTGTGTTCATTGCGACCGCATGAAGATAAATACACCTTCTCCGCTGTTTTTCAAATTACCAACAGGGCCGAGATAAAACATACCTGGCTTGGCCGTACCATCATTCATAGTAACCACCGGTTTACTTATGAAGAAGTGCAGGAAATCATTGAAAAGAGAGACGGCCTGCATCATAAACCCATTGTGCTGCTGAATGAGCTGGCTAAAAAATTCAGGGCGGAGCGTTTTAAAGAAGGTGCTATCAATTTTTCATCTACAGAAGTAAGGTTTGAACTGGATGAAAAAGGAAAGCCTATCGGAATTATTGTAAAAGAAAGTAAAGATGCACATAAACTGATCGAAGAATTCATGCTCCTTGCCAATAGGGCTGTAGCATCTTATGTTTCTAAAATAAAAGTGAACAAAGAACCTATTCCTTTTCCTTACCGTATACATGATACACCGGATGATGAAAAGCTGAAACCTTTTGCAGCATTCGCCAAAAAATTTGGGTACACATTCGACCTTCATGATGAACGTGCGGTGGCTGCATCTTTTAATAAATTGCTGAAAGATGTGCAGGGTAAACCTGAGCAGCATGTACTGGAGCAACTTGGGATAAGAACCATGGCGAAGGCGATCTATACATCATCCAATATTGGCCATTATGGTCTGGGATTTGAATTTTATTGCCATTTCACTTCACCCATTCGTCGTTATCCCGATGTAATGGTGCACCGTATCCTTCAGCAATGCCTGGATAAAGACCTGAAGCTTGATAAAAAAATGGATGAACGCTGCAAACATTGCAGCGACAGGGAACGGAAAGCTATGGAAGCTGAAAGAGCCGGTAATAAATACAAGCAGGTAGAGTTTATGAAGAATTACCTGGGACAGGAGTTTGATGGTATCATCAGTGGCGTTGCTTCCTTTGGTTTCTTTGTTGAAACTGTTTTACACAAATGCGAGGGGATGGTTACTGTTAGAGACTTGAGTGAATATGATGATTTTAGACTTGATGAAGCAGATTATGCCCTTGTTGGAATGCGTACGGGCCAAAAGTTCAGGATGGGAGATGCGGTGAGAATAAAAGTGGTGGCTGCTAACTTAAGTAAGCGCCAGTTGGATTATGAATGGGTAACAGATAAGCAGGGGAAAGCTAGTGTTATGCCGGGGAAGAAAGGCGCTGCTGTTAAAAGCAAAGCTCCTGTATCAGACAGGGCAAAATATAAGCCTGGGAAAAAGAAAAAATAAAATTATTAAACTGCAAATTCGCTGAATAGGTTGCGTTTTTGTTTCTTAGTGTTTAACGATATGCATTCATTTATAGAACTTTCCAAATTCTTCGAAGATAAATTCAACAGCCGGCATTTTCCCAATCAGCCGGAAACACTGTATGATCCTGCACAATATATTTTAAACCTTGGAGGCAAAAGAATAAGGCCGGTTTGTGTATTGATGGGTAACCAATTATTCAATGAGATAGACCCCGATGCCTACAATGCGGCAGCTGCTATAGAACTTTTTCACAACTTCAGTTTAATACACGACGATATTATGGATAAAGCCCCCATGCGGCGTGGCATGGAAACGGTACACATGAAGTATGGAGAATCAACTGCCCTGCTTGCAGGCGATGTGATGTTTGTAAAAGCATACGAGTACCTGAATAAAATAAAGCTGGCCCAGTTACAGAAAGTGTTATACCTCTTCAACAATACTGCCAGTGCAGTTTGCGAAGGCCAGCAAATGGATATGGATTTTGAGAAAAGGGAAACCGTGAGCATGAATGAATATGTACACATGATCACTTTAAAGACTTCGGTGCTGGTAGCAGCCAGCCTCAAACTGGGCGCTATTTTGGGCGGAGCAGGAGAAGGAAATCAAAATCATTTGTACGAGTTTGGAAAGAACCTGGGCATTGCTTTCCAGGTGCAGGATGATTACCTCGATGCATTTGGCGATCCCGAAAAATTTGGTAAACAGGTTGGAGGCGATATTGTAGCCAATAAAAAAACCTTCTTAATGATCCACGCTTTTGAAACAGCAAAACCTGCACAGTTAAGCGAATTGAAAGAATTGATAAAGTCTGAACCTGCCGACAAAGTCGAAAAAGTGATGCAGATATTCCGTGATTGCAAAGTGGATGATTGGGCAAAGGAACTGAAGAACAAATACCTGCAAACTGCTTTAAAGCATTTAGAAGATACTGCTGTACTTTCTGTACGTAAAAAACCACTGCAGGAACTGGCTGATTATTTGATGATGAGGGAGAGTTAAGAAAATTACTTTATATCAAGAGCTGTCAGGTTGAGCTTGTCGAAACCGGTTTAATACCAAAATAAGCCTGCAATGAAAATATCCCACAACTACTTTGTCTATATTGTTGAATGCAGTGACAAAAGTTATTATTCAGGTGTAACTAATGATCTGGACAGAAGATTATGGGAACATAATAATGATCATAATGTATTGTCCTATACTTTTAAGAGAAGGCCAGTGAACTTAAAGTTTTTCCAGCGTTTTCAGGATATTAACCAGGCAATAGAATTTGAAAAACAAATTAAAGGTTGGTCAAGAAAAAAGAAAGAGGCTCTATTTATTGAAGATTGGGAGACAATTAAAAAACTGGCGAAATCACATTCCAAACCGTCTTCGACAAGCTCAGACTGACAGTTCATTTTTTCAAGAGATATCATAAGTAAAAATATTTTCTTAATTTCCTTCTACCAAAACCAAAACCAACATGACAAATTCCCTGTTCCGCACAAAAAAGATCGAAAATATTTTAGCAGAAGGTAGTGATGATCCGCATGGAGGCGGAGGACTTAAACGGGTGCTTTCCGTTCGTGACCTTACTTTTTTTGGCATTGCTGCTATTCTGGGTGCTGGTAGCTTCAGCAGCCTGGGCGGAGCAATATTTAATGGTGGCCCGGGTGTTGTTATCCTTTTTGTCATTACCGGTATTGCCTGTGCCTTCACCGCATTTTGCTATTCAGAATTTGCCAGCCGTATCCCTGTTGCCGGTAGTGCTTACACCTATGCTTATGCCAGTTTTGGTGAATTGTTTGCCTGGATCATTGGCTGGGCGTTGATCATGGAATATTCCATTGGTAATATTTATGTGGCATACAGCTGGAGCGATTATTTTACTTCTTTCCTGGATAAGTCAGGGCAGAGTATGCATATCAATCTCCATATCCCTGATTATTTATCTACCAGTTATATGGAAGCCAAACATGCCATTGAAGCTGGCAGCGACGATGCAGGTGTTTTAGCAGCCTGGAACAATTCTCCTGTTATAGGCGGATTGAGAATTATTTTAGACCTCCCGGCATTGGTCATCAATTTACTCATCACCTACCTGGTGTATAGAGGTATAAAAGAGAGCCGCAATTTCAGCAATATAATGGTGGTTTTGAAAATAGCTGTGGTGACATTGATCATTATTGTTGGTGGGTACCTTGTTTTTTCAAACGGCCTTACAGCAAACTGGACACCACCGGATGACGAAGGCGTGAAATCTTTTATGCCGAATGGTTTCAGCGGCGTAATGATGGCAGTGGCCAGCGTATTCTTTGCCTATATTGGTTTTGATGCGGTAAGTGTGCTGGCCGAAGAAAGTAAAAATCCGCAGCGTGACCTGCCAAGAGGGATGATCTTATCGCTTGTCATCTGTACCATTATTTATATTTTATTAACGCTTGTACTAACAGGTGCCGTTAATTACAGAAATTTTGATCGGGTTGGCGATCCGCTGGCATTTATTTTTGAGCCACAAAACCTTAATGTTGGCTGGATGCAGTTCCTGGTTGCGGTTGTTGCTGTTGTAGCTATGACGAGTGTTTTGCTGGTTTTCCAAATGGGACAACCACGTATCTGGATGAGCATGAGCCGTGATGGTTTACTGCCCCCGGTTTTCCAAAAAATACATACAAAATTCAAGACGCCTTCTTTTGCAACAATTATTACCGGCCTTGTTGTAGGTGTACCTATCCTGTTTACCGATAAAACTTTTGTGTTGGATTTTACAAGTATTGCAACGCTGTTTGCTTTTGTTTTGGTTTGCGGCGGTGTATTATTAATTCCACGTAAACAAAAGATAGCAGGGCGGTTTCACATGCCTTATATAAACGGCAAATTTATTTTCCCGCTGATAGTAGCCGGTGCTGTTGTTTTAGCATCCTCATTAAGCAAAGGGTATTTTGCTGATAAGATCGATTTTAGTTTTGAGAAAAATGTAGATGCATTTTCCACAGCGATCCCTACAACCAATGTTGATACAGTAAAAGCTGCAGCTGATATTGAAAAGTATCTTGTAGCTGTAAATGCAAGCCGTTCAAATAATGATGATTCATCTTTTATTAAATTAGCAAGTGCCATCCAGGCGAGCCCTGCAGCAGGAGATAAATACAGGGCGGCTACTGATTTTGTATCAAGTAATAATACTACACAAAGCAAGACCAATAAAGTCTCACTCATCATCTTCTGGCTATTGATGTTTGGGCTTGCGGTAATGTCATTTATAAAGAACTACTCACTTATACCACTGATGGGTGTTAGTACCTGCCTGTATTTACTTACAGGCATGACACTCAATAATTGGGTATGGTTTGGAGCCTGGTTAGGTCTTGGGCTGATCATTTACTTTTTGTACGGGTATAAAAAAAGTAAACTGGCTCAAAAAGGCTAAGATATTTTTTGCCTGCCCCGATTTTTTCGGGGAGCCCGGCATTTGATCTTTATTGAACTTCATTGGCGTCGCACTCTTGTACTTTAGTACCTTTGTGCGACGTTTTTTTTGTAAGAGTATTTGGTCCAATCCAATCAATCCTGCAAATCAACCCAAATCCCCGTTCAGACAAATGAAATATCAACCCGGCGATAAAATATTGGTGCTACTTACCGACGAAGAAGGTACTGTACTGGAGATCATGACCGAAAAAATGGTTTTGGTAGAAGTGAAGGGAGTAAAATTTCCTATTTATACCGACCAGATAGACTTTCCATACTTTAAAATGTTCACCCAAAAATTCAAGGCCGAAAAAAAGAAGACCTTTATTGACCAGGTGCAGAAAGAAAAAGCAATGCCAAAAGTAAAGGAAGGCAACGGCGTTAAACTTTCATTCATTCCTGTTTTTGATAAGGATATTTTTGATGACGATATTGTAGAGAAATTCAAACTTTACCTGCTTAATCAAAATGAAACGGCTTACACTTTTACATACAACTTAATGATCGGCGGCGAAAGCGATTTTCAGCTTAAGAATACCATTGAATCCTTAAGTGATTTTTACCTGCACGATGTACGGTTTGAAGACCTGAGCGACAGCCCACGCTTTGAATTTGAGTTTTCACTGAAGGATCCTGATAAAAAGAAAGCACCTTATTATGAAGCATCTTTAAAACTTAAAGCAAAGCAGTTATTTAAAAAGATAGAAGAGATACAGTTGAAGAATGAACCATCTTTCTCTTATGTGCTTTTTGAAAATTATCCTGACAAACTGGTAGAGGAGAAGGTTGACCTTGGCAAACTGGGTAATTCCGGCTTCAGGATATATGAAGCCAATAAAATTAAACAGAACCTGGAACCAGCCAGGACTGTAGTTGACCTGCACATTGAAAAACTCACCGATAGCTGGAGCCATCTCAGCAATTTTGAGATATTGTCTATCCAGCTAAAGGCCTTTGAAAAGTATTATGAACTGGCTGTTGCACATTATCAACCTTCGTTAACCATCATTCATGGTGTGGGTATTGGTAAATTGCGTGATGAGATACATGAGATACTGAGACTGAAGAAAGAAGTAAAGTCATTTGTAAACCAGTACAGCCCGCAATTTGGCTATGGTGCTACCGAAATTTATTTTGAATACAAATAAGCTGCATGTCTTTTAACGAACTGATCGTTTATATTGGTTTTGTGGTGGGCTTTGCACTCACGCCCGGCCCCAACATGATGCTTTATCTTACCTACACATTTGAATATGGGCGTAAGGCCGGGTGGGCAACTGCCGCCGGCATCATGAGTTCATTTGTGGTGCATATTACGGCTATTGCGCTTGGGTTAACTGCAATATTGGTAAGTATGCCGCATGCATTGAATGTATTGCGTTATTGCGGCATAGCTTATTTGATCTACCTGGCCATTACCAATCTTAAAACCGTAAAATGGAAGACGGGTCAAGCTCAAAGTGCAGGTGCAGGCCTGGGTGTATTTTATCTGAAAGGATTTATTGGTAATATCCTTAACCCCGGGTCATTGTTTCTTTACTTTTCTGTGTTACCGCAATTCCTTCATCCTGAACGGGGACAATTGCTATTACAAAATATCAAACTGGGCTTAATACAGATGGGTTTCAGTTTTATAACCAACTGTACCATAATTTATTTTGCCGGTTTTGCAACCGATACTTTTTTTAAAAATGAAAGCTATCAAAAGTGGGTGAGGATCGCCATGAGTTTTTTTATTTTACTCTTTGCTGCAAAGATGCTTTTTATGAAGTAGTAATTCCAATTCTAATAATAGTGAACCACATAGAATATAGTTCACACATAGGAAATCACATAGCTATGTGAAGATCTATGTTTTCTTATGTGGCTATGTGGTTCAAACCAGCACTGTTAATAAATAAAAACGGTATAACTAAAGTTTATCTGAAGTGTCCCGTAACGGCATAACAAACCTTACTGTTTATTCTTCTAAAAACTTCACCATTTATTTTACGCAGCCGGCGTAATCTCCTTTTATCCAGTAATCTTCCTTCACTGTCAAAATATTGTGGCTGCGGAAAATAAGTGAGCACATAATATTTGGCGTAAGAAAAAGGAGCTTTTAATGCAGTAGGTTTTATCGACATCAATATCAGTGTCTGTTTTTTTTCATCTACATAATAATCTGAATAATTTATCCAGGTGCAACGTATATCATGCATTTGTTTGATCAGGGCATTGATCTTTGCTGCATTCAGCTTATAAGCAGTAAGCGTATCAAGCAAACGGGGCTCATCTATGTTAAATTCATAGATATAGCTAAGTGTATCTGTAATTATTTCCAGCGAAACGGTTTTAAAATCACGGGAGGTAAAACCCACGTTAAAATGCCCGTGTGGGTAAAGCACCTTGTATGATTCTTCTATACTGTCGAGCACTTTTTCATTCTCGTAATAATATCTTGTTGAAATATTCTTTGGGGAGCAGGAAAAAAGTAAACCGGCGCTTAATGATATGATCAGTATGTAGATCTTTTTATTCAGCATCAGTTTCTTTTTTGGTGAACCAGGTAATACCAAAAACAATTCGTTTAAAAAAAGCAGTTGATACCTGCATTTGGGTTCTGTGGCCATAATCCCAGTATATAAAAGTGATCACATCATTTTCAATACTTATTCTTTCGGCAACAATAAAATGAGTAGGAACCCCCAGTTTTACCTGGATATGATCTTTTTTATGTACAATGCGGTTATTGATGAACAAAACAACGGTACCGGTTTTCATCTTCTCACTGATATAATTGTACAGGCTTTTAAGCCTGGGCCGCATCAGGTCGGCTCCCATTGCGTCATAATTATAATTAAGTAACTGCCTGGTCATGCGGTTGAATTTGGCATAGTTAACCGAAGCCCAAAAAGTGTTTTCGTCGCCTTCGTTATAATCACGGTTAAAAAAATTAAGATATCCCTTGTAATGATCAGCAAGGGTTAAAAACCACATTTGTTCTGCCGGGTTAATATCAAGCACACCTTTATATTTAAGGTCCCCGGCTTCCTGTTTTATGGCAGGAGAGGGGTCAAAAGAAACATTTCTGAATGTAGCCCTTCCATCGATGAAAAGCTGCACCAACAGGCTGGCATAACCTAATGGATCATCCTGCAAAAATAAATACGTTAATGCACCATAGCCACAGAAATTAGTACCCTTTCCCGGGTAAATGCTTATGGGGTCATGAATATTATTTTTCAGGTTTTTAAGAAAAAGATCAGGCTTTATATTTGGCCAATGGGCACTTGATTTTAATTCGTTGATCTTTTGAAGATATTCTATTGCTTGTTGCTGTGTAGAAGTTACTTTTCCCGGTAAAACAAGATGAACCGGCGTAAGCGCTTTACCGGCATTTGTGAATAAAGCTATACCTGCAGTTAAAATAGTTGCCTTAATAAAATATTGAATACCTGTATGATTGTAAATTTTCAAATATTTCCTCTTTATTGCGAAATTAAGTGCCAGCTATCATAACTCTTCATTTAATATGCTTACGGTTACCGCTTTAACAAAATACCTGCCAAAATAAAAACGACTTAAGAACTAAGATCACCCGTAGTTAAATTTCCGGCAACAAAAAATTAACACCATCTGTAACAAAGAAAGTCCGGTAATTGTTCGCTCAATGTTTAAACACTGTATATTTGTATTTCATTCTAATTTATAAGATGAAAGGAAGGTATAAAAAATGGTTGATCGCTTTACTCGTGCTTTTACTGGCAGGAGCGGCAGTTATCTGGTGGTTGTTCAATCTTAAGTACGACGATACCGCAACTGTAAAAGCCGATCATACTGTAAATGCCATGGAATTTATCAAAGAATTCAAACAGGATATGGCTGCTGCCAATAAAAAATATTCAGAAAAGATCATTGTAGTTAACGGAACCGTATCGGCCATAGAAATGGCAGACACTACTGCCAATATAAAAATGATAGATACCACAAACGGTGCCTACATCATTTTTGCTTTTCAGCAACAGCATCTTAACGAGGCGAAAGCGATGAAGGAAGGTGAGCAGGTTTCAATAAAAGGAAGCTGCAGCAATGGTGCTTTCAGCAGTATACTGGAAGCTGAATACATCACATTTAAACGCTGTGCCGTTAATAAGTAATAGCATCTTGATTTTATAAGTAATCCGAAGGACTACGTTGAAATATTAGATGGTATTATACCGATAGCAGACAGCTGAACTAAATAAAACTAAATCGGTATAATTTTTAAATCTTAAATAAAAATCAATCAAATGAAAAAAACAATTCTCTCTTTAACCATGGTACTTGCAACAGGTTTACTGTTTGCCCAAAAGAAAACAACCACATCGGCCGTTGTAAGTTTCGATGCAACTACTCCCATTGATGCTTTACCCAAGGCTGAAAACAAAACGGTTATCGCATCGCTTGATGCAAAAAGCGGTACTATAGCTTTTGAAGCAGCCATCAAGAGCTTTACATTCTCAAATCCAAAGATACAGGAGCATTTTAACAGCAAGGGCTGGATGGATAGTGACCAGTTTGCAACTGCAACTTTTAAAGGAAGTATTGTTAACCTGAAAGAGGTAAAATTCAACAAAGATGGAACTTATGCTGTTACTGTTACCGGTGACCTTACCATACATGGCATTACAAAACCCGCTGAAGCAAAGGGAACGATCACTGTTTCCGGTAAATCTGTAAAAGCTACTTCAGATTTTAGCATTAAACTGGAAGATTACAATGTAACCGGTAATGCTATTGCTGCCGGTAAAGTGGCTAAAGAACCAAAGATCACTGTTGCGGCTGAATTTCAATAATAAGGAGGCATATCATTAAAAAAGCTTTTGTTCTGAGAAGGACAAAAGCTTTTTTGTTTTAGAATATGATGTTGCTGAATTAATCAGCTTTAAATTCTTCTTCTATCATTTCATGAAAAACAGTTTTGTTTTCCGTTATCCAGGTTGGTAAAGTTTCGGTTATAATTTGCCATATGCCGTCCTTCATTTCCATATTGAAGATGATACGGTTTCCTTTTGCATCTATCACATCAACCGTAAAAAGTCCTTCCTGCTTGCCATTGGGCTTCCTGAAATTGAATTCCTTCAGTTGGCCATCGCATTTTATCAGTTTTGTAAACTGTATGTTCTTTACATACTTTAATTCCATTAGGGGTGGGTTTGAAGCAAACTTAAGATTTTACCGGCAATTGAAACCAATAACTAAGTTAATAAGCTGTAAAATATTTGTAAATCGCTAATAAGCAGTTGGTTAATGATCTTAAATCTGAATAAGTAATTTTTTTATGATCACTATTTGCCCCAGGTGGTAATGAATATGCTCAATGATGCCGGCAATGTTCCGGTAATAATTCCCATATTTTTCATCAGTGAATACTTCATCAAAAACGTTCTCCGGCAATTGTTCAACCAGGGTTGCAAAGTTCTCTGCATCGCTCCATGTTTTCTGCAGCAGGTTTTCCCAATCGGCTTCAGACTGTATGGGCTGAAGATCAAAACTGAATTTATCGCTGGCATTAAGTGTTTCTCCCTGTAACACTTTCAGCACAGCACTTACATAATAATTCATGTGGTAAACAAGGGCTGCAATGGTATTAAAAGATTGAACTTTTGTTATTGCCTGCTGCCAGTTTACATCAGTAAGTGTTTCCTTCAGGTTTACTGAGGTCCAGTTTCCTCCAAAATGAACATCTCTGAAATGTTTGGCAGTTTGTTGGGATAAATTCATTGTTTGGTTTTTTGTTGAAACAGCGTTTCAAAAATAATTTATTTCAAACTTCCATAAATAATATTGGTGATCTTATCTCCATAATCAAAGTGAGCATTCGGTGTTTGCTATGTCATAATCAAGCAAACCAGTTTTTCCTTTGGATCGGCCCAATACGTTGTGCCAAAGTATCCTCCCCATGCAAATGAACCTTCATTCAGCATTTTTAAATTAGCTGATCTTTTGGATGCTAATGCAAACCCAAGGCAAAAATTGTCATCTCCAAATAGATTCTCAGCCAACTGGGGGCTTAACATCAGTTCAACGGTTCGCCTTCCTAAGATCTGTTTGCCATTATAGCTGCCTTTGTTCAACAACATTTGAAGAAAAACAGCATAATCAAACGCTGTTGAAGACAATCCTGCCCCGCCGGAAAAATAGCTTTTAGGAATGAGCGGATACTTAGGATCTATATTTCTAAACGTGGGAGACCTAAATCGGTTACTTTTTTAGGAGGGGTTAGCTGTTTTTTACTCTAATTCTTTGCAACTGTAATGATGAACATTTAGGAGATCAGTTATTTTCAAAATAATATTTTCTTCGCTGTCAATACGTAAAATTTTATCGGAGTCCTTAAGGTCAAAATTCCATGTTGCCTTTGGCAATACCTTGTCAATATGCGGTTTGAGCTTTTTTATCTGTATTTTAGTTTTGACGGATGTTTTGAAAACGAAGATCATTTTTGCGGTATAGAGAAGTTTAATTTTATCATTAATCAATCTTACTGATCCGTGGCATTAACCCCATATAATATCGCCTCCTGGAGCATGTTAATGTTTATATCTTTTAGTGTTTTGAACTTGATGCAATACCCGGTTACACTTGCCTTCCCTAATTTTTTTCCATAGGTATCGGCTAAGTATTTTTTATCTTTTATGCCCATGATATAAACAGAGATCCCGGTTGTGTTTGCGCTGAGACCAATTTGATAAAACTCCCTGGTTGTTCCATCAGCATATTTTATGCTGTAAGATCCATATCCAATATTCGGATTAGAAACAATTTTACCTTTATCGTCTTTGCCATCCAGGAACCATAATTTACATGTTGGCAGTACCTGGAGTATGAGCTGGTGCAGTTCCTGCATTTCACTAAGTTTTGGTTCAGGTTGGCTGGTAATATACGAGGCGATTTGTTCTTTAATATTCATTGTTGCTATTTTTAGATAAAGTTGCCAGCAGGCCTTCCAGGCTTTTCAATGTCATCATAAATCCTTCTTTGAAGCCCATCTCTATCATCTTTTCCATACGCTCAAGAGATTCGTTATAAATGGTAACGCTCACTTTTGTCCTTCCGTTCTCTTCGCTAAAACTCAGGTCCCATTCGGAACCCGGCAATTCCGGATTTTCATTTTCGTCTGCAAAAGCATTCAAAAATTTAAAATTGGTTTTCGGGCTGATGGAACTGTATTGCTGAACAGACCAGCGTTTCTGTCCTTCAGGGCTTACCATAGCATAAAAACGTCGTCCACCAGGCTCAAAATTCATCACTTTTGTTTCTGAAGACCATGGTTTAGGTGCCCACCATTGATCAAGAATTTCCTGTTTTGTAAAGGCGTCCCATACCAGCGAAAGCTCAGCATCAAATTCCCTGTTTATGAATGCCGTTTTTTTTGATTTGTCCAGGGTGAAATCAAATAGTAAATCGTTCATTTTTTTGTTTTTTAATTGTTGCTAATACATTGCCAGGTTGATTGAATCCGGGGAGTAATGATATCTGTTCATTTGAGTTCTGAAAGTATCAATTTTTTCATCTTTAATGTGTTCTTCATTGCTTTTTCCCTTACTATTGGGTCATCGCTATGTATCAATTCAAAATATTCAGTTGGTACAACCTGCCATGATAATCCATATTTATCTTTACACCATCCACAAGAACCTTCCTCACCACCATTTTTTGTAAGCGCTTCCCAATAATAATCCGTTTCAGCCTGGTCTTTTGTATTGATAACAAAAGAAACTGCTTCATTAAATTTAAATAGCGGGCCTGCTGCCAGTATACTAAACTCCATTCCTGCTATTTCAATTACAGCTGTTTCTATACCTGCATCATTTCCACTTTCGACACTACCGAACTTGCGAAAATCTTTCAGCTTACCATCTTTAAAAATAGATAAGTAGTAATCTGCTACAGCTTTGGCATCTTTGTCTACCCACAAATAGGGTGTAATTTTTTGAGTGATCATATTTTTAGTTTTAATGTTATTACCGGAGTCATTTGCAATTACGGTTTGATCGGTTGCTTTATCAGGCTTACCTGGATTTGAACAGGAAATTATCAAACAACAAACAACCGCTGCAGGAAAAATTAATTTATTCATTTTCTATTTTTTTAAAGTTTGTAATAAGTTTGCCAATTCGTTTATTGTCATACTGAAACCTTCTTTGAAGCCCGTTTCTATCATTTTTTCCAAATCTTCAAATGAGTCAAAGTAAACGGAGATACTAACTTTAGTAATTCCCTGTACGACCGGCTCGTGGGGGCGGGCATTTTGTTCACTAAAATTCAAGTCCCATTCTGAAGTTGGTAATTCGGCATTAATGTTTTCGTCTTTGTCGGTAAAAGAAGCCAGCCATTTTATATTGGTTTTGGGATTTATTAAAGTGTATTTTTCCACTCCCCAATATTCCTGTCCTTCAGGCCATACCATCGAATAAAATCTTCGTCCACCTACTTCAAAGTTCATTACTTTGGTTTTTGAAGCCAACGGTTTTGGCGCCCACCATTGGTCAAGAATTTCTTGTTTTGTAAAAGCATCCCACACTAATGAAAGTTCAGCATCAAATTCTCTTATTATGAATACTGAATTGGTTGATTTGTCAACCGTAAAATCAAATTGTAAATTGTTCCCCGCCGCAGGGCGGGATTGCTCTTCGTTTAACATTATTTTTGCTTCTTAATGGTTGCTAATACTTGGTCGAGTTGATTGAACCTGGTTTCCCATATCTTTCTGAACTGGTCGATCCATTTATCTATCTCTTTCATTTTTTCAATTTCGAGTGAGTAGTAAATTTCCCTGCCTTGTTGTTCCTGCTTTACCAGTTCGCATTCTGTAAGTATGCGAAGGTGCCTGGAAACAGATTGCCGGGTTGTGTGGAAATTATCAGCAATGGCATTAGGTGTCATTGCCTGCAATGCAATCAAGGTAATGATTGCCCGCCTTGTAGGGTCTGCTATTGCCTGGAAAATGTCTCGTCTCATGTTGTTTAATTTTTACTTGCGCAGCTGATCGGTTGCAAATATATGTGCAACTATTCGGTTTCGCAAATTTTTTGTGAAATATTTTTTTGCCAAATGAAATTGAAAAATATGTCGTTGGTCAAAAGACGCCACGACGACGGAGATGGGGGAGGATTGGTGCGAAGACTAAAAGCGGCGGAGTTTACTAAATATGAGATTGCTAAATGGAAAGCATATTCTTAATTCGATGCTGAGTTATCAGCTTACAACGAACGAACACTTCGTTCTCCGAAAGTGTATTTGCATACTTATATCGGGGTTTCACGAAAGAGTATTATTGATTACAGACAAAGCTGTGAAAACCCCGCTGGGACAAAAAAGCCATTATTTTAAACAAAAACTACCACTTTGAGGTATTGCACAAATTAATTCCGTTTTTTATTTTTATAATATGATATATAGATATAGTATTTGCAACCTATTCCCCTAACATAAAAATTAAAAAACCATGCCCAATTTAATCACCACATTCATCCCGGCAAGAGATGCTGGCACTATTACCCAAGCTATTAAAGACCAGATCGCTATTCTCAAACCTTTTAAAATTAATCTTACCGACGAAGCCAAAAAAGGCAGCCGCACCATGGCCGAAGGGCGGGAGGGATATGCCCGCCTGGTAAGTAAAATTGCAACTAATAATATTGACAGCCTTGCCAGGGAAAATGACCCTAAGGAACTGGAAGACAGGCTTACTTATGATGCAAGCCTGGAGGATATAAGACAGTCGGCGCTTAACCTGGCAGAGATGGTAGCCGAAACACAGCTTGCCAATGGTATTGATATTATGAAACTGGTAGACACTTTTGTTAATAACCTGCAAACAAGCCGTGCCCGTAATGGTTCGCTGGATAATGTTATGGGCGAAGTGGATGAGTATAATAAACGCTTTGCACCCAAAGGAGAAGAGCCTAAAGCATAAGAAATCAAAATATTTAAGATCACAGCCCAAAACGCAGGTTTTGGGCTTTTTTTATTACCCCGGTTAAATGAATAAACCCGGTCCGGTACTAATTTTAATAGGCAAACCTACTAACTTATGTAGGTAGACCTACCCGTTTAATAGGTAGACCTAAGAATTTGGTAGGTCTACCTACAATTTTGATAGGTATAACATCTGATTTCAGTATGTCGATCTATGGTTTTAGTATGTTAGCCTATGATTTCAGTATGTGGACATATGGTTTTAGTAGGCTAACATCTGATTTTGGTAGGTCGACCTCTGATTTCGATATGTCAACCCTTATGATTAAGACCTCATCTCCGCCTCATGCTCCACACACAACTTGTATATCACCGAAGCATCACTTAAAATATAATTGAACTGGTCCGTAACCGATTTTGTTTCCACCAGTTCTTTCTTGGTTGGGGTTTCCAGTTGGCCATTTATGAGTTCAGCTTTTCTTTTTTCTACGAGGCTGTTTATCATTTCCTGCAGGGCGCTCAGGTCTGGCTTTGGCGGCAATGCTGTATTCTCCTGCGGCTCTGCAAGCAGGCTTTCGGCAGTTTTAAAATACTGCATGGTTGCTTCTATCCATGGAGCAAGATGCGCCGAACGGAATGATACCTTATTTGCCTGCAGGTACCAGGAAAGTGTGGCCAGGTGTGATATCAGGGTATGATTGATGCTTACAAATTTGTGTACATTCTTTATTCCCTGTCGGTGGCGTTTGGGTTCTGATAGCATGCGGGTAAATGCATCGGATAAATTTGCCAGCACGATCAACACATTGCGGCGAGCCATTTTTATGGCTAAGGTATCAGTAACCGCACCGGGGATAAACTGCGATGCAATTGCCTGGTAATATTTTTCATTGGCCTGCAGCATCTCCACCATATATGCCCGTATGGTATGCCGCTCCCAGGCAGGCACTAAAAACAGGCTTGCAAAAAAAGCAATGACAGAACCGATGGCGGTATCAATGATCCTGTCCTGCATAAGTTCACCAATATTACCGGGGTATAGAAAGTTGAAAAAAATGATGAGCTCGGGCGTCATGAAGAGTACACTCAAAAAATAATTGGTACGCATGAATGTATTACTGGCTGCCATAAAACAGATCATGAAGATGAGCAGTACGGTATTGTTTTGTACAAAATATAAAATGAGCATGCCAGTTATAATGCCGGTAAGTGTGCCAATAAGCCTGTCCCTGTTTCGTTGTTTGGTGAGTGAATAGGCTGGTTTTAATATCACTACAACGGTAAGCAGTATCCAGTAACCACGGTCTATCTTGAACATCACAGCAATTATATATCCCACCAGCATGGCCAGCGCTACCCTTAATGCATGCCTGAAAGTGTTCGACCTGAAATTGAGGTTGTCGAAAAACAAAGAAGGGCGTATATCGGGAGTTGTATCCTGGTGCGTTTCTATGGCTGCACCAATGTTATTTGTTTTCAGGCTCACTTCGTAACCTGTGTAACCATGCAACAGTTTTATTTTTGCGCCCAGGTCTTCCAGGTTCTTCATAATGCGTCCCAGGCCCACAAAATCTTCTATGTTGGTTTCGTTCATGTGGGTGAGGCGTAGTTCGTCAAAATGTTTCCTGGTATCAGTAATTAACCGGGTGGTTTCATTGGCTGTTACAGATGATGTGCCCGACCTTACAGCCATACCTATTTCTTCTATCTCTTTGCCCAGCGTATCAATTACTGTATGATAATCCTGCAGGATGCCTGTGCTGTCGAACTGTGCATGCAAAACATGGTATTGCTGGTAACTGGTCATTACCGATTCGTAGAGTTCTGCTGCTTCCAAATAAATTTTTACAAGCACCCTGCCTGTATGTGTTGATTCTTTTACAATGGCCCTGGTATTGAATAAGAGATCGCCCAGTATTTTTTGTTCTGCTTCTATCTGTATCTGTAATTGCAGCAATTGCTCATTTATTTTATCATAATCAGGTTCTGTTGCATATAACGAACCTCTTAACCTGAGAAAAGTACCAATCCCGCCAATATAATCGCCCATTACCTGCTGAATGAACCTGTAAGGGCGCAGCCTGTACAGCACCAGGGTGTACAGTATATACCAGGTACCACCTGCCAGTGTGTAGCCGGCAGTTATCCAGATATCCCTGCCCTGCAATGGATCCTGCAGGCTCAGCACCATAATGATAATAACAGCAATACCCACGGAAGAAGTACGGGCCCCATAAACCGTAAGCATGGAAAAGATAAAACCACTGATCAGTAAAAATGCTCCAAGCCAAACTGCATTTGCTGCACTGTAATAAGTGATCACAGAAATTCCTCCCACTAATAAACAACATGAGAACATTCCGATGAGCCGGTGTTTTACGGCACCGGGGGAGTCGGCAACACTTACGCAAAGTGCACCCACCGACATTACGATGCCCAGCGGAAGCATATCAAAATAATGCATCACCAGCGATGGCAATAAAATACCCGCTGTAATGCGAACGCCTTCAGTTGCATAGCGGCCGTTAATAAAATTGATATATTTTTTGTAGTTCACTTATGGGAAGTTAGCAATAAACCCGTCGAGATTTCAACATTCAACCCTGTTTTCGGATCAATCGTTTATGTAAGAGGTGAGTTCACTTACTGGGATGTCTTTTGTCTGCTTAATTTTCCAACCACTATTATTCTCAAATGATGCATAGAAAGTGGATATTATGTCATCTTGGACTCTATAAATCATTAAACTTCCTTTTTGATTATTTACTGTGTCAGACGAATACCAAATAAAAAGCCCATTTTTAGTAAAAATTGAAATCTTGTTGTGTATATTGTCGTTGCTGTTCTTTGTAATGTGTAAAGGTTTCTCAAACATTTTATTTTCTGTTGGCTTCATTCTAAAAAATGTTTCAGATAAAACGCGGTTGGGGTTAAATGGGGGAACTGTAATTTTTTCTCTCCATTCATTTTTAAGCGATGAATCAATCAGTCCAGCACCACCTTGAAATTGAATAACAGATTTTCCAGAATAGTTTAGCCATTTATGGTCAAACCAATTTTTAATCCTGACTAAGCAAACTTCATTTATTTGAAATTTTTCAATAAGTCCAAACATGACCTTATTGATGCTCTTAATAAAATCTTGTGCGTCTCCGTCTCTAATTATTATTTCGTGGTCTATTTTTGTCATTTTAAATAGTAAAAGATGTTCAATAAAATAGGGATACAACATAATAAATATACGCAACTCTTATACTTCAAAACATTAATTTTCAATCTTCAACTTTCTAAAAAAAGCCCCTTCCTCCATTTCTCTCACTCCTCCAGCCTTCAATCCATCCAGTTCCAGATCTTCAATACTAATACGTATCAGCCTTTTGGTTTTATGCCCTGTAGCAGCGATCATTTTGCGTACCTGGTGAAACTTCCCTTCGGTGATGGTAATTAAGATCCAGGTAAAAGGGCTGTAGGCAGTAAGCCGTTCGCCTAAATCATAAAGTTCTCCGGGATTGGTTACGATCTGTACATCACAGGGAGCAGTTGTATAAGTTACTCCTGTCTTAATACGGATATTAATACCAGTTTGCAGCCGCTTTAAATTTTCTTCAGAAAGAATATTGTTTATTTGAACGAGATAAGTTCTTTTGTGCGGCACCTCACTTAAAAATAAAAGCCGGGTAACTTTTTTATTGGTGGTAAGAATGAGCAGGCCTTCAGAATCATTATCCAGCCTGCCCACAGCATGTATGCCGGTTGGAAAATCAAAATCAAGATCGCCCAGCAACCGCACATGATGCGTGCTTACAAACTGCGATACCATGTTGAAGGGTTTGTTGATGATGAAGTAACGGTGCATTGGTTAATTGGTTAATCCGTTAATTAGTTAATTGGTGAACAGCCGGCTAAAACTGAAGTCGTTTACAAATGCATCCTCCCTACGAATTAACGGATTAACCAATTAACGGATTAACACTGTACTTCCCTTGGCATTATAAGTTTTATTATCAGCACCAATACCCTGCAGCATCCATACCAGTGTGTGTGATTGAACGGGGTTGCCTTTATAGCGGCCATCCCAGCCCTGGCTGATATTTTTGGTTTCAAAAACCAGTTCTCCCCAGCGGTTGAATATTTTAAAATAAACAAGCTCTTTTATACCGATCATAAAAGGTTTTAAAACATCATTGCGGCTATCATCGTTGGGCGTAAAAGCATTGGGTACATAAATAACAATGTTCTTATTGATCTTTACAACCTGCGTATCAACGGTAATACAACCGGCGGCTGTTTTAAGAGTAATGTTGTAACTATGTTCCTTACTGTTGGTAAAAACAGGCGTATAGCTCGTTGCATCGTTAAGGCCTGTTGCCGGTGTCCAGGCTGCACTGTTGCCAATGGCTCTTGCTTCTAATTGTAAGGGCAGATCGGTAACTGCATAAGCTTCGGGATATCTTTTTCCCGTCACTGGTTTCTCAATTACTACAAATCTTTTTTGTGTATTGATAGGGAAGGGGCATTGATCTGTGTATACAGATAAACTCATTACATAATTGCCAGCCCCCGCCGGGTAAGCCTGTATAGGCGGGTTACGTAACGTGGATGTTTGGCCGTTGCCAAAATCCCATAAATAATGTATGACAGATGTGCCGGGATCGATGGTATTATTTACGGGTATTACAGGTTGGCCAATACAGGCTGTATTTACACCAAACTCAGCATAAACATTCGGATGTATGGTAATGGTTAAACTGGTACTGTCGGCGCAGGAAGCACTGCTGTTAACGATCATTACCACTTCGTAAGTGCCGGCTTTTTTAAAACTATATGTAAGGTTGCGTGTGCTGCCTATATAACCGTCTCCTGTTATCCATTTATAATGCATGGCACCAACAGCATTGGTACTGGTATTGGTAAAAACAAATTTGTTGTTAGCCAAACATTGTACGGGCTTATCAACTGTAAAACCGGGTATTGGTATCGAGGATATATCTACATTAATGGTTTTGGTAAATAAACTGCAGCCCAGGAAACTGAAAACTTCGGCGCTGTATGTTCCGGTTTGTGTTACTTTATAGCGCTGTTGATTTTCGCCGGGTATGGCAATGCCGTCTCTATACCATTGCACACTGTCGCAGGGCATTACCAGTAACACAGTACTATCGCCGCTGCCAATACACCATTCCGGTTTACCCAGAACGATCAGGCTATCGTACAGTTTAGCTGCCTGTATAGTTACTGTATCCCAACTTACACAACCACCCCCGTTATGATTTATCCTTAAGTGATAATCGGTTGTTACAATAGGCGTAGCCAGGGGGTTTGCAACGGTTGGGCTGCTTAATCCTGTAGCGGGGGTCCAAATGTAATGCCAGCCAGGCTTTGGCGGCACGCCAATTTGCACTATCGCTTCATTGCACGAGACCTTATCGGGCCCGGCATTGGCCTTGTAACTCAATGTATCGTAAAGGGTAGTATACAAAGTATCAATGCAGCCATAGCCGCTGTAAGGCACCACTACCACCGCCACCTGTGTACCTGCAGTGGGTGGGGGTGTTAAAGTAAGTGTTTGCGAATTGCCCAATACCTGTGTAAAAGTGGGATCAAACCAGGTATAGCTTTGATAACCATAGGGTGCATTTACACTTACAAAATTATCATCAGGACAAAAATCAGCACCTTCAAACCGGTCGCTGCATTCACTGTTTACATCAATATAAGCGTAGCCAAAATGTATGCGGAAGGTACAATCGGCCGTTTTAAAGAACAACCTGATCCTTTTACCTGCCATATTATCCAGGTTGATGGAAACAGCGGTCCAGTTCTTATACCAAACCGGTGTATTGCCACCCGGGTTGGGCGATAGCTGAAAGCCGGGTAAAGGTGACCCGTTGGCAAAAAATGAAAAAGATGAGCAACCGATTGCATAGCCATCGGTCAGGTTCTGTACAAGCAGGTCGAGCCTTGGTTGTTCAGATTCAAGATGGCCGGGATCCTGGAAGACCACCGCATAATTATATATCAGGTTATAAGTATTGGCACCTGCGGGGATGGTAAAATCATAAGAAACACCCTCGGCCTCACGGCCTGCAGTGTTATTACCCAGCCTTATAGAATGGCCGCTGCCATTGGGGCATACGACAGGAAAATTACCATAAGGGTCTCTAACGCCTGCGCTTCCTATAGCTGAATATATTTCCTGCCGGGTCCACGTTGGGCCACCGGAATAATTAAAACTGATCACATTTGCGCCATCAACTGAAGCTACACTGCCTGTATAACAGGTCCAGCCACTAAAATCCCCTCTTTCAAAATCAATATTGGGCGGGCACTGTGCATATACAGAAAAAGGCAATGCACATATACATGAGCAGGCGATCAACAACAGGGATATGTAGCGTTTTAATAGCATAATTATCTGAACACAATAATAAACGTTGACCGGGGGCAATTAAAGTTAAAACATTTTTGGTATCTCTCAGCTAAACCATTGACAATATTAAATGCTTTTTTGACGCATGCTTCGTTTGTTTAATTTCAGCAGCGGCATATATTAGATTATAAACGTAATTTTTAAAGCAATGGTTGTTGATTGATGTTTCAAAAAACTTGTTACCTGTTTCTTATTCAATTACCTTTGCGCCCATGACAATCGAGCATCTTAAATCTATGAGGGACCGTGTGTTGGTCTTGGGGAGGTTTCTTTGACGTCGCTAACCGACAAGCCAAAGCAGCCAATGATAAACAACTTTCACTTTCGCCGGGTTTTTGGGACGATAACACCCGTGCAACCGCCATTCTGAAAGAAATTAAAGTTCACGAATACTGGATAAACCTGTACAATGCAGTGGAAACTGCTGTGGAGGATTTTGCCGTATTATTCGAATTCTGGAAAGCGGGCGAAACCAGCGAAGAAGAAGTGAAAGAGGCTTTTGATGCCGCCATCGAAAAAATTGAGGAGGCAGAATTTAAAAGTACACTCAATGAACCGGAAGACGAACTGCCTGCCATGATGCAGATAAACAGCGGTGCCGGTGGTACCGAAAGCCAGGATTGGGCCGAAATGCTTGCCCGTATGTTCCGTATGTATGGCGAAAAGCAGGGCTGGGCTGTTACTGAAATGGACTGGCAATGGGGTGATGGTGCAGGCATTAAAACCGCTACTTATAAATTTGAAGGCGCATTTGCCTATGGATTTTTAAAATCAGAAAGCGGAGTACATCGCCTGGTGCGTATCTCACCTTTTGACAGCAATGCCCGCAGGCATACTTCTTTTGTATCGGTAAATGTTTACCCGCTGGTAGATGATACCATCAATATTGAGATAAACCCGGCTGATGTTAAAATGGAAACAAGCCGTAGTGGTGGCGCCGGCGGCCAAAATGTAAACAAGGTTGAAACCAAGGTGCAGTTAACGCATATACCAACCGGTATTGTGGTGGTTTGCCAGCAGGACAGGAGCCAGCTCGGCAATCGTGAACTGGCCATGCAGATGCTGAAAAGCCGTTTGTACGAAATGGAATTACAAAAACGCAACGAGATAAAAGATGCTGCCAACAGCAAAAAGAAAAAGATAGAGTGGGGCAGCCAGATAAGGAGTTATGTTTTTCATCCTTACAAAATGATAAAAGACCACCGTACCGATTATGAGGTAGGTAATGTAGGGCCGGTAATGGATGGGGAGCTGGATGGGTTTATAAAGGCGTATCTGATGAGTGAGAAGGAAACTGAAGCGTAGGGTTTCACGCAAAGCGGCAAAGTAAATAAGTCGCAAAGTTTTCCTCTGCGTCCTTTGCTCCTTAGCGTCTTTGCGTGAAAAAAATAATTTTGTAACCAGCATTTGAAATTCTGTTCAGCATCGTTGTGTCACTCACTTGTACCACATACCTTTGCTGAACTTTTTAAACAATAAAAATAACGATCATGCAATACGGCGATTTCTACTATCCAATGCCGGTTAACGAACCGGTATTAAATTATGCTCCCGGAAGTAAAGAAAAACTGGCCCTTAAAGCCGCTTTAAAAGAACTAAAAAGTGAAAAGATAGATGTACCCATGTACATCGGCGGCGAAGAGGTAAGAACAGGTAAAACAGTTGACATTCGCCCACCGCATGAGCGTAAGCATTTGCTCGGGCAGTTTCATGTGGGCGAAGCAAAACATGTAACCAAAGCCATCAATGCAGCATTAAAAGTAAAAGATAAGTGGGCCAACATGAGTTGGGAGAACCGTGCAAATATATTTTTAAAAGCTGCCGATCTGTTGGCAGGAAAATACCGCCCATACATTAACGGTACTACCATGCTTGGGCAAAGTAAAAACTGTTTCCAGGCAGAGATAGATGCGGCTTGTGAATTGATAGATTTTTTACGTTTCAATGTTCATTTCTTAAGTGATATTTATCGGCAGCAACCCATCAGCGGAGCCGGCATGAACAACAGGATGGAATATCGCCCGCTGGAAGGATTTGTATTTGCATTAACCCCTTTCAACTTTACAGCTATTGGTGGCAACCTGCCAACATCTGCTGCTATGTGTGGCAATGTGGTTATCTGGAAATGTGCCAACACACAGGTTTACAGCGCACAAATGTTCATGCGCATTTTAAAAGAAGCCGGTTTACCGGACGGCGTTATCAATTTGGTTTTTATTGATGGCCCAACCATTGGCGAAGTGGTTTTTAATCACCGTGATTTTGCAGGCATACATTTTACCGGCAGTACCGGTGTGTTCAATAAGATGTGGGAGACCATTGGAAAAAATATGGCCATGTACCGTTCTTATCCACGCATTGTTGGCGAGACCGGTGGTAAGGATTTTGTGATCGCTCATAAGAGTGCCGATCCTGATGTAGTTGTTACAGCACTGGCAAGAGGTGCTTTTGAATTCCAGGGACAAAAATGTTCGGCTGCTTCAAGAGCATACATACCATCAAACATAGCAGCAGAAGTAAAGAAGAAATTAGTGGAGCAGGTGAAGACCATGAAAATGGGAACCGTAGAAGATTTTACCAATTTTGTGAACGCCGTAATTGATGAAAAGAGTTTTGATAAGCTGGAAGGCTATATCAAAAATTCCAGGAAACGTGACAGCGGTGCAAAAATTTGGGTGGGAGGTAAGTGCGATAAAACAGAAGGCTTCTTTATTGAGCCAACCATCATAGAAGCATCTGATCCAAATTATGTAACCATGTGCGAAGAGTTGTTTGGGCCCGTGCTTACTGTTTATATCTACGACGAAAATAAATTTGAAGCAACACTTAAACTCGTTGATGAAACATCACCTTACGCATTAACAGGTGCTGTAATTGCACGTGACCGCTTTGCGGTGGAACTGGCAACGGAAAAATTACGCAATAGTGCCGGTAATTTTTACATCAATGATAAACCAACCGGTGCAGTTGTGGGACAGCAACCATTTGGCGGTGCAAGAGGAAGTGGTACAAATGATAAAGCAGGTTCTATTTTAAACCTGTATCGCTGGTTAAGTGCACGTACCATCAAAGAAACTTTTAACTCACCAACGGATTACCGTTATCCTTTTTTACAGGAGAAATAAAACTGTGCGTTTACCTATATCATCTATGTTTCTATGTGGTTCAATTTTTAACCACATAGAAACATAGAATTTTGCATAGAGAAAAATAGAAATAAAATATAAAGATGAAAACAAAAATCACTTTCACATTGCCTGCTGCCAATATTATTGGTGCCAATGAATGTGTTTTACTTGGCGAATTCAATAACTGGAATCTGGATGAAGGTATATACCTTGCAAAGCAGGCTGATGGCTCTATGACAGCAGAAGTGGAACTCACCGCCGGAAAAGATTATCAATACCGCTACCTGCTCAGCAATGGCAGATGGGTAAATGATAATGGCGAAAAAATAACTTCTGAAATGTCAGGCTACCCTGTAGTGAATTGTATTGTGAGGGTACCGGCAATCATTGAAACCGAAAAGCCTGTAGTGGTGAAAAAAGCAGCAGTAAAAAAAGCGGCGCCCAGTGTCCTGCGGGCAAAACCTAAAACCCCAACAAAAACTGCACCTGCAATTATTAAGGAAGACCTGGCAAAGATTGAAGGCATCGGAAAAAAGATAGAAGCCTTATTGTACAAGAATAAAATTTACAGCTACAAGCAACTTTCTAAAACAACCATCACCAATTTAAAATCTATCCTGGAAGCTGGCGGCAGCAAATTCAGCATGCATAATCCCGGTACATGGCCTAAGCAGGCAAAACTGGCTGCAGAAGCAAAATGGGAGGAGCTTGAATTATTGCAGAAACAATTGAAGGGAGGAAAATGATCAGCACTTTAAATAATTTTACTGTCAGTCTGAGCTTGTCGAAGACGGGTTAATTCAGAATAGCCCCGGTTTCGACAAGCTCAACCTGACAGTTTTTTAATTACCGTACTCTTAGAACAGGGACTTTTTTTATCCGCCAATAACAGATAAATTCGCTTTACAAATTTTCATCTTGAAAACAATATTAGATAAACAGCAGTTACATCTTACCATCCTCAGGCTGGCACACCAGCTGCTGGAAAATAACCTCGACCTGAAGGATGTTGTATTCATCGGCATTCAGCCACGTGGCGTGCAGGTTGCAGCAAAACTGATGGAATCGATACAGCAATTATCAGCTGGCGAAAAACCACAATACGGTGTTCTTGATATTACTTTTTACAGGGATGATGTACGTGATGAACTGCATGTTGCCGGCACTACAGATATCCCGTTCTCTATAGAAGAGAAAAAAGTGGTTTTAATTGATGATGTATTGTATACAGGCCGCACCATCCGTGCTGCATTGGATGCTATCCAGGATTTTGGCCGGCCACAAAAAGTGGAATTATGTGTGTTGGTCGACAGGCGCTTCAATCGTGAACTACCCATCCAGCCAGATTACTGCGGCAAAGCCATCGATACGGTCATATCACAAAAAGTAAAAGTGGAGTGGGATAAAGAGGCGGTGGTGCTGTATTAATGGATAATTAGTTAGTGGATAATTGATAATGTTTTAGATCTCAGGTAGTTTGCTAAAATGGAAAGACGCTTTAGCTTGGAAAAATTAGCAATTATAAAATTATCCATTATCCATTTTTCCTTTAACTTCGCTTCTTAATGCAACTATCTACCAAACATCTATTGGGCATTAAAGACCTCTCCAGGGAAGATATTTCACTCATTTTAGCCACCGCCACCCAGTTTAAAGAAGTTTTACAACGCCCTGTAAAAAAAGTGCCATCCTTACGGGATGTAACGATCGTGAATTTATTTTACGAAAATTCAACACGTACCAGGATATCTTTTGAACTGGCGGAAAAAAGACTGGGAGCAGATACCATTAATTTTTCAGCATCGGCATCTTCTGTATCCAAAGGGGAAACATTATTGGATACTGTGAACAATATCTTAAGTATGAAAGTGGATATGGTAGTGATGCGGCATAGTGCAAGCGGGGCGCCACATTTTCTTGCCAAGCATATTCCAGCGGCCATCATTAATGCCGGCGATGGTATCAATGAGCATCCTACACAGGCCTTGCTGGATGCATTATCTATACAGGAAAGAACAGGGTCACTGGAAGGTAAAAAAGTAGTGTTGGTTGGTGATATTATGCATTCAAGAGTGGCACTCAGTAATATTTATTTATTGAATAAAATGGGAGCCGAAGTGATGGTTGCAGGCCCGCCAACACTTATTCCAAAATATATTGAAGAAGCATTGAATGTAAAAGTTGAATATAACATTAAGAAAGCGCTTGAATGGTGTGATGTAGCGAATGTATTGCGTATTCAACTGGAGCGGCAGAACCAGGTACTTTTTTCTTCCTTGCGGGAGTATAACCTGGCATACGGTGTAAGTAAAAAATTACTGGATGGTTTAAAAAAAGAAATTGTAATTATGCATCCGGGGCCCATTAACCGTGGCGTGGAAATTGACAGCGATGTAGCCGACGGAAATCAGTCTATTATACTGCAGCAGGTTGAGAATGGGGTAGCGGTGAGAATGGCGGCGTTGTATCTCTTGGCCCCCTCTATCTCCCCCAAAGGGGGAGGAAATGTGTGAGATTAAAGCGGAGATGGAATTTATTTTCAATTAAACCACATAATATTTTCAAATTGCAAAAATCTAATCGCAACATATCTTCCAGTTCATCTACTTCTTTTCTTCCCCCTTTGGGGGAGATAGTGGGGGCCAGCATCTGTTTATTTCCAGGCACTTTCGATCCTGTAACACTGGGCCACACAGATATTATTGACAGGGCGCTTCCTTTGTTTGATAAGCTGGTGATCGGTATTGGCCGCAATGCCAATAAAAAACCCATGTTCAGTGAGAAACAACGGTTAAAATGGTTAAGGGAGATTTACAAGAATAATCCAAAAGTAGAGGCCATTGTTTATGATGGTTTAACAGTTGATTGCTGCAATAAAGTGGGAGCCCATTTCATTCTCCGTGGCATCCGTTACGTAAATGATTTTGAATACGAAAAAGCCATTGCAGATATGAACCGCAGCATCGACAAAAAGATAGAAACAATTTTCCTTACCTGCTTACCGCAGTTCACATCTGTTGCATCAACCCTGGTAAGGGATGTGCTAAGAAATGGCGGTGATGTGTCGCAGTTTTTACCTGATGTTGTAAATAAATCCATCAAAAAAAAATAAATTTCCCTACCTCCAGTTCCTCTCTTCAAAAGGGGTGGTTCTAAATAATCAAGTTTGAACGACAATAAAAAAAATCACGATGATCTTCCAGTTCCCTCTCCTTCGGAGAGGGGTTGGGGTGAGGCCGTCATCTGGTTCAACAAATCCTTAACCCTGCCCAACTTAAATCCGCTTGGCCCAAAAACCATGGGCGAATTTTTAGGAATGGAATGGGTTGAACTGGGTGATGATTATCTTGTTATGCGCATGCCTGTTGATGACCGCACCAAACAACCTTACGGCCTGCTGCATGGCGGTGCCAGCTGTGCATTGGCAGAAACTATTGGCAGCCTTGCATCGCATTTTGTGATAGATCCCGATAAATTTATTTGTGTAGGACTGGAAATAAATGCCAACCATGTCCGTAGTGCACGCACTGGTTGGGTTACCGCAACCTGTACACCACTGCATATCGGTGCATCAACCCATGTATGGGATATTAAAATTCATGACGAAAGAAAGAAACTGGTTTGTATAAGCAGGCTTACGGTGGCTATTTTGAAGAAACCAGCCAGTTAATTAAGCTAGACATAAATTAAAGCCTCATATAACTTATTATTGCAGGTTTGAAATTGCGGAATCAATTGATAAACATAGCTTATTTGATGGTGTAGAACTACAATTCAAAGATGTCTTCCAATTTTGTAACATGGTGATTAATTCAGCGTATGTTGAATTGTTTTGACCACCGGTTAATAAAGTTTTTAACACCGGATTTATGGTGATACTCAGTTTAGCGCTCTTTATAAGCAATGTAGCCCGTTCACAATCCAGGTCTCCTATTAATTTTATCATATTAGGACTGTGATCTATGGTTGTAACCGGGTTGGGATTTCCGCACAATATACCCGTATTTGCAGGCCACTCAAGTAAGTATTGCCAACAAGGTATGCGAGACCAAGGTCTCACATCGGAATATATGTGACCTGGAAGTGAAGTAGTAAGACTGCAACTGCCTGGTGATACTTTGTCTGGCGATCCAGCTGCAATACCTGCTGTTATAAGTTTTCCTGCATTGTCATATGTACATTGTTGTCCTGGGTCCCATAACAATGTATTAGGTGCCCACCTTGCCTCATTAATTGCTCCGTAATGATATTCTTCAATTGTAGTAGAACCTACACAAACTTTCCATGTACCGCCTAATTCTTGGGTGCCATCTTTAGCAAGCATTTGTTGGTAGGTACAAGGGCAATCTGGTAAGGTATGCAGCCAATCTTCCTGTGGACAATTCACCTGGATATCCCATTTGGTGTCATTATCGCAACCTGTTATATATACAGCCAGGTATTGACCATCTTTGGGATCATAATCAAAAGCTAATGTACCTGTACCTGAAACAAAACCTGCATTGCTGCCTTGTGAATAATTGGTACATTCCGGAAAATAACCGGTATAAATGTTACCGGTAGATACGATCCATTTATTCGTATGCCAAACATCTATCCT